>Ga0255139_1000053_pt1 | contig 50154 bp, 55 predicted proteins | sample Law_Colum_RepB_8_FD_188549 | JGI IMG/M metagenome (GOLD analysis project Ga0255139, IMG submission 188549) | Freshwater microbial communities from St. Lawrence River, New York, United States - Law_Colum_RepB_8d | ecosystem: Environmental > Aquatic > Freshwater > River | place: USA: New York...
GAATGCGGGTTGGGAATGGGGTGGATGTGCTTAGCGGGAAGCGCTGTCGGTGCGTCGCTGTCCGACGACTTCAACCAGCACCCGTCGGTTGGGCTGGTTGCAGGCAATGGCGCTGGCGGTGACCGCCGTGCCACAGGTTTTGACCACGGGCTGGCGTGAGCCCCGGCCTTTGGAGGTGCAATGAGCTGGTCGAGGGTGCTCAGGCCCTCTTGGGTGAGGCCCGCCTTGTCGGATTTGCCAAAGGCAAACAGGGCGTCACCCGAGAGGGAGAACTGTTGCGGCATGGCGGGCACCATGGCCACGGCGGTGCTGTCGCTGGTGCGGTAGACCAGAGGGCGGCTTTGGTTGGCGGCGGTGCCGGGTGGGGGGGTGAAAAGTGCGCCCAGCACGTCGATGCGTGAGTTGGCGCCAGCTTGGTTGGTGTCCAGGCTGGTCTGGGCCTGGGCGCTCAAGCCGGTGAGCGCCAGGATCAGCAGTGGCCAAAGGTAACGCGACCAAAGCGGCGCACCGATCCGCTGGCAAGCGTATGCAGCGACCGGGGCGGCGGCTTGGTGGAGGCTGGCGATTAGTTTCAAAAACATGAAAATTTGAGTGCTTTGGATCCAAAATAAGGCGGATATTTTTAAAAAACATCTTACCTATTTAGACCACAAAACACCATTCGCCAACTGGAGTATTGTGGCAAATTTGATGTATTTTTTTGTAAAATACATCACATTTACGAAATCAATTCCACTGAATTTGTAGTTTTAAACCTTGAATACAGCAAATATCAGGGTTTACAAAACATCAAAATCAACAACTTGAACAGCGATAAGCCCAGCCGTTTAAATTGAGATTTCTGGTAAGCGAAACTTGTTTGCTGGGACTGCAAATGCGCGAGTAATGGCTGCAGGGCGGCTAACATGCGGGTATGACCCAACGGGAGAAAAAATGATCCAGCTCTACATTGCCAACAAAAATTACTCGTCCTGGTCCATGCGCCCTTGGGTGCTGCTGCGCCAGGCAGGCATCGACTTTGAAGAGGTCTATGTCCGCTTCGACAGCTTCGCGCCCGACTCGCAGTTCAAGGCCACGCTCAAAGGCGTGAACCCTGTGGGCAAGGTGCCGGTGCTGGTGCACGATGGTCTTGCGGTATGGGACACCTTGGCGATTTCGGAATATGTGGCCGAGCAGTTCCCCGAAAAACAGCTCTGGCCGCAAGAGCGCACCGCCCGCGCACGGGCCCGCAGCATCTGCGCCGAAATGCACAGCGGCTTCACCGGCCTGCGCAGCGCCTGCCCGATGAACATCGAAGCTCATCTGCCCGAGATCGGTGCTTTGGCCCTGCGCGATAAGCCTGCCGTGCGCGCCGACTTGGAGCGCATCTGCAGCCTGTGGAGCGGCTTGCTCAAAGAGCACGGCGGCCCCATGCTGTTTGGCAAGTTCAGCGTAGCAGACGCTTACTTCGCCCCGGTGGTGATGCGTCTGAAAACCTACGCCCTGCCCGTGCCTGCCGATGTGCAAGCCTACATGGACCGCGTGTGCGCCCTGCCCGGCGTCAAAGCCTGGATCGATGACGCGCTGGCCGAGCAGGACTTCATCGATTTTGAAGAGCCCTTCCGGGTGGCTCGCTGAGCCAAGCGACTGCGATGAAAGTCTTTGTCGTCGGCGGTGCGGTGCGCGATGCCCTGATGGGCCAAAGCGTCAACGACCGCGACTGGGTGGTGGTCGGCAGCACGCCCGAGGCCATGACCGCGCAGGGCTATGTGCCGGTGGGCAAGGACTTCCCGGTGTTTTTGCACCCGCAAACCCGCGAAGAATACGCCCTGGCCCGCACCGAGCGCAAGACGGCCCGTGGCTACAAGGGCTTTGCGGTGCAAGCGGACCCCAGCGTCACCATCGAAGAAGACCTGGCCCGGCGCGACCTCACCGTCAACGCCATGGCCGTGCCCGAGGCGCTGGCCCATGCCCATGCCCATACCGCGGCCGGCATATGGGCAGGCCAGATCGTGGACCCTTATGGTGGCCAAGCTGATCTGAAGAACAAGGTGCTGCGCCATGTGACCGAGGCTTTTGCCGAAGACCCGGTACGCATCCTGCGCGTGGCGCGTTTTGCGGCACGCTTTGCCGATTTCAGCGTGGCCAACGAGACGATGGCGCTGATGCGCCAAATGGTCGATGACGGCGAGGTGGACCACCTGGTGCCCGAGCGCGTCTGGCAAGAACTGGCCAAAGGCCTGATGAGCGAGCGGCCCTCGCGCATGTTCGAGGTGCTGCGCGCATGCGGTGCGCTCAAAGTCTTGTTGCCCGAGCTGGACCGCCTGTGGGGCGTGCCTCAGCGGCCTGAATACCATCCCGAGGTGGACACGGGCGTGCACATGATGCTGGTGATGGACATGGCCGCCCGGCTGAACATGCCGCTTTCGGTGCGTGTGGCCTGCCTGATGCACGACCTGGGCAAAGGCAGCACGCCCGCCAACGTGCTGCCGCGCCACATCGGCCATGAAGGCCGCAGCGTGAAGCTCTTGCAAAAGGTGTGCGAGCGGCTGCGCGTGCCCACCGACTGCAAGGAGCTGGCCGAGGTGGTGGCACGCGAACACGGCAACATCCACCGCAGCGCCGAGCTGAATGCCGAAGCCGTGATGCGCTTGCTGGAGCGCTGCGACGCGATCCGCCAGCCCGAGCGCTTTGGGCGTGTGCTGCAAGCATGTGAATGCGATGCGCGGGGGCGGCTGGGCTTTGAAGAAGTAATTTATCCGCAAGCGGCACGGCTGCTCGCAGCGCAACAAGCGGCCCTGTCGGTCGAGACCGCACCGATCGCGCAGGCAGCAGCGGCTCAGGGCCTCAAAGGTCCGCAAATTGGCGCACAGATCACCCAAGAACGCCTGAAAGCAGTCGCAGCGTCCCTGTAGGAGCCCACCCTGTGGGCGATGGCTTGCTCAGGCGCTGCTGGACATGGATGCAAGGTGACCGCTTCTAGCATTCGCCCACGGGGTGGGCTCCTACAAAATCAAAGCTCAGAAGAAGATGCGCTGAGGGTTCAGAGGTGCGAACGCGTCCAGTCAGCAATGTCTTGCGCCGTGCGGAACGCACCGGCCTGACGGGCGACTTCCTGGCCGCCAACAAACAAGGCGAGTGTGGGAATGCTGCGGATGTTGAATCGGGCGGCAATCGCTTGGGCTTCTTCGGTGTTGAGTTTGGCCACGCGCACTTGAGGCTCCAGCAAGCTGGCAGCTTGCTCATAGGCCGGAGCCATCATGCGGCAGGGGCCGCACCAGGGCGCCCAAAAATCCACCAACACAGGCACATGGCTGCGGCCAATGTGCTTGTCAAAGCTGGCGGCATCCAGCGCCAGCGGGTGTCCGTCAAACAAGGCTTGGTGGCATTGTCCGCAATCGGGGGCATTGCGCATGTCGGCCACACGCACGCGGTTGGTGGTGTGGCAATGCGGACAAACAATGTGCAAGGCGTCGGCTGAAGCGGTCATGGATTCCCCTGAGTTTGAAATTCACTTGGGGATCATGCTCTGCGATTCAAGAGCCTTGCGCGTTGACTCAGGTCAACGTGAGGATCAACGAGCGGGCGGACGGCGGGGTGCCATGGGGGCACGGCCAGCCAGGTGACGGAAGCTGATGCGGCCTTTGCTCAGGTCATAAGGCGACAGTTCCAGCGTCACGCGGTCACCCGCCAAAATGCGGATGTGGTTCTTGCGCATCTTGCCGGCTGAATAGGCGATCAATTGGTGGCCGTTGTCCAAAGTCACGCGAAAACGCGTGTCGGGCAACACTTCGTTGACCACGCCCATCAGTTCAATCAGTTCTTCTTTAGCCATTTAAAACGTCTTTCTCAAAGCAGGATCGGTTTGGAGGTCTGGCGCTCCACCCACAACACACCCTCGTCAAGGGCATATTGGCTGGCAGCGGCCGGTGTTGCAAATTCGGGCACAAAACGCATCACGCGGTCGGTGCTGGCGCTGCCGCGGCCACTGGCCACGGACACTTGGGCGCCAAATGCGCCATTGGGCAAAGCCCTGGAGCACGGTTGAATTCGGAATTTTCCCATGGAGATGGGTTTGTGTGAACAGTAATGAAGGGTCATGTATTTTAACGAATGGGGTGTTGCCGCTTTGTTGGCCTCTTGGGGCTTTGCTGCGGCTCAAGTCTTGGCATGTCCTGGTGCCAAAAACGCCCCCGATGTGCAAGCCCAAAGACCTGCCAAAAACAGCACCGTGCAGAGGTGCGTCAAAAAGGAAGCAAAAAATCGTCTGGGCCCAGCTCTCAAAAAAGCATGGCGGGCGATGTGCACAGTGGAGGACAAGACTGGCATCCCTCTGCCGGGATGCGCTATCGGCTCGGTCAGAGCAAGATGGGCATAAGTCGCCAATGGCGTGCCGCACTGTACCACGTTCACGGCTTGGGGGCTTTTGCAAGCTTTTCGGCTCACAACCAGCGGGCCACCGCAGCGGCCAACATGCTCAACAGCAAGGTGCTGGTGATGGGAATGAACCACTCGCGCCCAAACAGCCGAAACCGGAAGTCTCCCGGCAAGCGGCCAAACCCGAGCTTTTGCAGCCAAGGCTGCAGGCCGCTGAAAATGATCAGGGCCAAAAACACCACGATGAGCCAGCGCAACATGCCGTTTTCCTGGGGCCGTTTACAGGCGGTGCGACCGGTCGCCGCGCACAAAGCCCTGCGCCGCCCAGTCGGCCGAGGTGGCAAAACCCATCACCTTAAACAGCTCACCCATTTCATGCTCGTTGACCAGGCGCTGGGCCTGGCTGCGTTCGGCCAGACTGGCCTGGGCCATGCGCTCGGCCAGCCCCAAGTTGAGTAAGAACCAGGCTTGGCTGGCATAGCCCAGCACCTGCAGCCCGGCGTTTTGCGCGGCCAAGGCCACACCGGTGAAGTTGACATGGGCCGTGATGTCTTTTTGGCCCACCGCCACCAGCGGGTTGTCGTCGGCCTGGTGCAGCTGGTGGCACATGACGGTGCCCATGTGGCGCTGGGGGTGAAAGTACTCGCCCTCGGGAAAGCCGTAATCCAGAAAAAACGCCGCTCCACCTTTGCCGGCCAGCAAGCGCTCGGCCAAGCTGGCGATGAAGGCTTCGGCTTGGGAGTGGATCTCGGTCAAATAGTCGTGCTCGCCTTCGATGTCCACCGGCGGGCGCAGCTCGGTCAGGCGGTCTTGCCAGGCAAAGCCATCGGCATCACTGACCACCCCGCGCTCGTGCCAGACGCCTTGCGTGCGCTGCAAGAGTTGCACCGGCATGGCGTCGAGCACCTCGTTGCCCACCACCACGCCGTCGATCACATCGGGCCAGGCGTCGAGCCAGCGCACTTTGCCCGCGTATTTCAGCAAGGTGTCGGCCTGCCGGGCGCGCAAGGTGCCCGACAAATCGATGATCGTGTAACGGTTGACCGCATCGCCCAGGCTGTCCAGCAGCTGCAAGGCCAGTGCCCCGGTTCCGGCACCGAACTCCCACACCTCTTGGGTGCCGGTGGCCTGCAGCGCCTCTTGCACCTGCACGGCCAGGGTTTGGCCAAACAGCGGGGACATGCCCGGCGCGGTTACAAAATCGCTGCCCGAAGAAGGCATGGCCCCAAATTTTTGCAGGGCGTTGGTGTAGTAGCCCAAGCCCGGCTCGTAAAGCGCCATGGCCATGAAGCGGTCGAAGCCAATCCAGCCGCCCGCTTGCGCGATGGCTTGGTGGATGCGTTGGGTCAATTCAGAGGGAGGGTTGAGGTTCGGCGTGGACACGCGGTGATTGTCGCCGAAGGCGTTCAGGGGTTTGACGGGGCGCCAAGTCCGAATTCATGGCTTGCCCGATAATTGATGGTTTGCTTGGCCCGCTGCCATGCCGGACTTGATCCGGCATCCAGGGTGGCGCAAGCATGGACCCCGAACCCGCGTCCGGGGTAACAAGCTACTTCAACAGGCCTTCGCAGGTCAACCACCCTCTTTCGAACCGCAAGCTGCTGTCATTCATGAAACAAGTTCTGGTCACCGGAGGCGCTCACCGCCTGGGCGCCGAGATCGTTCGCCAATTTGCGGCGGCGGGCTGGCGCGTGTGGTGCCATTACCAACGCTCGGCCGATGCGGCCAAAGCACTGCAGGTCGAGTTGCAAGCCGCAGGGAGCCTCGTTGAATGCGTGCAAGCCGACTTGGCGCAAAGCGCAGACGTCGAGCGCATGATGGCCCACATCACGCAAACCACCGGGCCGCTGGATTGCTTGGTGAACAACGCCTCTTTGTTCGAGCCCGATGAAGGCACTGACATGGACTTGCCAGGCGCACGCCTTCAGCTGGAAGTGAACTTGATCGCGCCCATGACGCTGGCGTCGCTGATGGCCAAGCAGTCCGCACCCCAGGCCCAACCGGGCCAGCGCAGCGTGATCCACATCCTGGACCAGAAGGTGTTCAACCTGAACCCGGACTATTTTTCATACACGGTGTCCAAACTGGCGCTGGAGCGCTCGGTGGCTTTGCAGGCGCAGGCCCTGGCCCCTTTGCGTGTGTGCGGCGTGGCCCCGGGCCTGATGTTTTTGAGCGGCCCGCAGACGCAAGACAACTTTGACCGCGCCAGCCACGTGAACCTCTTGCGCGAGCCGATCGACCCGGCGCAAGTCGCCGCCACCTGCCTGTTTCTGGCACAAAACCCCTGCATCACCGGCACCACCCTCTGTGTGGACAACGGCCAGCATCTGGTGCCGCTGGAGCGGGATGTGATGTTTTTGGCCGACAAGAAGGACGCCGCATGAATGACCTCATGACCGATTTGGCGCTCAACTGCCGCCGCCTGTTTTTGCGCAACCACACCGTGGACGTGCGCATCGGCGCGCACGATTTTGAAAAACTCGGCCCCCAGCGCATCGTCTTCAATGTGGAGCTGTTCGTGCCCTACAGCGCGTCCACCCCCACGCAAGACGACTTGGCCGAAGTGGTGGACTACGACTTCATCCGCGAGGTGATTGCCCGGCGCGTGGCTCAAGACCACATCGTGCTGCAGGAAACCTTGTGCGACGACCTGATGCGCGAGCTGATCGCCCACCCGCAGGTGAAGGCGGTGCGCCTGTCGAGCTGCAAACCCGATGTGTACCCGGACTGCGAAGCGGTTGGGGTTGAAATTTTCCAAATCAAACCCGCCCCATGAAAACCCCTGCTGGCCACCAGACCCTGGAGCTGACCGGTTTGCGCTTTGACGCGAACCTGGGCATCCTCGAACACGAAAAAACCGACCCGCAACCGATCCAGGTCGATGCCGAGCTGAACCTGGGCACGCAGCCCCTGTTGCCCAGCGACGACGACATCAACCATGTGTTGGACTACCGCAAGGTGCGCAAAATCATCATCGATGAATGCACCGCCGAGCACATCAACCTGCTGGAAACGCTGATCGGCAAACTCTCGAATCGCCTGATGCAATTGCCCGGCGTGTTGGGTGTGCGCGTCAAGATTGCCAAACTTGAAATTTTTGAAGACTGCGAAGTGGCCATTCGCATGGAAACCGGACAGTGGTGAACCTCATGAACACAACAACCGAAAACGCTTGGGTGGATGTCGAAGCCGAAGCCAGTGCAGCGGCCGCCAAAGCCATCAAGATCGAGCGCGAAACCCACAAGCTCGAAAAACGCCTGTGCCGCCAAATGGGCCAGGCCATCAGCGACTTCAACCTGATCGAAGCGGGCGACCGCATCATGGTCTGCATGTCGGGCGGCAAAGACAGCTACGGCATGCTGGACATCTTGCTCAAGATGAAGGCCCGCGCCCCGGTGGACTTTGAACTGGTGGCGGTCAACCTGGACCAGAAGCAGCCGGGCTTTCCTGATCACATCCTGCCTGCTTACCTGAAAGAGCTGGGGGTGGAGTACCACATCGAGACGCAAGACACGTATTCGATCGTGAAGGACAAGATCCCCGAGGGCAAGACCATGTGCAGCCTATGCTCGCGCCTGCGCCGGGGCATTTTGTACCGCGTGGCACGCGAGCTCAAATGCAACAAGCTGGCGCTCGGCCACCACCGCGACGACATGCTGCAAACCTTCTTTTTGAACATGTTCTTTGGCGGCAAGCTCAAGGGCATGCCCCCCAAGCTGGTCAGCGACAACGGCGAGTTCATGGTGATCCGCCCGCTGGCCTATGTGGCCGAGTCCGATCTGATCCGTTGGGCAGAGCACCGTCAGTTCCCCATCATCCCCTGCACCCTGTGTGGCAGCCAGGAAAACCTGCAACGCCTGCAAGTGGGCAACATGCTGCGCGAGTGGCAAAAAAAGCACCCCGGCCGCATTGAAAACATGTTTGCCGCGCTGCAAAATGTGGTGCCCTCGCATTTGATGGACGCCAAACTGCACGGCTTCAAGGACCTGAAAATCACCGGCATCGAATCCGAAGACGGTGACAAGGCTTTTGACGAAGAAGAGTTCAAGGAAGCCTCCTTGCCGGGCATCCAGGTCATCTCGATGTGAACCACAGGAGTTGGATCATGCACACAGGACTGCGGCGTATTTGGGTGGCCATGGCCGCACTGGCTTTGAGCCTGTTGACGGGCTGCGCTTCCATGCGTCTGATCGACAGCGATGTGGTCTCGGTGGCTGCGCTGCCGTCCGGCATGAGCCTGCAAGGCGCCAAATACCGCTTTGAGCGACTGCCCTCTCAAGTCCACAACCCCGAAGCCGGTCTGGCCGAGCAACAAGCGCAGGCCGCCATGACGGCGGTGGGCTTGGTGCGCGACGACGCAGGGGCCAGCTTGAGCGTGATGGTGGGCTTCAGCGGCACACAGTACCTGGCCGACCCTTGGGGTCGCCCCCTCGCACCAGGCTGGACGCCCTACGGCAACATCGCCATCGGGTCAGGTTTTGGCTCGCACATGGGTTTGGGCATGGGCATGCGTTTTCCGCCGCCCACGCATTACCGCCGCGAAGTCAGCCTGATCATGCGTGACCTGAAATCGGGCCAGGTGGTGTACGAAACCCGCGCCAGCCATTCAGGCCCCTGGAGCGACAGCGTGCCGATTTTCGGCATCCTGTTTCAGGCTGCGCTGGCCAACTTCCCCAACCCGCCCGCAGGCCCACGCCGGGTCAACATCGAACTGCCCCGCTGAATATTCTGAATTCATGGAACCCACCCGCATTCTGGCGATTCGCCATGGAGAAACTGCCTGGAACGTGGACACACGTTTGCAGGGTCACTTGGACATTCCGCTGAATGACGTGGGCCTGCGACAGGCACAGCATTTGGCCCAAGCGCTGGTCCAAGGTGATGCCGTCGATGCGATTTACGCCAGCGATCTGTCTCGTGCCCACACCACCGCGCAAGCCATTGCACAGGCCATGGGGCAAACGGTCAACACCCATGCGGGCTTGCGTGAGCGGCACTTTGGGGCCTTTCAGGGCCGCACCTTTGCCGAGATCGAGGCCGAACTTCCTGACCACGCTTGGCACTGGCGCAAACGCACGCCCGAATGGGTGCCGCCCGGTGGCGGTGAGTCACTGGTGGTGCTGCGCGAGCGCATTGTGAATACGGTGGACGAACTGGCAACCCGTCATCCCGGCCAGCAGATCGTGCTGGTGGCGCACGGCGGCGTGATGGACATCCTGTACCGCGCGGCTACCCGCCTGAACCTGCAGGCACCGCGCACCTGGCCACTCACCAACACCGCCGTCAACCGGCTGCTGTGGACGCCGCAGGGGCTGTCGCTGGTGGGCTGGGGCGACACCTCGCATCTGGATGCGCGGGGCCAGGACGAGACGACGGTCTGATGCTTTGGCGGGAGGCCGCCGCTGCTGGCGAATCAGCCCCCGTTCGTCAGCGCACACGCCCACAGGAGTGAGCTCTTACAAGGGGCCACTTGCGTGATGCCGGATTCTTTATCTTTACATCCGTTCGCCAAACGACTTGGGCGGCGTCACGCCCAGATGCTTGAAGGCGGCCAGTGTGGCCATGCGCCCGCGTGGGGTGCGCTGCAAATAGCCTTGCTGAATCAGATAGGGCTCGATCACGTCTTCGATGGTGTCGCGCTCTTCGCCGATGCTGGCGGCGATGTTGTCCAGGCCCACTGGGCCGCCGTCAAAACGGTGAATCACCGCTTCGAGCAACTTGCGGTCCATCAGGTCAAAGCCTTCGGGGTCCACATCGAGCATGGTCAGGGCTTTTTGCGCGATGGCCTTATGGATGGTGCCGTCGCCTTTGACGTCTGCGTAGTCGCGCACCCGGCGCAACAGGCGGTTGGCAATGCGGGGGGTGCCGCGTGAGCGGCGGGCGATCTCGAACGAGCCTTCCGGGTCAATCGGAGCCTTGAGCAAACCACTGCTGCGCGTCACGATGCGGGTCAGCTCTTCGGGGGTGTAGAACTCCAAGCGCGAGACGATGCCAAATCGGTCACGCAGCGGGTTGGTCAGCATGCCAGCGCGGGTGGTCGCACCCACCAGCGTGAAGGGCTGCAAATCGAGCTTGATGCTGCGTGCAGCAGGCCCTTCGCCGATCATGATGTCGATCTGGTAGTCCTCCAACGCAGGGTACAAAATTTCTTCGACCACGGGCGAGAGGCGGTGGATCTCGTCGATGAAGAGCACATCGTTGCGCTCCAGATTGGTCAAGAGCGCGGCCAGGTCCTTGGGCTTTTCCAGCACCGGGCCGCTGGTCTGGCGCAGGTTCACGCCCAGCTCGGCGGCGATGATGTGGCTCAGCGTGGTCTTGCCCAAACCCGGTGGGCCAAACAGCAAGACATGGTCCAGCGGTTCCTCGCGCATCTTGGCGGCGCTGATGAAAATTTCCAGCTGCTCGCGCACCTTGACCTGGCCCACATATTCATCGAGCAACTTGGGGCGCAAGGCGCGTTCAATCGCTTCCTCTTGGTGGGACACGGGGGCCGCTGAAATGACCCGGGGTTCGGGCTGTGGCGCAAAGTCGTCGGTGCGGATGCTCATGGGTTAACCAACTCGATGATGTCGTTGAGCTCAAGACGAGCAGACTGGAAAATAGCGTCGCTGACCCGCTTCCAGGGGTGCGGTGTCGCGCCGCGCTGCCGCCAGTCAAAGCTCTTGGCCTGGTTGCAAATGATGTAACTGGCTTGCTTGGCCGTTTTGCTGTTGTCAATCGCAAACGGGTTGGTGGCGTTGTAGGCCGCAGTGGACATGGGAAAGCCGATCACGATGGAGGTCCTGTCGTTGAAGGCTTTGGGCGACAGGACCAGCATCGGGTGCATGTCGCGCATCTCGCGGCCCACTTGCGGGTTGAAGTTGATCCAAATGATGTCTTGCCGATCGGGCACCCAGACGGCCCGAATCACTTGGCGCTACCCGCTGTTGCCCCAAACTCCATGCCTTGCGGCGCATCGGGCATGACTTCGCCGCCATGCACCTGCGGGTCAAAGGCAGCCAGCTTGTCTTGCAGGCTCGGGCGCTGGGGCACGGCGCGCAGTTCCAGGCAGCCTTTGGCCACCACCGTGGCCTGCAAAGGCGTGCCGGGCGTGATGCCCAGCGACTGCATCAGCTCACGGCTGAGCCGGATGCCGTGGCTATTGCCCCAGGTGGAAATGGTCAAGGCGGTGGTTTTCATGGTGCCAGTATATCCATTGGATATCCAAATGCAAGCCAAGTGCTTATTTGTTCAGGGCTTTGAGCGCCAGCTTGATGCCATCGCTTACACCCACATCGGCGGGCAAGCTCTTCAGGGCAGCCGCAGCTTCCTTGTCGCTGTAACCCAGCGCCAACAAGGCTTGCTGGATGTCGCTTTGCGCATCGCTGGTGTTCACGGCAAACAAGCCGCCCAAGTCGCCGCCCAGCTTGCCCTTGAGTTCAAGCAACAAACGCTCGGCAGTCTTTTTACCGATGCCGGGCACCTTGACCAAACGACCGACTTCTTGGGTGGTGATGGCTTGGGCCAGATCGGTCACGCTCATGCCTGACAGCACACTCAGGGCAGTGCGGGGGCCAACGCCGGAAATTTTGATGAGCTGGCGAAAGGCTTCACGCTCGGCCAATGTGGCAAAGCCGTAGAGGATTTGCGCGTCTTCGCGCACCACAAAGTGTGTGACCAGACTGACTTTTTCGCCGGTGGCGGGCAAGTTGTAGAACGTGCTCATGGGCACGTTCACTTCGTAGCCCACCCCGTGGCAATCCACAATGACTTCGGGTGGATTTTTGTCGCTCAGAATGCCTGTGAGTTTGCCAATCATGGAGGGCCTTTGGGTTGCATGGATATGGAGGAGAATCGGGGCTCCTTGGCTTGCAAATCACCCAGCGAAACCACCACCGACAGGATTATCCACTTGATCGTCAGACACACCTTCACGCCGCACAACAACACCCGCTTGTCCAACCTGTGCGGCCCCATGGATGCGCATTTGCGCACCATCGAGGCGGGCTTGCAGGTGAGCATTGCACACCGGCACGAGCAGTTCAAGGTGGATGGCCCCAAGGCAGTCGCCATGCAAGCCATGGAGATTTTGCAGGCCATTTACGAGCGGGCCGACCGCCCCATTTCGCCCGACATGGTGCAGCTGATGCTGGTGGGCGACAGCGCGGGAGAAGAAGCAGACCTGCCCGCCCTGCAAACCCGCCGTACCGATTTGAAGGCCCGCACCCCGGTGCAAGCGGCCTATCTGGAAAGCATCGCCACCCACGACATCAGCTTTGGCATCGGGCCTGCGGGCACGGGCAAGACCTATCTGGCCGTGGCCTGCGCGGTGGACGCGCTGGAGCGCGCCAGCGTGCAGCGCATTGTGCTCACGCGCCCGGCGGTGGAAGCAGGCGAGCGGCTGGGCTTTTTGCCCGGCGACTTGTCGCAAAAAGTCGACCCGTATCTGCGCCCTTTGTACGACGCGCTGTACGACCTGATGGGTTACGACAAGGTGCAGAAGGCCTTTGAGCGCAACGCCATCGAGATCGCGCCGCTGGCCTTCATGCGCGGACGCACCCTCAACAACGCCTTTGTGATTCTGGACGAAGCACAAAACACCAGCACCGAGCAAATGAAGATGTTCCTGACCCGCATTGGCTTTGGCGCCAAAGCGGTGGTCACCGGTGATGTGAGCCAGATTGACTTGCCCAAGGGGCAGCTGAGCGGCCTGATCGACGCCGAGCGGGTTTTGAAGCGCGTCAAGGGCATTGCCTTCACCCGCTTTTCCAGTGCCGACGTGGTGCGCCACCCGCTGGTGGCCCGCATTGTGGACGCTTACGAAGCGCAAGGCAGTGCCGCGCTGCGCGCGGGCATCACCACCCGCCGCAAACCTTTACCCACCGACGATTGACGCCTGATTGAAGAACGCCCCATGGCCTTGAAACAACTCCAACTGTCCCTGCAATTTGGCGACATCCCTTACGCCGCGCGACACCGCGCCGCCCTGCCCCGCCATGCGGTGACGCGCGCGATTCGCCACGCTTTGGTGGACGATGCAGAAATCACCGTCCGCATCGTCGGCGAAGACGAGGGGCGTGAGCTCAACAAAAGTTACCGCAAGAAGGATTACGCCACCAACGTGCTGACCTTTGACTATGCGCAAGAGCCCGTGGTGATGGCCGATCTGGTGCTGTGTGCCCCGGTGGTGGCCCGCGAAGCCAAAGAGCAAGGCAAGACGCTGGCGGCGCATTACGCGCATTTGCTGGTGCACGGCACTTTGCACGCGCAGGGCTGGGACCATGAGACCAGCGAGGCCGATGCGGAGGAGATGGAGGCTTATGAGGTGGCCATTTTGGCTGGATTGGGCTTGAAGAACCCTTACCTCTGATTTTCAGCAGGGGAGACCCCGAATGGGGTGGGGCCGGGTTCCTCATGCCGGGGAACCGGAAATCGTCACCCGGCCCAACCCCATTCAAGGCCATGGTGCATTTTTGTCTTTGTAGGAGCCCACCCCTGTGGGCGATGGCTTGCAGGACGAAGTTGAGGACGTGTTCCACGCCAATCGCCCACGGGGTGGGCTCCTACAAAAAAGCCACTCCTTGAATGCTGTTCAAAACTTCAAGGAGCCGGATCAATCAGCCGTGTCGAAACCGCAAGCTTCGAAGCGAAAAAAGTCATCAAGAGCCGGACTATTGCCCGCACGACCACCCTGGTGCGTGAGGGGATGCGGCGGGTGACGATTTTCGGTACCCCGGTATGAGGAACCCGCCGCATTCCCTCACGCACCGCCCCCGCAAAAGTCACAGCCAACACCAACGGAAAAACAATCAGAGCAAACGCACTTTCACGCTCTTGCCCTTGATCTTGCCGTGTGACAACTGCACCTCGACTTTTTTGGCCAGCGCAGCCTGCACCGCGACATAGGTTGAAAACTCGTTCACATTGATCTTGCCGACCTGCTCTCGGGTCAGACCGCATTCGCCCGCCAGCGCACCCATCACATCGCCAGCGCGGATTTTTTCTTTACGTCCACCCACAATTTGTAAGGTGCGCATGGGTGGCTGAAGCGGCCCACCAGCGGCAGGTGTCAAGCCCGACAAGGGCTCCCACTTCGATTCGCGGCCTTGCATCACCTCGATCTTGCCAACCGAGCCCATCTCGTCCATGCTGGCCAGTGTCAGGGCCAGACCTTCTGCATCGCCACGACCGGTGCGGCCAATGCGGTGGATGTGGATTTCTGCGTCCGGCGTCACGTCCACATTGATCACGGCTTCCAGCCCTTCCACGTCCAGCCCGCGCGAGGCCACGTCGGTGGCCACCAACACCGAGCAGCTGCAGTTGGAAAACTGCACCAGCACCTGGTCGCGCTCGCGCTGCTCCAGCTCGCCAAAGAGCGCCAGCGCGCTGTAACCCTGGGCCTGCAAAACCGCCACCAGGTCGCGGCACTGCTGCTTGGTGTTGCAAAACGCCAGCGTGCGCTCGGGGCGGAAGTGCGCCAACAGTTTGGACACGGCATCCAGCCGCTGGCTTTCGCTCACCTCGTAATAAATCTGGCGGATCTTGTGCGCGCTGTGCTGGGCCTCGACCTTGACGGTCTGGGGCGCACGCATGAACTGCGACGCCAGCTTGGCAATGCCTTCAGGGTAGGTGGCCGAAAACAACAGGGTCTGGCGGTCTTTGGCGCACTGGCGCACCACTTTGGCGATGTCGTCAAAAAAGCCCATGTCCAGCATGCGGTCGGCTTCGTCCAGCACCAGCGTGCGCACCTCGGCCAAGCTGAGCGAACCGCGCTCCAGATGGTCCAGGATACGGCCAGGTGTGCCCACCACCACATCGGCACCGTGCTCCAGGCTCACGGTCTGGCCTCTCAAAGCCACGCCCCCGCACAGGGTGACCACTTTCACGTTTTGCCGGGCACGGGCCAGACGGCGAATCTCTTGTGTGACCTGGTCGGCCAGTTCGCGGGTGGGGCACAGCACCACCGCCTGCACCGGCGAGCTGGGCGAGCCCGCGGTTTGCAGGCGCTCGATCAGCGGCAGGCCAAAGGCGGCGGTTTTACCGCTGCCGGTGCTGGCCTGGGCAATCAGGTCCTGCCCCGCCAGCGTGAGCGGCAAGCTGGCCGCCTGGATAGGCGTCATCTGGGTGTAGCCCAGTTGTTCGAGGTTTTGGAGCGTGGCGGGAGCCAGCGGGAGCTGGTCGAAGCGAGCCGATGTCGCGTCTTGGGGTTTTGCAGTCATGCCCCGATTATCGGGGTGAGGGGCATTCGGGAGACGGACTCAAGCCGTCATGCGCATCGGAATCGTGATGGGGCCGTCGTTGATGAGTGCCACTTTCATGTCAGCGGCAAAGCGTCCGGTTTGCACCACCGGGTGGGCTTTTTGCGCCTGGACCACAAAGTGTTCGTACAGACGTCGCCCTTCGTCGGGCGCAGCCGCCTGCGTAAAGCTGGGGCGATTACCACCTGCCAGGTCGGCGGCCAACGTGAATTGACTCACCACCAGCAGGCCACCGCCCACGTCCTGCACGCTCAAATTCATCTTGCCTGCCTCATCACTGAAGATGCGCAGTTTCAAAATTTTGGCCAGCATCTTGTCGGCCAGCGCATCGGTGTCGCCCTTTTCAGCACACAACAACACCAGCAACCCCGCATCGATCTGGCCGATCACCTCGCCATCGACGCGCACGCTGGCTTCGCTGACCCTTTGCAGCACGGCGATCATTTCAAATCCCTCGCATCGTCAAAGTGCGCTTCCACATCGCTGGGCAAGAGCTGAATGGTGGCGCGCAAACCGGGCACCTCGCTCATCAGGGCCTGCTCAACGCTGCCACGCAAGGCGGCGGCACGCCCCAAGGTCCAGCTGGCCGGCATGTGCATGTGCACATCCACAAAACGGCGCTGACCCGCCTTGCGGGTGTTCAGGTGGTCAAAACGGATGATGTCCACCTCGCCACGCTGATGCGCAAAACCGTCAAGGACCTTTTGCACATCGGCCATCACCTCGGGCTCCAAGGCCTCGTCCATCAGACCTTGCGAAGACAGCCAAATCAGGTGTGCACCTTCTTTCAGGATGTTCAGCGCCACGCCAATGGCCACCAGGGCATCGAGCCACAACCAACCGGTCACGCCAACCAGGCCAATCCCAATCACCACCCCGGCCGATGTCCAGACATCGGTCACCAGATGCCGCGCATCGGCCTCCAGCGCCAGTGAACGGTGTTGTTTGGCGGCGCGAAACATCAGCCAGGCCAGCAAGCCGTTCAGGGCTGAGCTGCCCACGGACAAGGCCAGGCCCAAGCCCACTTGTTCAATGGGCTGGGGATCAAAAATGCGGTGCCCAGCCGCCCAGATGATGCCCAAAGCGGCCACCACAATCAGGATGCCTTCGAAGCCGGAGGAAAAATACTCGGCTTTGTGGTGTCCGTAGGGGTGATCGTCATCAGCGGGACGCGCTGCGACGGTGACCATCATCAAGCCAAACACCGCACTGGCCAGGTTGACCAGCGACTCCATCGCGTCCGACAGCAAGCCCACCGAGTCGGTCAACCACCAGGCCAGGGTTTTCAGGCCAATCGTGACCAGTGCCACCACAACCGAGGCCCACAGCATGCGTGTGGGGGTCATCCAGGAATCAAATTTTTTCATGTCTTCAGCATACCCGGCGCCAATGAACGGGGCATGAACATGAGGGGCTCATGCCTGCAGCTCAAGCCAGCGTCACCTTGGCAAACTTGCGCTTGCCCACTTGCACCACGTAAGTGCCCGCTTCCAGTTTCAGGCCCTTGTCGCTGACCACACTGGAATCCACGCGCACGCCGCCGCCGTCCACCAAGCGGCCGGCTTCGGTGGTTGAAGGCGCCAAACCAGCCGCCTTGAGCAAGGCTCCAATGCCCATGGGTGCGCCCGACAAGGACACTTCAGGGATGTCGTCAGGCACGCCGCCCTTGCTGCGGTTGATGAAGTCCTGCTCGGCCGCATCGGCAGCAGCGGGGCTGTGAAATCTTGCCGTGATTTCCTTGGCCAGCATGACTTTGGCGTCTTTGGGGTTGCGACCACCTTCGACTTCCTTTTTCAAGGACTCAATCTCGGCCATCGATTTGAACGACAGCAAGGTGTACCAGCGCCACATCAGCGTGTCGGAGATGCTCAACACTTTGGCAAACATGGTGTTGGGGTCTTCACTGATGCCGATGTAATTGTTTTTGGACTTGGACATCTTGTCCACGCCATCCAGGCCTTCGAGCAGGGGCATGGTCAAGATGCATTGCTGTTCCTGACCGTATTCGGCTTGCAGGTGACGGCCCATGAGCAGGTTGAACTTCTGGTCGGTGCCGCCCAGCTCCAAATCGCTCTTGAGCGCGACCGAGTCGTAACCCTGCATCAGCGGGTACAAGAATTCGTGCACGCTGATGGGCGTGCCGGCATGGAAGCGGTCATGGAAGTCGTTGCGCTCCATCATGCGCGCCACGGTGTATTTGGAGGCCAGCTGAATCATGCCCATGGAGCCCAGAGGCAGACTCCATTCGCTGTTGTAGCGGATCTCGGTTTTGGCCGGGTCCAGCACCATGCTGGCCTGTTTGTAATAAGTCTCGGCGTTGAGCTTGATCTGCTCGGGTGTGAGCGGCGGGCGGGTGCTGTTGCGGCCCGAGGGGTCGCCGATCAGGCTGGTGAAGTCACCGATCAAAAAGATCACCTGGTGGCCCAGGTTCTGCAGCTGGCGCATTTTGTTGAGCACCACGGTATGCCCGATATGGATGTCGGGCGCTGTCGGGTCCAGGCCCAGTTTGATGCGCAAGGGCACGCCCGTGGCTTCGGATTTGGCCAGTTTTTGCAGCCAGTCCTCTTTTGGGATCAACTCTTCGCACCCCCTCATGGTGAGCTCCAAAGCATTCATTACGGAATCCGTAACCGGGAATTTTGTAACAAGCGCTTGATTCATAAGGGTTTTTTCTAAAGTAGAGAAGATGTACACCAGTACAATGGACGTTCAAAACAAGTTCTCTATTTTAAAGGTGACCTGAGGGTCACGACACGCAGCCCATCCATCGCTCATGCGACATATGGCGCGCAACAACCCCGAATTGATGCGATTTTTTGCCCTTCTTCAGTCCAAACTGACCTCTTTGCTCGTTGGCTTCCTGTTCATTTGCACCGCCGTGCTCGGCGCGGTGCTGATGGGAGTGCAGCGTGCATTGGATTGGCTGGACGGCAACCACCCCCAGCTGAGCGGTGTTCGCCATGTCCTGACAACATGGTTGACCCGTCATCCCAAAACCATCAGCGCCACACTGGCGTCCGTGCTGCTGGTCGGCGGCGGCGGCGCGTTTGCGGTGGCCAATTTAGGACCGGACATTGCAGACCAGCCCGTGGTCAACATCACCGTTCCCGTAGAAATTACCCAACTTGAAGCCCAGGCCCAATCACTGGACCTGATCAATCTTCAGTTGACCCGTACCGACAGCACACGCTCGGCCGATACACCAGAAAGTCTGCTGCGCCGCCTGGGCATCGTGGACCCCGAAACTGCGGCATTTCTTCGCAAGAACCCCCTGACGAAACAGGCTTTGCAGCAAGCAGGGCGTGCCGTATCTGCAGAGGCCAACAACGAACAGCAACTGAGCTCTTTGACTGTTCGTTGGCTCAAGAACGAGACCGATACTTTTTTCCAGCGTCTCGTGATCAAAAGGACTGACAAAGGTCTTGTGGCGGCGCTGGAAACTTCGCCCATGAACACCAGCATCCGCGTGACAGGCGGCACCGTTGCACGCTCTCTCTACGATGCGGCCGATGAAGCGCGTTTGCCCGATTCTGTGATCAACCAGCTGACCCAGATTTTTTCCAATCAGATCGACTTTCACCGCACTTTGCGCAAGGGTGCCGAATTTTCTGTGGTTTATGAAGTTCTGGAAGCCGATGGCGAGCCTTTGCGCACAGGCCGAGTGCTGAGCGCCGACTTCAACAACGGCGACAGAAAATACGAAGCCGTGTGGTTTCAAGAGCCTGGTCAAAAAGGCAATTACTACGACATGCAAGGCAAAAGCCTGAGCCGCGCCTACTTGGCAGCGCCTGTGGCCTTCTCCCGGAAAACAAGCGGTTTCAGCATGCGTTTGCACCCTATTTTCCAGACCATGCGCGCGCACCAAGGTGTGGACTACGCTGCTCCGACAGGCACGCCAGCCCAATCGGTGGGTGACGGTGTGGTCGAGTTTGCAGGCGCTCAGGGTGGTTTTGGCAACATGGTCATCGTGAACCATGGCGGCAAGCACAGTACGGTCTATGCCCACCTCAGCCGCATCCAGGTCCGCAAGGGCCAAACCATTCAAAAAGGCCAAGTCATTGGCGCTGTGGGCTCGACGGGCTGGTCTACCGGCCCTCACCTTCACTTTGAATTTCGCGTCAATGGCGTTCACGTGGACCCGCAAAAGGTTATCCAGCTGGCGCAAAGCGCCCCCATCAGTCCGGCTGCCAAAGCCCGCTTCAACGGCATGGTGGAACAAGCACGAACGCAGTTACAGGCCGCCGCGCAGATGCGTGACAGCAACATCCAGTAAAAAAGGGCCGCAAGGCCCTTTTTTGATGCTGCGCTTTCCAGCATTCAGGCATCATTCGCATTTTTAACAGGCTCCTCCAATGACCACACAAGCATTCATCGGCTTGATGTCCGGGACGTCACTCGACGGTGTGGACGGCGTTTTGGCGCACATCAATGCGCAAGCTCGCTTGCTGGTGCTGGCGCATGCGTTTGTGCCTTTTTCCGAGCCTTTTCGCACTGAGTTGCTGAACCTCAATCAAAGTGGCATGGACGAACTGCATCGTGCGGCCTTGGCGGGCAATGCCATTTCGCGCCATTACAACCAGGTGGTTCAGGATTTGCTGGCCCAAAGCCATTGGCGTGCCCATCAAATCACCGCCATCGGCGCTCATGGGCAGACCGTGCGCCACCGTCCACTGGAATTCGATGGTGATGCCGTGCTGCAGCAAGCACCTGTTGGCTACACCTTACAGCTCATCAACCCTTCCCTGTTGGCAGAGCTGTCGGGTATTGATGTGGTGGCCGATTTTCGCAACCGCGATCTGGCCGCCGGCGGCCAGGGTGCGCCTTTGGTTCCGGCCTTTCACCAAGGTGTGTTTGCTCAACCCCAAGTTTGTGTGGGGGTGCTGAACATCGGAGGCATCTCCAACCTCAGCGTCCTCGGCGCAAATGGCTCTGTGATGGGCTGGGACTGCGGCCCCGGCAATGCCTTGATGGATTTCTGGTGCAACACCCACACGGGAGCGCCTTTTGACAAGGATGGAGCCTGGGCTGCGCAAGGCCGGATCAACCCGGCTTTGCTGGAAGATTTGCTCTCGGAGGCTTTTTTGCACCGGGCACCGCCCAAAAGCACAGGCCGTGATTTGTTCAACCCCGCCTGGCTTCGTCGGCAACTGCAATCACACAGCCAGCTCGCAACGCAAGATGTGCAGACCACGCTGACCGAGTTCACCGCAGTGGCCTGCGCCAACGATGTCCGCCGACATGCCGATAAGGCCCAAGAGTTGATCGTGTGTGGTGGCGGCGCCCTGAATGGGCACCTGATGCATCGCTTGGCGCACCACTTGCCAGGCATTCAGGTGACCAGCAGCGAAGCCCGAGGCTTGCCCCCTTTGCAAGTCGAAGCGGCGGCTTTTGCCTGGCTGGCCTTCAAAACCATGCGGCGAGAAACCGCGAGCCTGCCAAGCGTCACGGGCGCCAGAGGCGCCCGTGTGTTGGGGGCCATTTACCCCCGCTGATGGCCAGCGAGCGCTGCTCGCCTGCGCTTCAAATCAGGTCGAGAACGACGATCCGCAGCCGCAGGTGGAGGTGGCATTCGGGTTCTTGATCACAAACTGGGCGCCTTGCAGGTCTTCCTTGTAGTCAATTTCGGCCCCAATCAGGTACTGATAGCTCATGGCATCGATCAGCAGCGACACGCCGTTTTTGCTCATGGTCGTGTCGTCTTCGTTGGTGATTTCATCAAAAGTGAAACCGTACTGGAAGCCCGAACAGCCGCCACCTTGCACAAACACGCGCAGCTTCAGATCGGGGTTGCCTTCTTCGGCGATCAGGTCAGCCACTTTGGCGGCCGCGCTGTCGGTGAAGACAATCGGCTCGGGCATTTCGGTCTGGATATTTTCTGCAACAGCGCTCATGGTGTTTCTCCGGTTCAATGCCAAATAGTATAGCGCGCTGGTCGGGAATTACGACCACCATCCGGCAGTAACGCTACTGGGCTTATGGGCTTTTGACAGCCCAAGCCCCATGAAAAAAGCCGCCACGGCGAACCGGTGCGGCTTTTGACGAAGCAGGAAAGCGGATTAACGCTTGGAGAACTGCTTGCGGCGGCGGGCTGAGTGGAAGCCGACCTTTTTACGTTCGACTTCACGAGCGTCACGGGTGACAAAACCAGCTTGGCTCAGCACGGGCTTGAGCGTTGCGTCGTAGTCAATCAGGGCGCGGGTGATGCCGTGGCGCGATGCACCGGCTTGACCGGATTCACCACCACCGTGCACGTTGATCATGATGTCGAAAGTTTCGGCATGGTTGGTCAACATCAGGGGTTGCTTGGCGATCATGATCGAAGTCTCGCGGCCGAAGTAGGCTTGGATGTCCTTGCCATTGACCGTGATCTTGCCAGTGCCTTTTTTCAGAAACACGCGGGCGACGCTGGATTTGCGACGGCCTGTGCCATTGTTCCATTCACCAATCATCTCAAGGCTCCTTAGATGTCCAGCACTTTAGGCTGTTGGGCGGTGTGTGGGTGCTCAGCGCCACCATACACCTTGAGTTTCTTGATCATGGCGTAACCGAGTGGGCCCTTGGGCAACATGCCCTTGACAGCCTTCTCGAGTGCGCGGCCAGGGTGCTTGGCTTGCATGTCGCGGAAGTTGGTTGCAGTGATACCGCCGGGATAGCCCGAGTGACGGTAATACACTTTGTCGATGGTTTTGGTGCCCGTCACTTTGAGCTGAGCAGCATTGATGATGACGATGAAGTCACCGGTGTCGACGTGAGGTGTGTAAATGGCCTTGTGTTTGCCGCGCAAACGGAGAGCAACTTCGCTGGCTACTCGTCCGAGGACCTTGTCGGTCGCGTCAATCACAAACCACTCGTGCACGACCTCAGCGGGTTTTGCGCTGAAAGTAGTTGTCATGAGTTTTCTCTTTGAAGAAAGGTTTGTCGGGCCCTTTTCCACGGTCGGTGTTCCTCTGTTGGGAACCTCTTAGGTGGGAGATTGCTTTGACCTTGACAGGTCTGGGCGTCTTCGCCGCGGGGCCACAAAATCGCTGCGAAGCCTGCCATTATACGAAAAATCAAGGACTTGCGGGGCAGTTCCTGAGATGCTTATTGGTTACCATCGGTGCATGTTCAGTTATCGACACGCTTTCCACGCCGGCAACCATGCGGATGTGCTCAAACACATCACCTTGCTGGCCACCATGCGCCACCTCATGCAAAAAGAGGCCGGCATCACCCTCATTGACACCCATGCCGGGGCCGGTTTGTACCGCCTGGACGGCGACTATTCCCAAAAAGGCGCCGAGGCAGAAGACGGGCTGTTCAAGCTGCTGGCTGCGGCGGAAAAGCTCGATGCCTTGCCTGACCCCGTGCAGGATTATCTGGAGCAGATCGCCAGCTTCAACCCCAATGGGCAAGCCAAGATTTACCCCGGCTCGCCCTTTTTGATGCACAAACTGATGCGCCACGCCTCACGCGACCGCCTGCGCCTGTTTGAGCTGCACCCCACCGACAGCAAATCGCTGACCTCCAACATCGCGCAGCTGGGTGCCGGTCGCACCATCACCGTCAGCCGCGAAGATGGCTTTGAAGCCCTTAAAAAGCTCCTGCCCCCACCCGCCTCGGCCACCGGCTCCAAACGGGCCATGGTGCTGATCGACCCCAGCTACGAAATCAAATCCGATTACGGCAAGGTTGCAAGCGTTATTCAGGAATACCTGAAACGCTTTTCTACCGGCACTTACCTGGTCTGGTACCCGATCATTCCGCGCCCGGAAGCCCACGATTTGCCACGTCGGCTGCGCACTTTGTCCAACCAGGCCCAAAAGCCCTGGCTCAACGCGACCTTGGCCATCGGTCGAGGCCCTGGCGACGAAGGTGGCCTGGTGGCCAGCGGCATGTTTGTCATCAACCCGCCCTTCACCCTGAAAGACCAGATCCGCAAAGCCCTGGATGTGGTTGGACCCGCCTTGGCTCGCGGCACCGGCAAAAGCTGGCAGGTCGAGTCGTCCTGAACCCACGCCCCACAGATCAGGGAAAGTCCCGAGTCTGACGCGTTTAAATTAACCGACCGATCGGTCGGTTAATTGATATACTGGCACCCGCGCCGCGATCATCCCATCCTGTTTGGCGCAGGAGAAGCCCATGTACACGCAATCTTTCAGCGTCCCGGACGGATCCGACGACGCCAAGTCGGCCGGTCTGAAAGCCGTTCCCAAAGCCCTGAGTGCGCAAGACGCCGTCCTGCAGGCCCAATTTGACGCCCGCATCGATGCCGATGGCCGCATCGAGCCGCGCGAGTGGATGCCAGAGGCCTACCGCAAGACCCTGGTGCGCCAGATCAGCCAACATGCCCACAGCGAAATCGTCGGCATGCTGCCCGAAGGCAACTGGATCAGCCGCGCTCCCAGCCTGAAGCGCAAGGCGATCCTGATCGCCAAGGTGCAAGACGAGGGCGGTCACGGCCTGTACCTGTACAGCGCTGCCGAAACCCTAGGCACCAGCCGCGACCAAATGCTGGACGCCCTGCACACCGGCAAGGCCAAATACAGCTCCATCTTCAACTACCCCACGCTCAACTGGGCCGATGTGGGCGTGGTCGGCTGGCTGGTCGATGGCGCAGCCATCATGAACCAGGTGCCGCTGTGCCGCTGCTCTTATGGCCCTTATGCCCGCGCCATGGTGCGCGTGTGCAAGGAGGAAAGCTTCCACCAGCGCCAGGGCTACGAAGCCCTGCTGGTCATGATGCAAGGCACGGCCGAACAAAAAGCCATGGTGCAGGATGCCGTCAACCGCTGGTGGTGGAAGTGTCTGGCCATGTTTGGCCCGCCAGACGCCGACAGCCCCAACAGCGCGCAAGGCATGCGCTGGGGCATCAAGCGCATCAGCAACGACGACCTGCGCCAGAAGTTTGTGGACGCCACCGTGCCGCAAGCCAAGGTGCTGGGCGTGACCTTGCCCGACCCCGACCTCAAGTGGAACGAAGCACGCCAGGCGCACGACTACGGCCAGATCGACTGGGACGAGTTCTGGGCCACCGTCAACGGCAACGGCCCCTGCAACAAGGAGCGCCTGGGTGCCCGCGTCAAGGCCTGGAACGACGGTGCCTGGGTGCGCGAAGCGGCCCTGGCCCACGCCCAAAAACAACAAGCGCGTCAAATGAAGGAAGCAGCATGAGCACCCCCGCCAATACCGCCGCATTGAAAGAATGGCCTCTGTGGGAGGTTTTTGTCCGCAGCAAGCAAGGCCTGGAACACAAGCATTGCGGCAGCCTGCACGCATCAGACTCCGAGCACGCCCTGCAAATGGCGCGTGATGTGTACACCCGCCGCCAGGAAGGCGTGAGCATCTGGGTCGTGCCCTCGGCCAGCATCTCGGCCAGTGAGCCGAATGACAAACCCGAATTCTTCGATCCGGCCAGCGACAAGGTGTACCGCCACCCGACGTTTTACGTGATCCCCGACGAAGTCGGACACATGTGAGCGCCACCATGAACGCCCCTGTTGATTACCTGCTGCACCTCGCAGACAACGCGCTGATCCTCGGTCAGCGCAACGCAGAATGGTGTGGCCACGGCCCCATCCTCGAAGAAGACATCGCGCTGTCCAACAACAGCCTGGACCTGATCGGTCAGGCCCGCATGCTGTACCAACGCGCTGCTGAACTGCAAGGCGGCCAAGCCACAGAAGACACGCTCGCGTACTTTCGCGATGTGCCCGACTTCAAAAACTACACCCTGTGCGAACTGCCCCACATGCCGCTCATGTCGGCCACCGCCCAAGGTGACCGCGACTTTGCCATCACCATCGTGCGCAACTTTTTGTACAGCAGCCTGATGGTGCTGGTGTGGGACCAATTGCAAACCTCCAAAGACACGCAATTGGCCGCCATTGCCGCCAAGTCGCTCAAGGAAGTGCGCTACCACCTGCGCCATTCGCGTGACTGGATGGTGCGCATGGGCGACGGCACCGAAGCGTCACACGCCAAGGCGCAAGCGGCACTGGACCAACTGCTGCCCTATTGCCAAGAGTTCTGGAGCACCAGCCCGCAAGAGCAAGCCGCACAGGCCAATGGCACCGGCATCGACATGGCTGCACTGCAATCCGACTGGAACCAGATCGTGGACGAGGCCTTGCAGGAAGCCACTCTCCAGCGGCCAACCGACGGCGGCTTTGTGCCCACCGGCAAACAAGGCATCCACTCCGAGCACTTGGGCTTTGTGCTGGCAGAAATGCAAAGCTTGGCCCGTGCGCACCCCGAAGCGACCTGGTAATTCACACCCATGGCCTTGACTGCTGCGCCCACCTCTTCGCTGAGCCACACCGCCGATGTGGCCCGTGCGTGGAGCCTGCTCGACGCACTGACCGACCCGGAAATCCCGGTCGTCACGCTGCGCGAGCTGGGCATCCTGCGCGATGTGCGTGCAAGCGCCACGGGGCTCGAAGTGGTCATCACGCCCACCTACAGCGGCTGCCCCGCCATGGGCCAGATCGAAGACGACGTGAAAGCCCTGCTGCAAGCCCACGGGCTGCAAGGCCGCGTGGTCACGCAGTTGGCCCCGGCCTGGACCACCGACTGGATGAGCGAAGACGCCAAAGACAAACTGCGCGCTTATGGCATCGCCCCGCCGCACGCCTGCGCCAGAGAAAAATCGGGCTCGGCCAACGTCGTACAGTTTGCAGCGCGCGGCACCAAACCCGAGGTGGTGCACTGCCCGCAATGCGGCTCGGCCAACACCACCGAAACCTCCCACTTCGGCTCCACCGCATGCAAAGCCCTTTACCGGTGCCTGGCCTGCATGGAACCCTTCGATTACTTCAAACCTTACTGAGCTGCCTTGCCGCAGTGAAGCACCATGTCCGCACCCCGCTTTCATGACCTCCAAGTTGCACGCGTCACACCCGAAGCGGCTGGCGCCGTCGCCATTGCGCTGACAGTTCCCTCCGACCTGCGCAGCAGCTTTGACTTTCAACCCGGCCAATTCCTGACCTTGCGCGCCAGCATCCATGGCAACGATGTGCGCCGCAGTTACTCCATCAGCTCGGCCCGCAGCCAACTGCAAAAACAAGGCGTGCTCGAAGTGGGCATCCGGCCTGTCGAAGGTGGCGTGTTTTCCAACTGGGCTGCGACACAACTCCAAGCAGGCGACACCCTGCGCGTGATGCCGCCTGACGGCCGCTTTGTGGTGCAACGGCCACGTGCCATTCACCGGGTGGGCTTTGCGGCAGGCTCGGGCATCACGCCCATCCTGTCCATCTTGTCGAGCACGCTCGAAGAGCAGCCTGAATCCAAATTCACCCTGGTCTACGGCAACCGCCGCATGGACAGCGTCATGTTCAACGAGGCGCTGCAAGACCTGAAAGACCGCTACCCCGATCGCCTGACGCTGATCCACGTCCTGTCGCGCCAAGCGCAAGAAGTGCCTTTGCTGGAAGGCCGCATTGACGCCGCCAAAGTCCAAGCCATCATCGACGCGTTTTTGCCCGTGGGCAGCATGGACGAAGTCTTCATCTGCGGCCCCGAGGCCATGATCGAAGAAACCGAGAAGACATTGCTCGGTGCAGGCGTCAAGGCCGAGCGCATCCGCACCGAGCGCTTCAGCTCACCCACGCTCGACGCACTCAGCCCCGAGCAACGCAGCCAAGCCGTGCTGGGTCACCCGGCCACACGCGGTGCCGGCGAGGTGCAACTGACGGTGGTGCTGGACGGCAAGCCTTATGACATGCCGATGAACAAAAACGAGAAGATCCTCGACATCGCCCTGTCGCTGGGCCTGGACCTGCCCTATTCGTGCAAAGCAGGCGTCTGCTGCACCTGCCGCTGCAAAGTGGTGGAAGGCACGACCGAGATGGAGAAAAACTTCACCCTCGAAAAACCCGAAGTCGAGCAGGGCTTCATCCTGTCCTGCCAGGCCCGCCCCACCAGCGGTCGCGTGGTGGTGAGTTTCGACGAGCGCTGACGCAAGAGAAACCACCAGTCAAAAAACGGGTCGCTTACGTCAGCTCAGACGTTGATGTCGCGACATATTGGCGCGGTCAGCACTCAATCGGCCGACTGCTGCAGTGCCCACATGCTGGCGTAACGCCCGTTTTGAGCCAGCAGTGCCGCATGGTTGCCCCGCTCGATGATGTGCCCGGCGTCCATCACCAGAATTTCATGCGCATCGACCACGGTGGACAAGCGGTGCGCAATCACCAGAGTGGTCTTGTTTTGCGCCACGCTGGCCAACTCGGCCTGAATGGCGCGTTCGTTGGCCGAGTCGAGTGCCGAGGTAGCCTCGTCAAACACCAGAATCGGCGGGTCTTTGAGCAAGGTGCGGGCAATGGCTACGCGTTGCTTTTCACCACCCGAGAGCTTCAGGCCCCGCTCGCCCACCGAGGTTTGGTAGCCCTTGGGCGTGGACGCGATGAAATCGTGGATGCGCGCAGCGCGCGCAGCGCCTTCGATCTCGGCCTGGCTGGCACCAGGGCGACCATAGGCAATGTTGTAGGCCACGCTGTCATTGAACAAGACCGTGTCTTGCGGCACGATGCCCAAGGCCTGGCGCACGCTCGATTGCGTGACCTGCCGGATGTCTTGGCCCGCGATGCGAATGAAGCCTTGCTGCACGTCGTAAAAGCGGAACATCAAGCGCGCCAGCGTGGACTTGCCCGAACCCGAAGGACCGACCACCGCCACCGTTTTGCCGGCCGGAATGGTGAAGCTGATGTCTTGAAGGATCGGGCGGTCGGGCTCATAGGCAAAAGACACGCGATCAAACACGACATCGGGCGCGCCCTGCAAAGCCAAGGCTTGGGCACCCGGCACATCGGCCACTTCGCGCTCGCGGTCCATCAGCACAAACATTTTGTCCAGGTCGGTCAGGCTTTGCTTGATCTCCCGGTAGAGCACGCCCAAAAAGTTGAGCGGAATGTACAGCTGGATCATGAAGGCGTTGATCATGACCAGATCGCCCAGCGTCATGCGCCCGGCGACCACGCCTTCGGTGGCACGCCAGAGCATGGCCACCAGGGCTGCAGCGATGATGAGCTGCTGCCCGGTGTTGAGCACCGACAAAGTGGTTTGCGCCCTGAGCCGCGCCACACGCAGGCGCTCCAGGCTTTCATCGTATCGCCCGGCTTCAAACACCTCGTTGCCAAAATACTTGACGGTTTCGTAGTTCAGCAGCGAGTCAATCGCCCGCGTGTGCGCGGCCGAATCGAACTCGTTGGCCTGCTTGCGAAACTGCGTTCGCCACTCGGTGATGCGCACCGTGAAGAAAATGTACAAAGCCAGCGCCAGCAGCGTGATCCCGGCAAACCAGGCATCGAACTTGACCGCCAAAATGGTGAGCACCAGACCCACCTCGATCAGCGTCGGGATGATGCTGTACAGCGAATACGAGATCAGCGACTCGATGCCCCGCACTCCCCGCTCGATGTCACGCGTCATGCCGCCGGTCTGCCGCGCCAAGTGAAAGCGCAGGCTCAAGGCATGCAAATGCTCAAAAGTCTGCAGGGCAATGCTGCGCGAAGCACCTTGTGTGGCCTTGGCAAACACCAACTCGCGCAGCTCGGTGAACGCCGAGGTCATCAAACGCAAAGCGCCATAACCCACCAGCAGCGCCACCGGCACCACCAACACCGCTTGCGGGTCGCCGGGCTTGAGGCTCATGGCGTCCACCAGCTCTTTGAGCAGCAAGGGCACGCTGACATTGGCCAGCTTGGCACACACCATCAGGCTCAGGGCAATCACCACGCGCCATTTGTATTGCCAAAGGTAAGGCAAGAGGCGCGACAGAGTTTTCCAGTCGCCGCCAGCAGGCGGCTGTACCGCCACGCCGGCATTAGCGCCAGGCTGGGTTGAATGGGGGGAAGCAGAGGCAGCAGGTTCGCCGTGGTGGCGCATAAGGGACAATCCGGTTTTGAAGTGATCTACCGATTGTGCCCATGTCCGAACCTCAACACCCGAACACCGTGGCTTTGCCCACCGACCAGGAGCTGGTGCTCAAGGTCATTCCCATGCCCGCCGACTGCAATGCCAGCGGCGATATTTTTGGCGGTTGGGTCATGGCGCAGGTCGACTTGGCCGGTGCCGTCTTGCCCGCGCGGCGCGTGCGCGGCCGCATGGTAACGGTGGCTGTGAACGAATTCATCTTCAAACAAGCGGTCAAAGTGGGCGACATCCTGTCCTTCTTTTCACGCATCGTGCGCGTGGGCCGAACCTCGGTCACGGTAAAAGTGGAGGTGTTTGCCGAACGCTTTCAGCTGCAAGGTCAATACATCAAGGTCACCGAGGCCAACCTGACATATGTGGCGGTGGACGACCAGGGCAAACCCAGATTGGTGCCCGCCGAGTAATGCACAGGGGCTGACCGCAGTCGCAAGTCGTCAGAAGCGATCAGGAAACGATGTAAGCCGCAGCGCCGGTGGACATCAAGGTGCCATCCGGACCACAAAACTCCATGCGCGATGAGCCCACCCGCGAGCCTACGCGCAGCGCGTTGGCGGTGATGGTGAAGTGCTCGCCGATGCCGGGGCGCAAATAGTCCACACGCAAATCGATGGTGCCCAGCTTGGCAAAGCGCTCCAGGCGTTTGGCAGGCGTTTCGTCCATGTGCTTGGCCGCCAGTGCCGCCATCACGGCTGCACTGCCGATGGCATCCAGCACCGCACTGATCACACCGCCGTGGATGCGGTTGTAGGCGAAATGCCCCACCAGTTCGGGGCGCATGTCGATGCGGGCCTCCACGCCTTCTGGCGTGACCTTGACCAGTTTCAGGCCCAGCGTCTTGTTGAAGACGATCTTTTCTTCGTAAATTTGGCGAAAACCCTCGATGTATTCAGGTTCAAGAACAACGGGAGTGTGGGCGCGGTGAAGCATGCAAAGAAATCAAAGAGGAATCAAAACGTCGGGCCCGAAGGCCCGACACAGCAGTTGAGTCCAGTTTACAGCTTGGAAAAGTCCGGCTTGCGCTTTTCCATGAAGGCACCAAAGGCCTCTTTGGCAGCGGGTTCACGCAGCATGCGGCCAAAGCTTTTGCCCTCTTCGTCCATCTTGGCCAACACTTCTTGCTGGTAGCCACCTTTCATCAGGCGCTTGGTCTCGATCAGCGACGAAAGCGGCTTGCCTGCCAGCTTGCGGGCTTGAGCTTGGGCATACCCATTGACCTCGGTCGGAGGCACCACGCGGTTGACCAAGCCCACCTCTTGCGCGGCCTCTGCAAAGAAAGGATCGCCCATGAGCAGCGCTTCGGCCGCTCGGTGGTAGCCGAACATGCGCGGTGCCAGCAAGCTCGACGCGGCTTCGGGGCACAGGCCCAAGTTCACAAAAGGCATGGAAAACGCGGCGTTGTCACCGGCATACACCAGATCGCAATGGAACAGCATGGTGGTGCCAATGCCCACAGCGGGGCCTGCGACGGCGGCCAGCAAGGGTTTTTCAAAGGTGGCGATGCCGCGCAGGAAACGGAACACCGGCGACTCTGGCGTGCTGGGCGGCTGGTTCAGAAAGTCGCCAATGTCATTGCCCGCACTGAAAATGCTTTCGTGCCCCTGAAACAACACCACGCGCACGCTGGCGTCAGCGGCGGCCTGCGCCACCGCATCGGCCATGGCCGCATACATGGTGGAGGTGATGGAGTTTTTCTTGTCCAGGCGGTTGAAGGTGATGGTCATCACCCCTGCGTCGATGTGGGTCAGGATGTCAGACATGGAAGCCTCGTCTCAAAAATGAAAAGGCCGCCCCGAAGGGCGGCTGCGGTGAAAGAAAACAAGATCAGGGGGCCTTGACCCACAACTGGTTGCGCCAGAAGGGGCCCAGAAAACCGCGCACCTGCAGTTTCGCGCCCCCCTCGACGGGCGTCAGTCGCACACGGTACAGCTTGCCCTCTTCCGGGTCGAGGATTTCACCCCCCTCCCAGTAATCGTTGCCCGAAGACTTCTTCACCCCCCGGATGATTTCCATGCCAAGGATGGTCTGGTCCTTGCGGTCATCGGCGCATTTATCGCACTTGGCAGCGGGGTCTGCGCCTTTGCGCAAAATCTGGCTGACCTTACCGCGCAGCACGCCGCCCGCATCCTCGATGGTGACCACGCTTTTGGTCTCACCGGTTTTGTCGTCGATGGTGTGCCAGCGGCCTACGGGGCTGCTGGCTTGGGTACTCAAGGCCAGGCAGCTGGTCAAGACCAAGATGGTCATGCGAATGGTTTTTTTCATGGTGAAATTCCTTGTTGCGCAGGTCAGGCCAAAGCAGCATCGGTGTCCATCAGCACATCGCTGCCCGCACGAATGCGGCGCATCAGGCTGGAGGTTTCGGGCATCAGGCGGGTGAAATAAAAACGCGCCGTCTGCAGCTTGGCTTGGTAGAACGGATCGGGGCGCTGGGCCTCCTCTTCGGCCTCGGCCAGTTTTTGGAGAGCAATCTGCGCCGAGCGGGCCCAGAAGTAGCCCAGCACCAAGTGCCCCACCACGCGCAAATAATCCACCGCCGCCGCGCCCACCTCGTCGGCATTGCTCATGGCTTTCATGCCCACCTCGCCTGTGAGTTGGGTGAGTTTTTGGCCCAAATCGGCCAGCGGTTGGATGAACTCGCCCATGGCTTCATTGGCCATTTCGGCCTTGACCAGTTGCTCCACCAGCTTGCCGAATTTCTTGAGCGTAGCACCCTGGTTGCCCAGTACCTTGCGACCCAGCAGATCCAGCGACTGGATGGTGTTGGTGCCTTCGTAGATCATGTTGATGCGGGCATCCCGCACGAACTGTTCCATGCCCCACTCCTTGATGTAGCCGTGGCCACCAAACACCTGCTGGCAAGCCGAGGTGGCTTCCCAGGCGTTATCGGTGGTGAAGGCTTTGACGATGGGCGTGAGCAGAGCCACGACCTCAGCAGCCTCGGCGCGCACGGCCTCATCGGGGTGGTTGAGTTCTTTGTCGAGCAGCAAGGCGCAGTAGCAAGCGAGAGCCCGGCCGCCTTCGGCATAGGCCTTAGCGGTCATGAGCATGCGGCGCACATCGGGGTGCACGATGATCGGGTCGGCCGGTTTGCCGGGGGCCTTGACGCCAGTCAGCGAGCGCATTTGCACCCGGTCTTTGGCATAGGCCAGTGCGTTTTGGTAGGCCACTTCGGTCAAGCCCAGCGACTGGTTGCCCACACCCAAGCGGGCGGCATTCATCATCACGAACATGGCAGCCAACCCTTTATTGGGCTGACCCACCAGGGTGCCCACCGCTTCGTCAAGCACCATCTGGCAGGTAGCGTTGCCATGGATGCCCATCTTGTGCTCCAGCCCGCCGCAATAAATGCCGTTGCGCTCGCCCATGCTGCCGTCCGCCGCCACCTTGAATTTGGGCACGATGAACAGGCTGATGCCTTTGCTGCCGGGGGGCGCATCGGGCAGGCGGGCCAGCACCAGGTGCACGATGTTGGGGGCCAGGTCGTGCTCGCCCGCGCTGATGAAAATCTTTTGACCCGTCAGGCGGTACGTGCCGTCGGCTTGTGGCTCGGCCTTGGTGCGCAGCATGCCCAAATCAGTACCGCAATGCGGCTCGGTCAGACACATGGTGCCGGTCCACTCACCGCTGGTCAGCTTGGGCAGGTACAGCGCTTTTTGCTCGGGCGTGCCGTGCGCGTGCAGGCACTCGTAAGCGCCATGCGAGAGGCCGGGATACATGGTCCAGGCCTGATTGGCCGAGTTGAGCATTTCGTAAAAGCACTGGTTGACCACAAAGGGCAGGCCTTGGCCACCGAACTCGGGATCGCAACTGAGCGATGGCCAGCCCCCGGCCACGTACTGTGCATATGCAGCTTTGAAGCCATCGGGGGCGGTCACGGCGTGCGTGTCGCGGTCAAGCGTGCAGCCCTGGGTGTCACCCGCGATGTTGATCGGAAAAACCACCTCGGCGGCAAACTTGCCGCCTTCTTCGAGCACCGCATTGATGGTGTCGGCATCGGTCTCGGCATGCTTGGGCAAGGCCTTGAGTTCAGCGCTGACGTTGAGCAATTCATGCAAAACAAATTGCATGTCGCGAAGGGGCGGGTTGTAGACGGGCATGAAAACTCCTGAATCAAAACGATGAAATTAACTGGAAGCGGTTTTGCGACGGGTCTTGGGCACCTGTCGCGGGGACACCGACTCGGCGGCATCGGCGGGCGATGGTGTGCAGGGTAGCGCCGCGTAGCGGGTCAGAATGTGCGCAAAGCCACGACGGGCCCGCTCGGCAGCAGCGGGGTTGCGCAAGAAACGGGCTTCGTAATGCAAAGCCAGAATGAGGCCGTGGATTTCAAAAGCGATCTGGTGTGCATCGCTCTCACGGCTGAGTTGGCCTTCGGCCTGAGCCAGCTCCACTGCCCGGCGCAAGGCGGTTTGCCAAGTGGTCACCGACGAGGCCAGCGCGTCGCGCACCGGGCCTGTGCGATCATCGAACTCAACCGCACCGCTGATGTAGATACAACCCGAATCGATTTCGGCTGAAGTCTGCACCATCCAGTTGTCAAACAAGGCTTGCAGGCGCGGCACGCCTCGGGTTTTTTGCATGGCCGCGTAAAAAACCTCGGCCTCGAAACGGTCATGGTATTCGCGGATGACGGAAATCTGCAGCTCTTCACGCGAACCAAAGTGGGCGAACACGCCTGACTTGCTCATGCCGGTGACCTCGGCCACCGCCCCAATCGACAAACCCTCCAGACCAATCTGTGAAGCCAGTCCGAGGGCGGCATCGATGATGGTGGCCTTGGTTTGCTGACCCTTGATGAGCACTCGGCGACCCACCTCTGGAAGAGGCAACTCGCCGCCTTTGGGAGACAATTTGGAGTCGGTCATGACGAAGGTAAAAAAGAACGATCGTTCTATTTTGCACCAAATTGCCGACCTGAACGCATCCCCCAGCACACATCAGGGTAAATCAGGGTGGGGGCTGCACCCAGCCCACTGGGGCACTCCAGGCCCAAGGCCTGGACGAATTCAGGGCCGACCCTGAGGGTCCGACACCACCGCGGAAGGTCGGGCTGGTGCGGGTGCAGGCAAGTGGCCGGCCAATTCCAGCTGCATGATGATCATGTTCACCAAAGTCGCCACCGAAGGGCGACCAGTCTCAACGACAAAGTGGGCGGCCTCGCGGTAAAGCGGGTCGCGCGCCTCAAACAGCGCGCACAAGCGGCTCAAGGGATCGTCCACTTGCAACAAAGGGCGGGCTGTGTCGTGCCTCACACGCCGAAAAACGTCTTCCGGGGTCGAACGCAAATAGATCACATGGCCGCGCTCGTGCAAATGACGGCGGTTGATTTCACGCAAGACCGAACCACCGCCCGTGGCAAGCACGCCGTGGTGTGTGCGGGTCAGGTCATCGAGCACTTCTTGCTCAACGTCTCGAAAGCTGTCTTCGCCTTCGCGCGCGAAAAATTCCCTGATCGAGCAGCCCAGCCGGTGCTCGATCACATGGTCAGAATCGACAAAAGGCACCCCCAATCGGCGCGCCAACTGCCTGCCGATGGTGGTTTTGCCTGAGCCCGGAAGGCCCACAAAAATGATGCTCAAGGAAATCTCGCACAGGAAAATCGGCGACGGTCCGAAACCAGGGGGCTGACCGTTCGAAGCCTGCAAGTGTATTCGACTCAAGCGCTGGGGCCTGCCACCTGCCGAGGCCGAAACGACTCGCGCTTTGGCGCGACAGGCGTGCCTGCACTCAGGGCGGCAAGATCGACGGGCCATCGGCAATGACCCGGGGTGTCAGAAAAATCAGCAACTCGCTTTTGCGCTGGGCCTGGTCACGGTTCTTGAACAACCAGCCCAGGCCCGGCACATCCCCCAAGCCCGGGACTTTGGCCTCGTTGCTGCGATCGGTTTCTTCGTAAATACCGCCCAAGACCACCGTGCCGCCATCTTCCACCCGCACCTGGGTTTTGACGTGCTTGGTGTTGATGGCGTAGCCCGCGGGCGTGATCTGCCCCACGCTGTCACGGTTGACATCGACCTCCAGCACCACCGACCCATCGGGGGTGATTTGCGGCGTGACTTCCAGCTTCAGGTTGGCCTTGCGAAACGTGATGGAAGTGGCGCCACTGGCCGAAGCGGTTTGGTAAGGCAATTCGGTGCCTTGCTCGATCAGGGCTTTGGTCTGATCGGCGGTGACCACTCGGGGCCGCGAAACGACCTTGCCTCGGCCATCGGCTTCCAGGGCCGATATTTCGACGTTGATGAAACGGTCGGCAGCCGCATTGAACAAGGACACGGCAAAGTTGGCCGGTGAATTGAGCGTCTGCCCGGCAGAGCCCGCCGGGAAATTGACTTGATTGCCTGCCACCACCCCAGCCGCAGTCGCTGCATTGGTGGCCCCCAGGGCCAGGGTATTGGCCCGGTTGTTCATGCGCAAGGGCACCTGCATGCCCGTGCCCAGCCGCACCCCCAGCGACTGTCCAAACTGGTCATCGGCTTCGACGATGCGTGCCTCGATCAGCACTTGCCTGACCGGCACATCGAGCTGCGACAGCAGTTTTTGCACATCGGTCAAACGGGCTGGCAGATCCGAGATGAACAGCTGGTTGGTGCGAGGCTCGGCCATCACACTGCCCCTGCTGCTGAGCCATCGGCCTGTACCGCCGCTGCCAGGCGAGCCGCCTTGCAAACGCTGCGCCACCTCCGCAGCGCGCGCATATTGCAAGCGCATGGTCAGCATCTGCAAAGGGCTGACCGCCTCCAGCGCCGCCTGTGCCTCCAGTTGCTTTTTCTCTCGCAAAGCCCACTCCTCTTGCGGTGCCACCCACAGCACACGCCCGTCCTGCCTTGAAGCCAGGCCCTTGGACTGCAGGACGATCTGCAGGGCTTGTGGCCAGGGCAACTCGGTCAGTCGCACCGTGACCTGACCGCTGACACTGTCTGTGGCCACCAAATTCAAACCCGTGAAATCGGCAAACACCTGCAGCAAGGTTCGGATGTCAATGCTCTGAAAATGAAGACTGATGGGCGAAGACGCGGTGACGGCGGCTTCGCTGCGGGATGAACTGTCGGGGTTGGCCAGCGCAACGGTCCAAGGACAGGCCAGCGTCAGCAAAAAACACCCGCAAACCAGGCGCATCCAACTGGATCTCGGTTCAGCGTTCATCGTGGACCTTTTTCAAAATTCAACACCTGCACCGGTCCTTGCCCCACCCGCAAGCTCACGGCTGCATCACCGATGGCTTCGAGGCGGTGGCCCTCCAGGCTAACGCGTTGCCCCAGCTTGGCCCGCACCCAGTGCGTGCCAAACGCCAATATGGCGTAGCGGGTCTCGGCGTCTTGCCAGATGCCCATCAAACGCAAGCGCGCCCATGACCCGTGTGTCGGATCGGGCGAATCCATGGTCTCTGACTTCGCTGCAGTGTCTGCGGCCACAGTCGCCTGAGCCACAAGCCCTGCCGGTAACACCGGAACCTTGGGCTGACCGCTGACAAACACCGTCTCCGTCCGAGCCGCTGGGTGCCCAAGCCCTGCACCCAGGCCCTGCCAGGCACGGGGGCCATCCGGTCCTGCGCGCAGCCACACCCGCAGCAAGACGTCGATCTCTACTGCTGTTGAATCCGCTTGCGGATGGATGTGTACACGGTCAATCGACCACACGGGGCTGCCTTCGCTCATGCCCGACCAGGCACGTGCCCAGTCGTCAAAGCGCCCGCGCAAGCGCAGCGCCACGGCTTGACTGGGCAAAGGCGCGGCCATCGCATCGTCTACCGGGCGAAAGGACAGCAACTGCAGATGCTGACGTGCCAGCGTCTGCTGCAAAGTCGGCCAAAGCCGGGCCTGCGCTGACAGGCCCGGCAAATGGTCCAGCACCTGAACAAGCGCTGGCCCAGCTTGTGCGGCACCGGGCTCGGGCGTGACGTTCAAAGACGCCGAGGGTGAGGCGACCTGCCTGCGCAAATTTTCCAGAGATTGCTCGCTGCGCCAAAGCGCATCCCAATCATCGGCATGCACCAGCCACACCAGTGCCAAGGCCACGGCGAAGGCCGTGGATGCATAAACCCAGCGTCGGAATGTCCGTCGCATTTGTCTTTGCAAGAGACCAGGCAAAGTCGCCCGCCACAGTGGCCAACGGGTGCGCCAGGCACCATCGCGCCAAGTTGGGGGCCATGCTGGCAAGTTCATGGCAAGGGCTTCACAGCCAAGGGGCTTGAAGGTTCAAGGGCTATTTTTTCAGCGCGTGAACGGGGCATCGGCCAATCGCCTTGCCAGACAAACTCCACCATGGCGGACGCTTGTCGCTTGCTCTGGTCCGGGGGCTCTGAGGTGACCAAGGCGCTGAACAACTTCAAGTCAATGCCCAGTTCATGCGACACGCGCTGGCGCGCCTGGTTCATGCTGTGCAGGTTAGAGGTCCGCCCATGCAAGGCCAGTCGACCTTGCGTCAATTGAAGGCTCAAAAGTTGCAACGCCTCCTCGCGCGCTTCCCTTTGCAAGGCTTGGTGCAAAACCTCCCAGGCTTTGTGCTGTTGCGCCACCCCTTGGAGGTGTTGAACCTGTTGCTGCCTTTCCTTGTGTTGTGCCTGCTGTTTCTGCAACGATTGAAGTTGTTTTTTTTGCGCACTCAACGTCGCCTGAAGGCGCTGCTGCTCTTGCTGAATTTGCCGTGCATACGAGGCTACCCATTGCACAGCAGCCCAGGCCAGCAACACCCCAACCACCCCACCCGCCAAGGATGTGGTCCAGCGATGACGCCATCTGCGTTGACGGTCCAGCGCAGGGTAATGGAGTAAATTCACTGTGAAATTCACAGCCAGGCCTTCAAAGCCAGACCAGAAGCCACCAAACGGGCCCCCGCCTCGGACTTCATGGCTTGTTGAAGGGCTGGGTCAGGCATGAAAGCCAACGGGTGAAAAGGCGCTTGTTCAGAGGCACCCCGGGCGCGGCCCAACGCAAACTGCCAATCCTGCGTCGGTTGGGTCAACAAACTGGCCAGCCCGCCCTGCAAGGCCGATGCCGCCCGCTGGGCAGCGTGCACGGCAGGCTCAACGCTGTCGAGTTGCCAGCCCGCAAAACGGACACAACGTTTGAAATCATCGACGTGAGATTGGCTGCACCCCACCCAATGCACCCGCTGAACAGGGCCATCGCCGGGTCCTTCCGGCTGAAAGTCAAAATTGACTTCATCAGGCTCTTTGCCCAGCATCTGTGAAACTTCCAGCTGTACTTCCGTCACCCAATCCTCTTTGGGCGTCTGGGCCGGGAACTCCAGAACACCGGACACCAGCTGATCGGCCGCCAGGGCCATGCTGACCCGTTGCCGTGATCGACCCCGCATCATGCCCGCTTCGCGCAATTGGGCACCCAAGCCATCGCCCATGACACCGTCTGTGGACAACAACTGCCGGGTGGTGTGCACCCGCACCAGATCAGGCGCTTGCAAAGACAAGCCGACCAGACTCCAAGCCGGGCCGCTGGCGGCCAGACCCCAGGCTTGCCGGACTGGCCGCGCCACCATTCCCCGCCAAAAACGAGACCATGCTTGCATGAGTTGCCCCTTGTCTGAAGCCCTGAAAGGCGCTCCGGGACAAGTTTTGTAACATGATTAATCTGTTTGCACAAACTTTTTTGAAATCCAAAGTTTTCAAAAATAAGTCTCAAGAAGACCGCGGTCCTTACAAGATTTTTATAATGCAGCGAGTTCGGCAGCCCGCTGGGCTTGCCCAACCATCACCCTATGCCCCACAAAGACCCGCCCTCTGCTCCTCAGCCCAACACAGGCTATACCCGCGCACCAAGAGGCATGGGAGCATGGTTCATCACACTGGCACTGTGGGCTGCTGGCCTGGCCGGTGCCGCGCTGTTCTCGCTGCTGATGGTGGTGGGCGTGGCCATGGTGGTGGCCTATCCCAACTTGCCGGACATCTCTGACCTGGCCGACTACAAACCCAAACTGCCACTTCGTGTGCTCACTGCCGATGGCCAGCTGATGGGGGAATTCGGAGAGGAGCGACGCAACCTCACGCCCATCAAAGACATTCCCCAAGTCATGAAAGACGCAGTTCTCGCCATCGAGGACAACCGCTTTTACGAGCACGGTGGGGTGGACTATCTGGGCATCTTGCGCGCAGGCATTGCCAACATTGGCCGTACCAAAAGCCAGGGCGCATCGACCATCACCATGCAGGTGGCACGCAACGTGTATTTGTCGACCGAGAAAACGTACACACGGAAAATTTACGAAATCTTGCTGACCTACAAGCTCGAACACCTGCTGAGCAAAGATCAGATCCTGGAAATCTACATGAACCAGATCTTTCTGGGACATCGGGCTTATGGTTTTGCATCGGCCAGTGAAGCTTATTTCGGCAAGCCCCTCAAAGACATCACCGTTGCGGAAGCCGCCATGCTGGCAGGATTGCCCAAGGCCCCCTCATCGCTCAACCCGATCAACAACCCCAAACGTGCCCGCTCCCGCCAGCTTTACATCATCGAGCGCATGGAAGAAAACGGCTACATCACCGCCAAACAAGCCGCCCAGGCCAAGGCAGAGCCCCTCAAGTTGCGCTCTGCCGGTGACAAGAAAATTCTTCATGCCGAGTATGTGGCCGAGACCGTCCGTCAGATGGTGTTCGCACAATACGGTCAGGACACTTACACACGGGGTTTGAACGTTTACACCACCGTGCAATCGGGCGAGCAAATGGCTGCTTACCGGGCCTTGCGCCAAGGCCTGATGGACTATGAGCGACGCCAAATTTACCGGGGACCGGAGAAATTCATTGACGTGCCTGCAGACCCCAAAAAGGCCGAGGAAGCCATTGACGATGTGCTCGATGACCATCCAGACAATGGCGATGTGATGTCGGCGGTGGTGCTGGAGGCTTCCGCCAAAAAAGTGGTGGTCATTCGCCAAAATGGCGAACAGATCACCATCACGGGCGAAGGGCTGAAACCCGCGCAATCGGGCCTGTCAGACAAGGCCCCACCTGCCAAGCAGTTGCGCAAAGGCGCGGTCATCCGGATCGTGCAAATGCCCAAAGGGGGTTGGGAAATTACCCAGTTGCCCGAAGTTGAAGGTGCATTCGTGGCCATCACACCCCAAACCGGTGCCATCCGGGCCCTGGTCGGTGGATTTGACTTCGCCAAAAACAAGTTCAACCATGTGACGCAAGCGTGGCGTCAACCGGGCTCGAGCTTCAAGCCGTTCATCTATTCGGCGGCCCTTGAAAAAGGCTTCACACCTGCCTCGGTCGTCAACGATGCGCCTTTGTTTTTTGATGGCGGGGTGACCGGTGGTCAGCCCTGGGAGCCCAAGAACTACGACGGCACTTTTGACGGTCCCATGAGCCTGCGCAAGGGCTTGGCCAAGTCGAAAAACATGGTCTCCATTCGGGTGCTGCAGTCGGTGGGCGCTCGCAATGCCCAGGACTGGATTACCCGCTTTGGCTTTGATGCCGAAAAACACCCGCCTTACCTCACGATGGCACTGGGTGCAGGCTCGGTCACCGTGATGCAAATGGCCACGGGCTACTCGGTCTTTGCCAACGGCGGCTACCGTGTGCAGCCCCACCTGATCACCCGCATCACTGACTACAAAGACCGCGTGCTGGTCGACAGCCCACCCCAACTGCCGTCCGAGGAAACGCCCCATGCCATTTCGCCTCGCAACGCCTATGTGATGACCAGCTTGCTGCAAGAGGTGACCCGGTCCGGCACAGCGGCGCGGGCGCAGGCCACACTCAAACGCAGCGACATCTACGGCAAAACAGGCACCACCAATGATGCGATGGATGCCTGGTTCGCGGGCTACCACCCCAACCTGACCGCCGTGGTCTGGATCGGCTACGACACACCGCGCAAACTGGGTGACCGTGAAACTGGTGGCGGTTTGAGCTTGCCGGTCTGGATCAACTTCATGGAGACCGCGCTTCGGCCCCTGCCCATCTCGGAGCCGCCTGTCCCTGAAGGGCTGGTCAATGTGGGAGGCGACTGGATGTTCGAAGAGTTCGCCCGGGGCGGTGGCGTGACGTCACTGGGCACCGGGGCTGACGCTGCTCACAAAACCCCAGCCCCACTGCCGCCCGCAGAAGAAAGAAACCGGATTCTGGACCTGTTCAGAAATTGAACCGACCCTAGCCGACAGCGGCTTGGCTCAGGGCTTGAAACTCAGGGCCAGGCCCGCTTGCTCGCTTGCATAGCGAGCCAAACTCTCCCAAAACTCGCCCTGACCCTTGGTGTCCAGCCAGCGCTCGCCATCAAAGCGGTAATGAAAACCGCCGCAACGTGCCGCCAGCCACACTTCGTGCAAGGGTTTTTGCAGGTTGATCACGATCTGGCTGCGGTTGGCAAAGGTGAGCGTGACCATGCCACCCACGCGCTGGTTGTCAATATCGGCATCGGTCTCGTCGTTCAGGCGATCGCAAGCTTGCTCCAAGCCACTCAATAGGCGCTCGGCCTGGTCCATGAATTCAAGGTCGGTCATTACAATCGCAGGATGTTGAAGGTATTCAAGATTCTAGTCATGGCGCATGCCCTTGTCGGCGGTGCGGCTGTGTTGTCGGGCTGTGGGCAAAAGGGTCCACTGTTTCTGCCCACCACGCCAGACGCCGCCGGACGTGCCACTTTGCCTGAAAGCCTCAACCCCTGGCATGCGAAACCCGCTGCGCCAGCACCTGCCAGCACGACCCCTTCTGTACCGGTCACACCCACACCACCCCGTGCGCCCTGAACCATTCAGCCGCACACCGCCTTGACATCCCAGCTCCGAACATGAACGCATTGCCTCCCCACACATTGCCCGGCCAACCCCACGTTGCTTACGCGCTCGATCAGCTGCAAGTAGAAGGTGTGCGCTTGTCCGATCTGGCGCGCGAATACGGCACGCCTTTGTTTGTGTACTCCAAGGCCGCCATGCTGTCGGCCCTGGCGGCCTACCAGCGCGGCTTTGCAGGACGCAAGGCGCAAATTTGCTATGCCATGAAGGCCAACTCCAGCCTGGCCATCCTTCAGGTCTTTGCCGACGCCGGCTGCGGCTTTGACATCGTTTCGGGCGGCGAGCTGGCCCGCGTGCTGGCCGCCGGTGGCGATCCGGCCAAGGTGATTTTTTCGGGTGTGGGCAAAACCCGGGCCGAAATGAAGCAGGCCCTGCAAGTGGGCATCGGCTGCTTCAACGTCGAAAGCGAAGCCGAACTGAACGTGCTCAATGACGTGGCGGTCAGCCTGGGCCAACAAGCGCCGGTGAGCCTGCGTGTGAACCCCAATGTGGACCCCAAAACCCACCCTTACATTTCGACCGGCCTCAAAGGCAACAAATTCGGCATCGCCCACGAGGACACCGTGCGCGCCTACCGCCATGCCGCCAGCTTGCCGGGCCTGAAAGTGGTGGGCATCGATTGCCACATTGGCTCGCAGATCACCGACACCACCCCTTACCTGGACGCCATGGACCGCGTGCTCGACTTGGTGGCCGACATTGAAGCCGCAGGCATCGCCATCCACCACATCGACTTTGGCGGCGGTCTGGGCATCAATTACAACGGCGACACACCACCCGAAGCCGATGCCCTGTGGGCACAGCTGCTGGCCAAGCTGGACGCGCGCGGCTACGGCCAGCGCCAGCTCATGATCGAGCCCGGCCGCTCTTTGGTGGGCAACGCTGGCGTGTGCCTGACCGAGGTGCTGTACCTCAAACCCGGCGAGCAAAAGAATTTCTGCATTGTCGATGCGGCCATGAACGACCTGCCGCGCCCGGCGATGTACCAGGCTTTTCACCAGATCGTGCCCGTGAGCCCGCGCACTGGCGAAAGCTCGGTGTACGACGTCGTCGGTCCGGTGTGTGAAAGTGGTGACTGGATCGGCCGCGACCGCTCGCTGGTGGTGCAAGCGGGTGATGTACTCGCCGTGCTCTCGGCGGGGGCCTACTGCATGAGCATGGCCAGCAACTACAACACCCGCGGCCGCGCCGCAGAAATCCTGATCGATGGTTCCCAAGCCCACCTGATCCGCCAGCGCGAATCGGCGTTTGACACCTTTGCGCTGGAGCAGTTGGTCGGCTGAGCGGCAACCAGCGGGCGGGGCAATTCACCCGCACATCAAGCCTTGCGAGTGCCCAACCCATTGAACACACGCCAGCCCAGCAACACGGCGAGAATGGCCGCGTAAACCAGCACCTCGGCAAAGTCCTGTTTGCCCGCACGCATCCACCAGAAGTGCAGGATGGCCAGCACCGCCACAGCGTAAACCGCCCGGTGCAGCGCCTGCCAGCGCCTGCCGCCCAGCCAGCGCATGGCGCGGTTGAACGAGGTGGCCGCCAATGCCAGCAAAACCAAAAATGCCGCAAAACCCACCCAAATGAACGTGCGTTTGGCGATGTCTTGGGCGATGTCTGCCCACTCAAAACCCATGTCAAACCACGCGTAGCACAACAGGTGCAAAACCGCGTAGCCAAAGGTTGAGAGGCCCAGCAAACGGCGAAAACGAACCAACTCGGGCCAAGCCAGCAAAGTGCGCAATGGCGTCACCGCCAACGTCAAACACAGTCCGCGCAATGTCCAGTCGCCGGTGGCACGGATCAGGGTTTCGGCCGGGTTCGCGCCCAGTTTGTCCTGCAAGGTTTGCATGACCAGCCACACCAGCGGCAGCAAGCAAACCCACAGCAACGCCCACCAAGCCAGCGGGTGACGCAACAGCGCCCGCATCAGAAGAATTTCTTCAAATCCATGCCTGCGTAAAGCTGACCCACCTGGGCTTCATAGCCATTGAACATCAGCGTCTTGCGCTTTTTGGCCAGCAGGCCATCTTCGCCGATGCGGCGCTCGGTGGCCTGGCTCCAGCGGGGGTGGTCCACGTTGGGGTTCACGTTGGAATAAAAGCCATATTCCTGACGCGCCGCTTTTTCCCAAGAAGACACCGGTTGCTTGTCGACAAAACGGATCTTGACCAGGCTTTTGCCGCTCTTGAAGCCATATTTCCAAGGCACCACCAAGCGCAAAGGCGCGCCGTTTTGCTTGGGCATGACTTCGCCGTACATGCCAAAGGCCAGCAAGGTCAGCGGGTGCATGGCCTCGTCCATGCGAAGGCCTTCCACATAAGGCCAGTCCAGCACGCCCGAACGCAAACCTGGCATGGTCTTGGGATCGGCTTGGGTGACAAACTCGACAAACTTGGCCCCAGGCAAAGGTTCTACACGCCGGATCAGATCGGCCAATGAGTAGCCCACCCAGGGAATCACCATGGACCACCCCTCCACACAGCGCAGGCGGTAAATCCGCTCTTCCATGGCCCCCCACTTCATGAGGTCCTCCAGGTTCACGCGCCCGGGTTTTTTGACCAAGCCTTCGATCTCCACGCTCCAGGGATCTGTCACCAGCGTGTGGGCGCGCTTGGCCGGGTCCTCTTTGTCAGTACCAAATTCGTAAAAGTTGTTGTACGTGCTGGCGTCTTTGTAAGACGTGGGTTTTTCCATCGTGGTGGCCCCGGCGACACTCGACTTGCCCCCCGCCAAGCTGGGCAATTGGCCAGGCCGCAACATTTGCGCACGGGCATCGCGCATGCCCCAGCCCGCCAGCACCAGGCCAGCCGAGCCTGCAGCCATGCCGCGAACAATGTCGCGACGTGATCGGTACACCTGCGCAGGCGTGATCTCGCTCGAGGCGGGGTGCTGAAAACCGGAATCGGTGGAGGTGATGATCATGGGCTTGTGGTGTGAAGTGGCATTGAATTCGAATTTTGAACGCTCTTGTTCTGGAACGCAGGCTGCGGCGGCCAAAAACCCTGTTCTGTCGATTCGGCTTCACCCAGCGGATCACCGATGCGAATTTTTTGACAAAGCTAACAAGGTGACGAAATTTAAAGAAAATTGATTTTCTATTTCGTTAAAATTAAGTTTTAGTCTGTTTGGTGTTTTATGACAAGCCCTGCCCTCATTGAAGTCGTTGATGACGACGAAGATGTCCGTCGCATGATGGTGATGGTTCTGGAATCACACGGCTTCAAAGTCCGGACACACAACGGAGGGCCGGCCTACTTGAAGGCGCAACGCGCCGCAGGCCCCCGTGTGATGTTGCTGGATATCCGGATGCCCGAGATGTCAGGGATTGAGTTGCAAGCGCGTTTGAAAGAAACAGGCGATGACATTCCCGTGATCTTCATGAGCGGCGAAAGTTTGCCCCACGAAACCCTGGCAGCCCAACGCTCGGATGCCATCACTTTCCTGTGCAAGCCTTTTCACACGCGCCAGTTGCTGGAGGCAATCGCACAAGGCCTGGAAGTCCAGGCCCAGTCCAAAGGTTCAGCCGCTGACCAGTGAGCTCCGGCCTTTGGTCACAGCGTGCCGTAGCTGTGCAGCCCGCTCAGGAACATGTTGACCCCCAAGAACGCGAAGGTCGTCACCGCCAGGCCCATCAAGGCCCACCAGGCGGCCACCGTGCCGCGCAGCCCCTTCATCAGCCGCATGTGCAACCATGAAGCGTAGTTGAGCCAGACGATCAGCGCCCAAGTCTCTTTGGGGTCCCAGCTCCAATAACCACCCCAGGCCTCGGCCGCCCACAAAGCCCCCAGCACCGTAGCAATGGTGAAGAAGGCAAAACCCACAGCGATGGATTTGTACATCACATCGTCCAGGATCTCGAACGAAGGCAATCGTGCGGCGATGCGGCGACGCCCACCCAAAATGCCCGCCACGATCAAGGCTGAAATGCCAAAGTACACCATCCAGTAAGCACTGCCGCCCTCGGTGGGTGACTTGCGAAACACCACGGGCTCAAAGCACAACACAATGCCCAGCAGCCACAAGGGGGCCAGTTTGTACCAGCGGGTCTCGGTCGCGTGCTGCTTGATCAGGTAGGCAAAAGCCACCATGGCTGCCAGGGCAAAGGTGCCATAACCAATGAAGTTGGCAGGCACATGCAATTTCATCCACCAGCTTTTCAAAGCCGGCACCAGGGGCTGAATTTCGTGCGCTTCACGCACCAGGGTATACCAAAGCAAAAAACCCACGGCAGCACTGACCACCAGCATGACGAACGCGCCCAGGGCACGGGTTTTGTACTGTGCTTCGTAGTACAGGTAAAAAACCGCCGTCATCCAGCAGAACATGACGAAGACTTCGTACAAATTGCTGACCGGAATGTGGCCGATGTCTGGGCCAATTTGGTGGCTCTCGTACCAGCGCACCAGTGTGCCGATCAAGGCCAGGCCCACGCCCACCCATGCCATGCGCGAACCCAAAGACTCCATGGCATCACCCTGCCCAGGCACAAACATGCCCAACCAGTAAAAGGCGGTGCTGATGAAAAACACCATGCTCATCCACAAGATGGCGGACTGGCTGGACAGGAAATATTTGAGGAAAAACACCTCCTCGGCACGCGCCAGATCACCTTGGTAAGAAAAAATGGCAAACAAGGACAAGCCTGCCACCACCAGCATCAAGGTGCGCAACGGCCGCCAAAACCAAGCCAGCCAAACCACGGCGGGCAAGCTGCCCACCAAAATGGCTTGCTCGTACACATCCATCGCGTGGTGGTAGCGGCTGAAAGCAAACACCGTCCCCAAAAGCGCCAGCAAGGCAAAGCCCCAGTCCAGCGCGGTGCGGCTTGAAAAATAACCCGGATTCAAAGTCATTGTCGTCATTTGGCGTTCTCGGATCGGCCCAGCACTCGGGCGGTCAATTGATCAAATTCACGGTCGACGTCCATCGTCTTGCGGTTGGACGACATGGCCATCGTGACGCTGCTGCCCCCCGCTTGGGGCGAAAGCCACAACCACAGACGACGTTCACGCACATAGAGCATGGCAAAAACGCCCAGGATCAGAAATAAGCACCCCAGATAGACCACATTTTGGCCCGGGGCTCTGGCCACCTGAAACACGCTGGCCTGCACCTGCTTGAAATCCTTGAGCAGGAAAGTCATGGGCGCAGGGTAAAAAGGCGCATCGCTCAAAGCCAGCAAAGCTTGCGACATGAAGCCCGGCAACTTGTCCTGAGGCATGGGCTTGACGCCCGCCTGTTCACGGGCCACCGCATCGAGCTCCAACAAGGCCCCATTGAGGATTCGCACAAACATCTCGCCCGCACGAGGGCGCTCTGCCTCGGGCACATTGGCTTCCAGAAAATCGGCCAGCGCCTGCAAACCCACCACTTTTTTGTCCTTGACCGACTCCAATCCGGCAAACAAGCCCAGCGCGCGCGCGGCCGAATCGGCCAGTTGCTGGGCCAACTCGGGGCGCGTCGGATCCACCGCCTTGCGGGCATAGCGCTGCACAGCACGCTCACGCAGAACCGGCGTGTCCAGCGCTGCACGCAGGCGGACAAAGCCCGCCAATTCACCGTTTTCGTCGGCAGGCGGGCGAAGATACCGGTAAGGCTCGCTGGGGGTCTCGCGCATGCCCAGCAGAAAAACGGGCACACCATCACCCGCATCCACAGGCAGCATGTAATTGTTGTATTCGCGGGCCTGTCCTGCCGCATCGCGCAGCTTGTAGCTCACGCTGGGGCCGACGTTGCGCAGCTCTTTGGTTTTGGTGGTCTTGTGGCCAGCGCCCAGGCGTTGGTCAATCGCACTGCCCAAATCCACCTTGCGCACATCCACGCCCTGGCCATTGGGCCCCTCGCCACCCGACATGTTCTCGACGTTGATCACGCGCAAGCCCGTGAACTCCAGCGTCATTTTTTCGGCTTCATTGGTCAGCTCGGTGCTGCCGCCCACCGTGCCGTCCACCACAAAGGACTTCGCAGCAGACGCCATGGGCACGGCTTGCAATTGGACGCTCGAGCCGCCATCGTCAAAACTCGACTGGTAAATCTCGATGCCCTTGAAACTGGCCGGGTGGTTCACCTCGACTCGGGCTTCTTTTTTCTCGCCGGTGGCCTTGTCGTGGATGACGATGTCGCTGGCAAACAGCTTGGGCATGCCGGTCGAGTAGTACTCGACAATGAATTTTTTCAGCTCAATGGCAAAGGGCAGCTCCTGCAGCAAGATGCCATTGGACTGGTTCAGAATGGCCGTGCCCGATGCCGTACCCTCAGCCACCATCAGGTTGCCGCGAAAGGCGGGGTTGCGCTCGGACAAACGGTGTTGCTCAGGCACATCGGCAATCATGCCGCCACCGTTGTAGATCGCCTTGCCCCCAAACCACATCTGGGCACGCACCATCAAATCACCATCGAGCAAACCGCCGACACAGACCAGCACAATGGCCGAGTGGGCTGCGATGTAGCCCAACTTGTTGGCGGCACCTGTTTTCGCGGCCAGCATCCAGCCCTGACCCGCAGGGGTATCGCGCGACTGCAAGCGTACCTTCCAACCGCCCGTGGCAAGCAACTGGCCCAAGCGCTGCGCAGCGGCTTCAGGGGCCTCGGCCAGATGACCTTCAGCCTTGTTGTGGAAAGCCTTCAGGCTTTGCTCGCGGATGTTTTCCTTGTAGGTTTTCAGATCCGACAGAATTTTGGGCGTGTTGCGCGCAATGCACAAACTGGTGCTGACCACCAAAAACGCCAGGATCAGTAGAAACCACCAAGCGCTGTACACCGCATTGAGCTTCAAGGTCGAAAACACCTCTGCCCAAAACGGTCCGAACTGGTTGATGTAATTGTTGACGGGCTCGTTTTGCTTGAGCACCGTGCCGATCACCGAAGCGATGCAGATGATGGTCAGCAGGGAAATCGCAAACCGCATCGACGACAGCAATTCCATCACCGCCTGCCCGCGGGGCGCATCGCGCTCGGTTTCAGGGCTGGAAGCAACAGTCGTCATGGGGCAGTCAAAAAGAAGCGGACAAACAAAAAGCGGGGCAGTGCCCGCCAGAAATGAACAAGGCCGGAAAACCGGCCTTGGGTGTCATGTGCTGGCCAGACTTTGATTGTGCCGGAGCCAGCATGCCTGGCGCTGAAATCCCCCTGAAGTCAGCGGGACAAACAGGCGGCAGGACTGCCGCCAGATTCAACGCAGACCGGCGATGTAGTCGGCCACGGCCTTGATTTCGCGGTCGTTCATCTTGGCCGCGACTTGTGTCATTTGCAGGTTGTTCTTGCGAACACCTTCACGGAAAGACACCAACTGGGCGGCTGTGTACTCGGCGTGTTGACCCGACAAACGGGGGTATTGCGAAGGCATGCCCGAACCATTGGGCGAGTGGCAGCTGGCGCAAGCGGCAATTTGACGGTCAGGAATGCCACCGCGGTAAATACGCTCACCCCAGGCGACGGTGTCCTTTTCTTTGGCAAAACCGGGCTTGGCTTGCTTGGAGGCGAGCCAGTAAGCGATGTTGCGCATGTCGTCGTCGCTCAGTGCGGCGACCATGCCGCTCATCACGGCATTGGCGCGTTTGCCAGACTTGAATTCGTGCAGCTGCTTGAGCAAATACTCGGGGTGCTGCTGGGCCAGCTTGGGGTTGACCGGGGTGCCGGAATTGCCGTCAGCAGCATGGCAGGCCACACAGGCTTGTGTGTAAATGGCCTCGCCTTTGGCCAGGTCGGGCTTGGCGGCTTGGGGCGCGGGGCCAGCGGCCAAGGCAGAACCGGCCACCAAAGCGGCCGACAGGGCGGAGATCAGGAAAGAATTAATCGACTTCATGGCGTGATCCAAGAGTTGGCGCAAAACTCAGTGATTCTACAATGCGTACTGCGTCAGTTTCCTGACGCCCCAAGGCCCCCCTGATTTATGACCGTC
>Ga0255139_1000054_pt1 | contig 49686 bp, 59 predicted proteins | sample Law_Colum_RepB_8_FD_188549 | JGI IMG/M metagenome (GOLD analysis project Ga0255139, IMG submission 188549) | Freshwater microbial communities from St. Lawrence River, New York, United States - Law_Colum_RepB_8d | ecosystem: Environmental > Aquatic > Freshwater > River | place: USA: New York...
GCGCTGCTTTCAAAAACTCCCAGAAAACAGCCTACATTGAATATCTATTTGAGAGTTCTGACCATCCGGATTCACCCCAGATCACCAGCATTCATGCGGGTTGCAGGAGTTTTGCAGGGCCGACGAATTACCCAATTGGGTAAGCTCTGGGCTTGGTGGGTGGAGATCGCCGCATAAAATCGGCCAACTTATTTGAGTGCGCAAAAAAATGATCCATCGTGCCTTGTTGGCCCTCTCGACCTGTTTGATCCTGGCCGCTTGTGGGGGCCATTCGGGCTTTCCGCCCAGGATCAATGCCGTCAAGCCTGTCTCCATGCAGTACGGCCAGACCGCGACCGTGCTGGTGGGGGGCAAAGACCTGCGCTTTTCTGTGCAAGTAGACAGCGGGGGTGCCTGCACCGACCCCAGTTACGGCAGCAGCAGCACCACGGAAGTTCTGGAGCTCAATTGCAAGGTGGCCGCCACTGGCGACATGGTCTTGACTTTCAGGGCAGAAAACGGCGATCTGCTGTACCAGACCAGCCTGAACGTGCCCAACCCTCAAGTGAGCCTGATCACCAACCAGGGCAGCATGACGCTGGAGCTCAACCCGATGGCAGCCCCCATTTCGGTGAACAATTTTCTGCAGTACGTGAACAAGGGCTTTTACAAAGACACGCTGTTTCACCGCGTCATCCCCGGCTTTGTGATCCAGGGCGGCGGCTACACCACCGGCATGGTCAAAAAGACAAACCCAAGCGCCCCCATTGTTTTGGAAAGCAACAAAGGCCTGAGCAACCTGCGTGGCACCGTGGCCATGGCCAGAACCGCCGAGCCCAACTCCGCCACGTCGGAGTTCTTTGTCAACTTGGTGGACAACACTTCGCTCGATTACAAAAGCGAGGCGCAGCCAGGTTATGCCGTCTTTGGCACCGTGGTTCAGGGCATGGACGACGTGGTGACCACCATCGCCAGCCAGGCCACAAGCAGGCAAAGTGGCTTTGATGATGTGCCTGTGCAAGACGTCATCATTTTGTCGGCGCGGCAGATTCGATAAGGCGCATTCTCAAATCTGGCGACAAGCATCATGCGCAGCGCATCAGACAGGGTTAATCCCATAGCGGCCAAAACGACACTGGTCTCTTCTTTGATTTGCTCATCATTAAAGGCCGTATGCCCAATGACTGATCGCAACCCCGTTTACACAGAACTCTCTGCACCCTTGCTGGCGCGATACCGAATACGACTTCAGCCCACTCCAAGGGGCCTGCTGCTCAAGGGTTGAATCACCTCCACGGCGTCGAACAAGCGCTCCCGGCTCAAGTGGGCGTAACGGCTGGTGGTGCGAATATCCGAATGGCCCAATAACTCCTGCACCTCGTAAATGCTGCGCCCAGCATTGACCAGAAAACTGGCAAAACTGTGCCGCAAGTCATGCATCCTCAAATCAGGCATGCCCGCGGCTTTGCGGGCAGTGTCCCAACTATAAAAAATTGAGACGTACGGTTTTTCAGTTTTAGGGTTCGGAAATATATAGGCTGATGGCTCAAGCGATACGGGACTGGTGTCACGCAAAGCTTTCAGCAAACTCAGAGCCCCGGAAGATAGGGGAACATGGCGAATTTTTCCGGATTTTGTTTTGGGAATGCGCCAAGAATTTTTAACAAAATCTATTTCTTGCCACTTGGCTTCCAGAACTTCACGTTTTCTCGCCCCGGTATAAATCAAAAAAGGAACAATAAAAGACAACATTTTGTTATCACTGGCATGCACGGCATCAAGTAATTGATTCGCTTGCTCTGCAGATAAAAAACGTTCAATTTTATTATTGTCTGATAAGTTTTTTAGTTCTTTTGCTGGATTGCTGTGTACGCCTTCGATTTTCCAGCGAAGTGCCAAAGTGTAGCCATACCGCAGCATGACCAACAATCGATTAATTGTGCCCGGTGCGTACGACTTGGTTTGCATTTCTTGAATCAGTCGGGCGATGTCGGGCGGCATTAACTCACCCATAGCCCGAGGCCCTAAAGTCGGCAAAATGTGATTGCGAATGACCGACTCATCAGTGCCCCAACTGCGTTTGTAGGTTTTGACATAGGGCAAATACTGCTCAACAAAGAAATCCCCCAGGGTAGGTCCTGCGCCAAACAGCAACACGGCGTGCGGATCGGCCCCCGAGCGAATTTTGCGCAGCTTATCCCTGGCTTCTGCCCTGGCCTCATCCACTGTGATGATTCGGGCATTGCCTAAAGTCATGATCTTTTTGGACTTACCCTCGAAATAGCGCAAGCGAAAAGACATCCGACCGTTGGGCAAGGCGTCCACATACAAACCCTTGATCAGGGTATCAAACACCTCCCAATGCTTACGATCAGGCGGGCACACCAAAAGATCCACAACAGAATCCGTCAAACGCGCAACAGTCATAAATAATGCCTCATATTTACAGTCTAAGATCTGCATTCAGATCAATCTGTGCGTCATGCCACTTTAAAAATCAAAAAGCGACCTCCCCCGCTTGTTCGTTATCTCGAAAAAACGGCGTTGCTGAGTCGTTACGACTCTTGTGAATTGAAATGGTGTTCTAAATTTTCATACGAGAAATGCTCCTTGTTTCTGCAATCCATATTGATCCGCTCACTACAGGTACAGACAACATCCCCGGCGGTGCTGGTAATGACACCATCACCGCTGTGTTGCAAGCTGCTGGTGCCACCGGCACAACAGTTGCCCCCGGCGACGTGGTCAACGGCGGTGCGGGCACTGACACCCTGAGCATCGCAGTTGCTGGCGCATTGGGCGCTGACTACACTTTGTCCGCCATCCAAACAAGCGGCGTTGAAAAAGTTCTGTTGAACAACTTTGACACTGCTGCATCCAACAACATCGTCGACACAGCCTTGATGACTGGCTTGACCACGGTTGGTCTGTCAGCTTCTGATGCTGCTGGCGACACAATTTTCACTGGCCTGAATGGCTTGGTCGGCGCTGAAATCCGTAACGGCTCTGGCGACCTGACTTTGACTTACAACGCTGCTGTCGTTGCTGGCGCTGCTGATACCCAAGCTGTGACCGTTTCTAACCTGTCTGCTGGTACTTTCACAGCCGACGGCGCTGAAACCATCGCTATCACCTCCGAATTGGTCAAATCCACTTTGACTAACGTGGCTTCCAACTCCTTGAAGACCATCACTGTTGCTGGCGCTGCTGACCTGACCATCAGCACGGCCTTGACTACCGCCACCATAGACGCTTCCGCTGCTACTGGTGCTGTGTCTGTAAAACTGGGTACCGCCACACAAAAAGTCACTACAGGCGCTGGCAACGACACCATCGACGCTGCTGGCACATTGTCTAACGCTGACACGATTGTTGGTGGTGCAGGCACCGATACATTGAAGTTGTCCGTTGGTAACGCCACTGTTGCAGTGGGTACTTCGGCTTCCAAAGGTGACTTGTTCAACGTTTCTGGCGTTGAAGTTATCGACATCGCTTCTACCAACGACGCTGCAACTCTGAACTTGGACAACACCACAGGTGTATCAACTGCCGTTGCTGCTTCTAACGTAGGTGTATTTGGTGTAGACGGTACAACCGAAACTGATGGTGATACCGTGACATTCGTTTTGAATGGCATCTCATACACAACAGGTGCGAGAACCGCCGGTGGTGCCGCAATTGACGATACCTATGAGGGCCTCGTAACTCAGAAAATCAACACGATCACTGGCTTTACAGCCGTCCAAGGCACAAACTTGGTTACCATCACTAACACTTCTGGATCTTCAGAGGCGGTTGAGTTTGGCGGTTTGGCAATTACGGGCACTGGTACTGTTGCTGCGACAGGCACAACCGGTTACACGAACGTAGCTTTCACCAACGTCACCACACAAGCTATTGACGTCTACTCTGCCGACGCAGTGACTGCTTCGTTGAAAGACGCTTCAGGTACTACTGACGTTTTGGCTGTTAACCTCAAGACATTGTCTGCTGACAAAGGCTTTGACCAAGCCATCGGCACGATCACTGCCAACAACATCGAGACCATCAACCTCGGCGTGACAGGCATGACAGACGGCAAGATCAAAACCGTTGCTGCTTTGACTGGCAACGCTGTTAAAACACTGAACATCACAGGCGACTCTGACCTGACGATCACTGCCTTCACAAGCTCGACTGCTCTGACAACCATCGACGGTTCGACAGCTTCTGGCGACCTGATCTTGTCCGCAGCTCCGGCAGCAAAAGACCAGTCCATCAAAACCGGCTCTGGCAACGACACCATCAACATGGGCGCGTTCTTGACAGCCGCTGATACCATCGATGGCGGTGCTAACAACGTCGCATCAGGCGGAACTTCTGTTGGTAAAGATACACTGACTGCCACTGGCAACGTGGGTACAACCAACACTGCCGCTGCTCTGAAAATCAGCAACGTGGAAACCATCACAGTTGCTGTGGGTGGCGCTGCAACAACCAACATCGACGCCGCTGGCATCGTTGGTGCAGAAAGCATTGCTTTCAGCGCTACAAGCGGCACCGTTAAGGTCACCAACTTGGCTGCTGCAACCAAAATTGGAGTGGGTACAACAACAAACGAAATGGTTGGCACTTTGGACTTGGCTTTGGCCGATGCCACCGGTGCTACTGACGCCATCAGCTTGGTTTACTCGACAGGTACGGACACTTCTGCAACAACCATTGTTAAAGTGGCCGCCGCAGTTGAGACACTGAACATTGCTGCAACGACTGAGTCTGCAAACACGACCACTCAGACCATTACAAGCACTGATCTCGCCTCTAAGAACATTGTGGTGACTTCCGGTCACGCCAACGACACACTGGCACTGGGTACTCTGAACGCAGCAACAACCAACGTTGACGCTTCTGTCTACGCAGGTATCTTGACAGCAACAACTGCCGCTACAGGCGCAGTAACTCTTTCTGCTAAGGGTGGTTTGGCCCACAACCTCGTTGCAGGTGCTGGCGCTGACACAATCTCTTTGGTTGGTGCAAACGGTACTGCTGCTCCTACGCTGAACGGCAACGGTGGAACTGACGTTCTGAACATCAACCTTGACAACGCTGCTTCTGACTTCACAAACGTCAGCAACATCGAAACCATCAACGTGACGGTCTCTGGCAACAAGCAAGCTGGTTTCAATAACGGCACAGCCGACAACGGCTTGAACGCTGCAACAACAGTTAACGTTTTGGGTGGCGACACATTGTCAACATTCACTATCGGTACGGCCGCATCTTTGGATGATGACGCAACTGGCACCACCTTGAAGTTGGATGCTTCCTCCTTTGCTGGCGCCATTGACATCGCTGTTGCTTCTGATGCATTTGACGCTGAATTGTCTATCTTGGCTGGCGCAATGACTACCGACAAAGTGTCGATCATCATCGCCGGAACAGACAACAAAGTGGCTTTGATGTCTGGTGTGGAAACACTGACAGTTTCTTCGACAAACAACGACGTCGACGCAGCCGTTGATCTGACGAACGTGACTGGATTGGTGACACTGAACACAACGTTCGTGACAACAACCAACGCCGACCAAATCAAGGTTGATAAATTGGCTGCTGGTGTTGCCGTTAAAGCAACTTTGGCAACTGCTGCCGATAATTTGGTGGTTAATTTGGCCTCTGTATCAGGTACATCCGATGTGTTGGGTCTGGAAGTTGTTGAATTCGGTGATGCTGGTGTAACTAACGAGCAATTGAACTTCGACGCCGCTGGCATTGAAACTCTGAACCTGAAGATGAGCAACGCCAACGCTGGTCGTTTGCTGCTTGACGGTGTGACTGCAACCACTGGCTCCACAGTGACGGTTAACGTCTCAGGCACTGGTGTAGCCGAGTTGAACTCCTTGTCCTCTTCAATCACAACCGTTGTTTCAACTGGTACAGGCGCTTTGACCATTGCTGCTGCTGACCGTACAGCCTCTGCCATGACCATCACTGGTGGTGAAGGTGGTGACGCGATCGCTCTGCGCAACTCTAGCGACGTGCTGACCGGTGGTTTGGGTACCGATACATTGACAGTCTCCTTCGGCGCCATCTTGGGTGGTATCGAAGTCAACTTGGGTGCAACAGACCAAGTGGTGTCGCTCAACGGTTCTAGCAACGCAGCAGTTCAGACTGGCTTTGAAAACGTCAACTTGAATGCATTCACAGGCTTCGGCGCTGTGGTGACAGGTTCTACCGGTGCCAACACGATTGTGGGTACAGTGCTTGCTGACCAGATCACATCTGGCAACGGTGCTGACACTATCACGGCTGGTGGTGGTAACGACACAATCGATCTGACTGAAACCACAGCCGCTGCTGACACAGTTATTTTTGCTGACACTGCTGCGAATAACGGTGTTGACACGATAACTGGTTTCGGCGCTACAAACGACATTCTGAACCTGGATGCATTTGAGGCAGATGCAGCTGGTGACGAAGTATTGATTGCAGCAGGTGCCGCAACTACTACTGCTGGTCGTGTTTATTATCTCGGTGGTTTGGCAGCCGGTGACGCAGATGGCACTACAGCTGCTGCTGCTGCTATTACTGCTGGTGCAACTTGGACTAACGCCAACGTGACAGCATTTGTCGTACTTTCTGACAACAACTCAACTGCAATTTATTCGTGGACTGATGCAGCAGGTGCCGGTGCAGCTGCAGGTGAGTTGACTTTGGTTGGCACGATTGATGCTGCGATGACATCGGCTCAATTGGCCACCGCAATTGTTGTCTGATGAATTTAACTGCTTAAAAGAGTGATTTGTTAAGGTTTTAAACCTTCCGACCCCACCCCTCACAAGGGGGTGGGGTTTTTTCTAAGCGCAACCCTTTTGCCTTTAGACAAAACCCCATATGAAATCCTTTCTGCACGTCGGCTGTGGCCCCAAGCGCAAAGACCGAACGACTAAGGGCTTGAACACGCCTGACTGGTCAGAAATCCGCCTCGACATCGATGCCTCAGTTCAACCCGATGTCATTGGCACCATGACCGACATGTCGGCCGTTGCCACAGCGTCTGTGGATGCTGTCTTTTCTTCTCACAACATCGAACACCTGTACCCGCACGAGGTTCCACTGGCTTTGTCTGAGTTCTTGCGCGTGCTCAAGCCCGATGGCTTCTTTGTGGTCACTTGCCCTGACCTGCAAAGCGTTTGCAAGCTGATTGCCGAAGACAAGCTCACCGAAGCGGCTTACACCAGCCCCGCTGGACCCATTGCTCCCATCGATATTTTGTATGGCCTGCGCTCATCCATGGCCCAAGGCAATCTGTACATGGCGCACCGCTGTGGCTTTACGCAAAAGGTGTTGACAGCAACCCTTCAAGCGGCTGGTTTCAAGTCGGTGGCCACCATGGCCCGCCCCCACCCCTACTTTGACCTTTGGGCGGTGGGCAGCAAGCAAGTACTTCCGCAAGATCAAATGAAAGCACTGGCCGTTGCGCACATGACGCCGCTGTAACTTGCCGAAAGGCCACCCAAGAGCCCCATGACCGCAGAAAGCATCAATTCGCAGGTTCACCAGCAACTGCAAAATATTCTTGTCCAGGCAACTCAGGGCAACGCGGCTGAGCAAGCGCAGTTGAACAACGCACTGCGTCTGCTGTCCAAGTGGCGCTCTGTACTGATTCAAAACACTCTGCTCCAACAGCAAGGCACCATCGTCATGCAAGGGCCTTTGCAGGGCTTGAACTTCTTGCCTCAATCGGCCGAGGGTTGTCACATCGCCAAGCTGCTGGGTTGTTACGAGCAGCCATTGCAACCTTTCATTGAAGCGGCCATAGCTGCTGGCTACCCCACCATCTTGAACATCGGTTGCGCAGAGGGTTACTACACCGTGGGCATGGCGCTTCGCATGCCAAACACCCGTGTGCTGGCCCATGACCTCAACCCCAAGGCGCAAGAAGTTTGTGCAGAGCTGGCTCACAAAAACCAAGTCTCTGACCGTGTTGCCGTGGGCAGCTTGTTTTCCCCGGCTGACTTTGCAGCTTATGAGGGCCAAAAGTTGCTCTTGATGTGCGACATCGAAGGCGCAGAGCGTGAGTTGCTTGATCCTGTCCTCGCTCCAGCGCTCAAGGGCATGGACATCATCGTCGAGAGCCACGAATGCCTGATCACGGGCGTTACGCAGTTGCTCATTGACCGCTTCAAGGATTCCCACCAGATCACGCTGGTGCAAGACGACGGTCAACGTCAATTGGTCACCCCACCGGCATGGTTTCTGAACTTGGCTCACCTGGACCAGTTGCTGGCCACATGGGAGTGGCGATCAGGACCTACGCCTTGGCTTGTGATGAAGCCAAAGTCACCGCGGTAAGTGATTCACCGGTGACCCCATGAGCGCTGCCATTTATTACCACCCGGAGGCCTACACCACCAGCGGCCCCAAGCTGATGGGGCGCAATGCGGCGGGTGAGTCCTTCCTTCGGGGCTTTGCCTCGTACAGCACCTCTTCTTCTTTCTGGGCACAGGTTCAAAAGCCCGAGCACGCTCGTCTCTTTGCGGCTGCGCTGGCTTCCTTTGGCCGCACAGAGCCTGTGCGCTCTGCCGATAAATCTTCTTTGGGTGCGCTAGCCCAAGCGGGAGTGGTCTATTACCCCGGCCCCGGCATCGGTGAGCATGCATTTCACCGCGCAGCCTTTGGCCATGGTGCTTGGAGCCTGTGCGGCATCACCCACACCACCTCGTCTGCCGGGGCCATGGATGCACTGGCGAGTTTGATCACAGCCCCCGTTCAGCCTTGGGATGCACTCATCTGCACATCTACCGCTGTCAAGGACAACGTCACCCGCCTTTTGCAAGCTCAGGTGGACTACCTCAAAGATCGACTTGGCATCACCAAGATGGTCTTGCCCCAGTTGCCGGTGATTCCTTTGGGCATCCATACCGCTGACTTTGCTTTTTCTTCAGACCAAAAGTCCGCCGCGCGTGCCACTTTGGGCGTATCGCCGGACACACTGGTCGTTTTATTCATGGGGCGCTTATCGTTTCATGCCAAAGCCCATCCTCTGGCCATGTACCAAGCACTCGAAGCGGCTGCACAGGCTTCGGGCAAATCGGTGGTGCTGGTTGAATGCGGCTGGCATGCCAATGATTTCATTGCCAAAGCCTATGCCGATGCGGCTGCCTTGGCCTGCCCCTCTGTGCGGGTGGTGACGCTCGATGGTCGTGATGCGGCGGCCCGCCAGACCGCCTGGGCCGGTGCCGATGTGTTTTGCTCCCTCTCGGACAACATCCAGGAGACCTTTGGCATCGTCCCCATCGAGGCCATGGCCGCTGGCTTGCCAGTGGTGGTCTCGGACTGGGACGGCTACAAGGACACGGTGCGCGATGGGGTGGACGGGTTTCGCATTCCCACCCTGATGCCCCAAGCTGGCCTGGGTGGCGACTTGGCCTACCGCCATGCCCTGGAAGTGGACACCTACGACATGTACTGCGGCCACACCTGCTCGCTGGTGGCTGTGGACGTGCAGGCTGCTGCTGTGGCGTTTGAGAAACTCTTCAACAGCCCCGAACTGCGCCGCCAGATGGGCGAGGCTGGCAGGGCACGGGCACAGGCGGTCTATGACTGGAAGCCCATCATCGGCCAATACGAAGCCCTGTGGGCCAGCCTGTCTGAACTGCGCACGGCCCAGGCCAAAGACCTGAAGCCCTTGACGCACCCGTGGCCAGCGCGCATGGACCCCTTCCATGCCTTTGCCAGCTACCCCACCCAAAGCCTGACACCCCAGACTGTGCTCGGCCTGGTGGATGCCGATCTGAACACGGCCGTTGGCCGGGCCCTGGCCTACCGCCAACTGGCCATGGTGGACTTTGCCAAGAACATATTGCCCACCGAAGCGGAGGTGCGCGCTGTGCTGGTTGCTGCCCAGTCGCCTGCTGCAGCCTCGGGTTTGCTGCAAGGCATTGCACAAGCTCGTCAGCCCTTTGTGTTTCGCGCCCTGGCCTGGCTGGTCAAGTTGGGTGTGCTCAAGGTGGTGTCATGAACATCCTGTTCATTCACCAGAACTTCCCTGGGCAGTTCAAGTTTCTGGCCCCGGCGCTGGTCAGGCAAGGCCACACCGTGGTGGCCATGACCATGCAAAAGACCGATGCCCAGGACTGGCAGGGCGTGAAACTCGTGCCCTACAGCGCAAGCAGAGGCACCACCGCCAACATCCACCCCTGGGTGTCGGACTTTGAAACCAAGGCGATCCGGGGGGAGGCTTGCTTCAAAGCCGCATTGCAGATGAAGCAGCAGGGCTTTAGCCCCGATGTGATCATCGCCCACCACGGCTGGGGTGAGAGCCTGTTCTTGAAGGATGTCTGGCCCCAGGCCAAGCTGGCCATTTACTGCGAGTTCTTCTACCACCCCACGGGGGCCGATGTGGGGTTTGATCCGGAGTTCCCGGCCAAGGACCCGGGTGACGCTTGCCGCCTGCGGCTGAAGAACCTGAACAACCTGCTGCACTTTGAGGTGGCCGATGCCGGAATGTCTCCGACGCACTGGCAGGCCAGCACGTTTCCGCAGCCGTTCAGGTCAAAGATCACGGTGGTGCATGACGGCATTGACACCCAGGCCGTGGCACCCAACCCCAATATCAGCCTCACCTTCAACGGCCACCTTACCCTGACCAAGCACGACAAGGTCATCACCTTCGTCAACCGCAACCTCGAACCCTACCGGGGCTACCACGTGTTCATGAGGGCGCTGCCGGAGATCCTCAGGCGCAGACCGAATGCCCGGGTGCTGATCGTGGGCGCTGACGATGTGAGCTACGGCGCCCGACCAGAGCATGGCCAGAAGTGGAAGGACATTTTTGCTGCAGAGGTGCGCTCACAGATCAGTGACGCTGACTGGGCCAGGGTGCACTTCTTGGGCAATGTGGCTTACCAGCACTTCATCCCGCTGCTGCAACTGAGCACCGTGCATGTCTACCTGACCTACCCCTTTGTGCTCTCCTGGAGTCTGCTCGAAGCCATGAGCGCTGGTTGCGCCATCGTGGCCAGCGACACGCAGCCTCTGCACGAGGCGATCAAGGACGGGGAAACCGGCAAACTGGTGAACTTCTTTGACCATGCCCGACTGGCCCACGAAGTGTGCGATTTGTTGGACCAACCGCAAGAGCGCCAAAGGCTGGGGGCCAACGCCCGCACCTTCGCGCAGCAGAACTACGACCTGCAGACCGTTTGCCTGCCCCGGCAGTTGGCGTGGGTCAATGATTTGATCGGATCATGAAGACAATCAAGAATCTGTTTCCCATCATGCTCTTGGTCGCCACACAAATGTGCTCCATCTTCGTGCTGGTCTACCTCTACCTCAACACCTTCAACCTGATTTGAGGTCACATGACCCCTGAACTTGAAGCCGACTTCTGGCGAGAACTGGCCGAAATCGAAGCCGAATCCATCGGCTGGCAGCCCTTGGAGCCGGGCGCCTACCTGCATGTGAGCGATGAAGAAGCAACCGAGGTGCTGGTGGTGGGCGTACCGCAGGCGGGGGCGGCGGTGTTGCTGGTATGCTGACACGATGCCCACCGATCAATCCACTCCCTTTGGTTGGCACCCCAACGGCACTCCGACCTGCCGTATCCCGCATCTGCGCAAAAGGCAAGGCCGCTGCTACGAACTGGCACTGCGTGGCTGTTTGCAAGCGCCGGAGTGGGAACTGGTACACGGCGAATGTCATGGCTACAACGGGACTCACATCGGCCACGCCTGGCTGGAGTTCGACGGCGAAGCTTACTGCCCTGTGCTCGACGAATGCCTGCCGATTCCGGTGTTTGTGTCCAGGCTTGGGGCTTCGGTGCACGCCCGCTACACGGCGGACGAAGTCTTGTTTATGAAGCTGCGCCATCGGCATATGGGGCCGTGGGATCAGGCAATGCAAAACGGGGATTGACGCAAGAACATTCGTTCTTCTACAATTGCTCAGAACAAATGTTCCCGAGCAAGAAATGAACGAACGAGACCCCGAATACCTGGCTGCCCTGCAGCGCCACTACGCCAACGCGCACGCCTTCCCGTCCTACGACAAGCTCCTGCCTGTCCTGGGTGTAGCCGCACGCTCGGCCGTCAAAACCATCCTCGAGCGCCTAGCCAAGCAGGGCTTTGTCGAGCGCAACAGCGATGGGGTCTGGATACCAAGCAAGCGTTTCTTCGAGCGCCCCCTGGCCGAATGCGCGGTGCGAGCAGGCTTGCCGACGGAAGTGGCCGATGTGGGCACCCAGCCCTTCTATCTGGACGAATACCTCATCGAATCCCCGGCCGACACGCTGGTGATCCCGGTGCGTGGCAACTCGATGACGGACGCGCACATCGATGATGGCGACCTGGCCATTGTGGATACCCGGCGCAGTGCCTCGGTGGGCGACTTCGTGGTGGCGCGTGTCGATGGTCAATTCACCCTCAAGGAACTGGTGATCGAGCAAGGCCGACGAGCACTCAAGGCCCACAACCCTGCCTATCCCTTGATCCTGTCTCAAGGTGAACTGGACATCGTGGGCGTGGTGGTCGGATTGACCCGCAAACTCGTGCGCTGAGGTCACCTTCATCGCAAAACCAATAACAAGAAGGAGACTTGATGAAACTGGCCAACGTCGATGGGATAGTGAACCACGAGTCAGATCCGACCGCCCTCGCCGAAGAGGCGGCTGCTACGACTGGCGTCAAGCACCGCAAGCCTCGGGCCACAGATGGCGGGCCGGAGATCCTGCCGGATATGGGGCACTACGTGACCCTGGTGCGCAAGATCCGGCACCGGCCGCTGGTGGCGCAGTGGTTGCAGCACCTGCACCCTGAGGAGCAACCCGGCATCGAGTGGGAGCACAAGATCTGCACCAGCTACAAGCAGAGCCTGTTCACCGTGGTCGCGGGCCTGTCCGGTGCCATTCGTCAGCGGCTGGAGGAAGCCGCAGAGCGCCTGCTGCTGCTGTCGGATGACTTCGGGTGTGAGGCCGTCAAATCGCTGCTGAGTGAAGACGACGAGACCGAGCAACAGGCGGTGGCGGCTGCCGGCGACAAGTACGGCCGGGCGCTCTACCTGTACCTGTGTCGCCTGGCGGATGACAAGGACCGCCGGTTCGAACAGGCCGAGACTGCCCGCCAGCAGAACAAACAGTGGAAGTCCGAAGCCTATGCCAGTCACTTCCGGGGGCCAAAGGCGGTGGACATCGCCCTGAACGACACGCTGAAGGACAAACTCAAGACGGCGATTGCCGCCATCTACCCGCAGGCACCGCTGCAGGATGTGGTCATCGAGCACTTCCAGCGCCGCGACCTGACCCAGGCCGAGGATCGTGGCGGTGAGGACGAGTCGGCACCGGTCTGGCTGCACACCATCGTGGTCGGCTTCAACGGCAAGGAAACCCACTGGGACAAGATCGTCGACGGTGAGGTGACCACGCGGCACGATCAGGCACTGCAGCGCATCACCTTCACCTACGAGCCGAGCACTGGGGCGTTGTCGGTATTCACCGAGGACAAGAGCCATCGCCAGGAACTGGCCAAGGCGCTGCGTGACGTGGTGCTGGCCAGCGACACCGAGATTGCCAAGATGCCGCTTCGGATGTTCGACCTGTCCGCCTTCGGCTCCGCCCAGGTGTTCGATCTCCTCAAAACCGAGCCGGGCGATGGCATCGAGCGCATCAGCATCAGCCTCATCAAGGTGGCCAGGCCGTTTGAGCAGGAAGACGAGAACGGCACCCATCACTTGAGCAGCGACCTGACCGTGCGCCGGGACCGGCGTGACCGGCGCAATGTCTACACCGTGGCCTACGAGGACTATGGCCTGGAGGATCTCACTCAGTGGGCGCTGTGCCAAGTGAAACTCGTGCTGCGCATGGCCAAAAGCAAAGATCGCCGTGCCCACAACATCGACGTGCAGATCACTGCCCCCAACGGCCTGAATGACAACGCCAAGACCGAGGACGAGCGCCAGCTCGTGATGCGTCTCCTCAAGCGCTGGAACATCGTCACCGAGTTTTAAGGGGGCGGTCGATGCTCGTCAAGACGCTGCAACGCCTTGAGCAACTGCCCGGCGTGGACCGCACCCTGATCGGTAGCACCTTGGCGGAGCTGCGGCAGACGCTGTTCGACCAGGGATGGATCGTCCCCATCGGCTACCTCAGCCATGTCGATGTCGAGGTGTGGGACGAGGTCCGGGAGGAGGTCGAAGTCGAGATCGATGAGGCCGCCAGCCTCTATCGCTATCCCCACCCGCACCAGCGGCGTGTCATCTTCAGTCGTCCGCTCACCGACATCACCCGCTACCGTTTTCAGTTGGACGCGTTTTTCGACCGCGTAGCGCAAATGCTGGGTATCGAACCTCGGTTTGCCGGGCGCCGCCGTTGCCTGATCGGCCATCACCTCTGGTATCTGGGCGACCTCCGGATCGGCAGCAGTCACGCGTTTGCACCGGTGTTCTTCGGGCGACGGCTCAAGGCGCTGCCGGCCGAGCAAATCACGACAGCCCTGTCCGACTTGGCCTTCGGCACGGGTGGGGTGGTGCTGGCGCTGACCGATCCGAAGCTGGCTTTGCCCAACGGTCACCAGGTGCGCGCCGTCAAGGATCTGCTGGTCGTGGAGGACGGCGTGGAGCAGTTTGATCTGCCGGTACTGGAGCGGATTCTGGTCGGGCTGCCCGCAGATCCGGCCGACGAGCCGGAGGAGTGGTTCGATGCCAAGACGGGTCGACTGCAGCTCAAGCATCTGGAGGCGCCGGTGATGTTCGAGGGCATCCAGGCCAAGATCATCGAGCTCTTCTGGAAGGCGCAGGATGGCGCTCCGCTGTCGTGGACTGCCGAGGTCAAAGGTCGGTCCGGTTCCGTGGCCCCGACGCTCGACAAGGCGATGGGTGGCAAGGAGCGGCGCGAGCTGTTCATCGAGATCGTCACGCGAGGGAAATATCGGCTGCGGCGGTCATAGGCCAATCGGCATCTTTGCCAAATCATCTGCCAAACCATGGGCTAAACGTCTGCCAAGCCGTGCGAAGAATAGGTGACTCCTTAACCACCAAGGAGTTGCGAAATGCAAACCCATTCTTCGGCCCTCGCAGCCACCCAGCAACCAACTGCCCCCGTCCTCGACATCGGCAGTCTTCCCCTCCAACTCGAAGACCTCACCCGCGAGCGCATCAAGGCGCTGCCCAAGCCGGCACTGCAGGAGCTCTCCGTCCTGCTCGCCGAAATGGACCGTGGCATTGGCCACGCCCGTGAGCTGCTGACTGCTGCGCTCGATGACCTCTACGGCGACGCCGCCCGTGAGCAACTTTACGAGGCTGGCCGCGACACCGGCACCACGCACCTGACCGACGGCGATCTCGCCATCACGGTAGAGATCAAGAAATCGGTGTCCTGGGATCAGGACGAACTGGCCGCCATCGCGCAGCGCATTGCCAGCAATGGCGACGACCCAGCGGAATACATCGACGTGAAGTATTCGGTCTCCGAGCGCAAGTTCGCCGCCTGGCCCGAAACTCTGCGCCGCCCCTTCGAGGCCGCCCGCACCCTCAAACCCGCCAAGCCGGCCTTCCGCCTGGCAATCGTTGGGGAGGGCAAGTGATGGCACTCCCGATCATCAGCGCTGACCAGCGCTTGTCAGAAAAACGCTGCGCCAAGGTCGCCCTCGTCGGAATTCCTGGGGCTGGGAAAACCTCACAGATCCGCACCCTCGATGCCGAGCGCACCTTGCTGGTGGACACCGAGGCCGGCGATCTCTCGATCCTCGACTGGGCTGGCGACACCCTGCGCCCGCGCACCTGGCCGGAGTTCAAGGACCTGGTGGTGTTCCTTGCCGGGCCAAGCCCGAGCGCCTCGCCCGAGCAGGCCTTCTCGCAAGCCCACTTCGACCACGTTTGCCAGAAGTACGGCGATCCGGTGCAGCTGGCCAAGTACGACACCTACTTCGTCGATTCCTTGACCGTGCTCTCGCGGATGTGTCTGGCTTGGTGCAAGACCCAGCCGGCGGCCTTCTCCGAGAAGACCGGCAAGCCTGACACCCGGGGCGCTTACGGCTTGCTCGGCACCGAAATGATCGGTGCGCTCACCCACCTGCAGCACGTGCGTGACAAGCATGTCATCTACGTCTGCATCCTCGAAGAGAAGCTGGACGACTTCAACCGGCGCATCTACCAGCTGCAACTTGAAGGCGCCAAGACCTCTGCCGAGTTGCCGGGCGTGCTCGATGAAGTCATCACGCTGGCCATCCTCAAGGCCGACGACGGCACGCCGTACCGCGCTTTTGTGACCGGCGCAGACAACGCCTGGGGCTTCCCGAGCAAGGACCGCAGCGGCCGGCTCGACCCCATCGAAGAACCCCACCTCGGAAAGCTCATCGCCAAGTGCCTCGGCCGCACTGCCGCAGCTGCGCACGCCACTGCTTTCCCGAACGCCACCCCCGAATCCAACGCATCCCAGGAGTAAGCCGCCATGTCCAACTGGAACGATTTCAACGACGCTGAACAGCAGCAGTCCTTCGACCTCATCCCGCGCAACACGGCAGCCAAGCTGCGCCTAACCATCAAGCCCGGTGGCTTCGATGATCCGGCACTGGGCTGGACCGGCGGCTGGGCCACCCAGAGTTTCGAGACCGGCGCGGTCTACCTCGCCTGCGAGGGCGTGGTGATGGAAGGTCCGTTTGCCAAACGCAAGATCTGGTGGAACGTCGGCCTGCATTCGCCCAAGGGACCCAACTGGGGGAACATGGGCCGGACCTTCGTCCGTGCCGCGCTCAACTCCGCGCGCAACGTGCATCCGGCCGACAACAGCCCCCAGGCCCAGGCGGCTCGTCGCATCAGCGGCTTTGCCGACCTCGATGGCCTCGAGTTCGCCGCGCGCATCGACATCGAGAAGGATGGCCGGGGCGAGGACCGCAACACCATCAAGGCCGCCATCGAGCCAGACCACAAGGACTACGCCCTGGTCATGGGCGTGATGCCCAAGGGGGGTACTGGCAATCCCGGTGGCAACTCCGGTGCGCCGGCTGCGGTCGCGGCACCCAGTTACACACCTCCGGCTGCACACACGGCCACCTCGCGTCCTGCGTCTTCCACCGTCCCCAGCGGCAAACCCGCCTGGGCGCAGTAAGGGAGGGCGTGACGATGATGAGCACACTTATTCTCACGACCAGCCACTACGGCGTGGTGCGCTTCGGTGACCTGGCGGTGGAAGCCGTGGTGCTGGAAGACGGCACGCGTGGCTATGTGCAGCGGCAACTGGCCACCGCCATCGGCCTGCACGAATCGCGCCGGGGCAGCCAACTCAAAACCTTGCTGTCCGATGTCGCCCCGGGCGCGGTTGAGGTCTTGCAGGAGAACGCCTGCAGCATCCGTCTGCCCTCGGGCCAGACCACGGCCTTCTTTCCGGCCGGGGTGATCAGCGAGGTCGCCTCGGGCGTGATCGACGCGGCCCTCGAAGGTCGTCTGCACCGCAAGCGCCAGCACCTGGTGCCCAACTGCCAGCGCATCTTGAAGGCCTTGGCCAAGACCGGTGAGGTCGCGCTGATCGATGAGGCCACCGGCTACCAGTACCACCGCGCCCCCGATGCGCTGCAGGCCTTGATCTCCCGTCTGCTGCGAGAACGTGTGGCGAGCTGGGAGCGGCGCTTCAGCCCCGACTACTACCGGGCGCTGTTTCGCCTGTTCGGCTGGCAGTACCAGGGCCATCAGCAAAACCCGCCGGCGGTGATCGGCCAGATCACCCTGCGCTGGGTGTACGACGTGATCATGCCTCGCGAAATCATCGAGGAGATCCGCAACCGCAAGCGCCTGTCCGACAAGGCGCACCAGTGGCTCTCCGAAGGCGGCCTCGCCTTGCTGGAAAAGCAGATCCACGCGGTGACCATGATCGCGCGCTCGTCGATGACCTACCGGGACTTCGACACGCGCTGCGCCACGGCGTTTGGCAGCCAGCCGCTGCAGATGACCCTCTTCATCGGTGCGCTGGAGGGAGGGCAATGAATGGCCGGCCAATGTTGGGCTTGCCGCCGGCAGGCCCGTGGCCTCGGCCACAGCGACAACCGCTTCCGGGTGGGCGAAGCCCGTCGGTACCCGATGGATTGGGTCTTTTGCAGCCGCAAATGCCAGGACGCGTTTCACGCGCTCTATGGCCAGTGGCTGCGAACCGACCCCAGGCAGGAGGACGTGCTCATGGTTGATCCGACCGAATTCGAGCGCGCGGCGATGCGCGCCTGCCTGAAGTTCTTCGGCGAGGCCGCCGGTGAGATCGGTTTCGACAAACCGCTGGGTCACTACAGCGAGGCCGAGGCCTTGCAGGTGATCGAGGCGATTGTGACCGGCTGGACGGAAGCCATGGCGGCGCACCACCAACAGGCGAAATACCCACCCGTGCGTGGAATTGAGCCCTATGAGACGCAGGTACCGCAGCCGGTGGCCAAGCTGGAGCCGACATCGGCAACGACCACCTTCGATCCGGCGAATCCCTTCGCGGATCTGGAGGACGACCTGCCGTGGGAAACCGAGACGCCAGTGTCAGCCAAGTCGGACAAGCGTGGGAGGGCGAAGTGATGCAGAAAGACGCCACTCATCAGCCGAACACAGGGCGGTGCGTCGTTCGTCGCAAGCCTCTCCCCTTATCGGTACGGCTTTGGAGCCGCGTTGATCTGGGTGCAGGTCCCGATGGTTGTTGGCTCTGGCTGGGTAGCACCAACGTCAGGGGCTATGGACAGATCCGTCGCGAGCCAGAGGGTAATGCGCTTCGAGGCGCAAAGACCACCACTCACCGCGCAGCGTGGGAGCTTACCTACGGCCCTATCCCTGATGGGCTGCATGTCTGCCATCGCTGCGATACGCCACGTTGTGTGAATCCGGCGCACCTCTGGCTTGGGACACACGCCGAGAACCTGGCTGACATGAAGGCCAAGGGGAGAGCAGCTCGTGGCGAGCGTAGTAGTTCAGCACGTCTGAACAGCAAACAGGTACAGGTCATCAAGCGCCTGCTTGCAGTTGGTGCGTGCTCACCCAAGGAGCTATCGGTGCTGGCCGGGGTGACGCCCAGTGCCATCGACGCGATCAAGCACGAAAAAACATGGAGGCATATCGATGCTGGACTTTAATCACAGACCGGCCTTCCACGAGCGGGTGACGGGCTTCATCGATGCGGCGCTGGATGTTGAACGTGCCGGGCAGACCCCGCGTGACTACCTTGGTGCTTCCCGTCTGGGTGTGGCTTGCGAACGGGCGCTGCAGTACGAGTACGCCGGTGCGCCAGTTGATCCCGGGCGGGGTTTCTCGGGGCGCATCCTGCGGGTGTTCGAGGTCGGCCATGTGCTGGAGGATCTGGCCGTGCGCTGGCTGCGCATGGCGGGGTTTGAGCTGCACAACCAGAAGGTCAACGGCGGCCAGTTCGGCTTCTCGGTGGCGGGTGGCCGGATCAAGGGGCACGTTGACGGAATCATCACGGCGGCACCGCCAGAGCTGGGGCTTTCTTTTCCGATGCTCTTCGAGTGCAAGACCATGGCCGACAAGCACTGGAAGGCCTGCGCCAAGTCTGGCGTGGCGGTCACCAAGCCAGTCTATGCAGCACAGATGGCGACCTACCAGGCCTACATGGAAGGCACGGTCGAAGGCATCAGCCGCAACCCGGCGCTCTTCACCGCCATCAACAAGGACACGCAGGAGCTGTGGTTCGAGCTGGTGCCCTTCGATGCGGCGCTGGCGCAAAAGATGTCCGACCGGGCGGTGCGAGTGATCCAGGCGACGGAAGCCGGTGAGCTACTGCCGCGTGCCTTCGCCGAGGCCAGTCACTTCGAGTGCAAGTTCTGCAGCTATGCGCAGCGTTGCTGGGGAGGTGTGTGATGAGCACAGCTTCCAAGCGCGCCAGCGCACGAAAGACCTACCGCACCGAGTGGGTGGATCGCTGGTCGCCACCCAAACCCCTGGTCGGGCTGCAGGCCATCGAGAAGGTGTTGAACCGTCACACCTTCCTCGTGTGCCCGGAGTCTCGTCTGGTGGTGGCGGTGCTCGCCCGCGCCATCCACGACAGCCTGAGTTTGACCAACCGCCGGATGCGGCGCGAGGCCCGGCGCTTTCTGCTCGGGGATGACCTCACGCTCTGGTGTGACCTGGTCGGCTTGCATCCGGACTTCGTGCGTTTCGTCGCCCGCAAGGCGGGCTACCTCGCGGACGAGAAGGCGCATTGGCAGAAGGTGCCGATCAAGGTGCCGGCCCTGCCGGTACCGACTGAGCCGGTCGTCAACGCCAGCAGCGCGCCCGTGCATTCCATCACCTGCCACGCCCACAACCATCCGCCACAGGGAGGACTGATCCATGCTTGACTTCAATTCGGTGCCGCCGGTGGCTATCCCCACTGGTGGTGATCTCAACCAACAACGCGATGCCATCCGTGCCGATCTGCTGGCGCGGCTGGAGTCGGTGCTGATGACGCTGCTGCCTGCCGGTAAGAAGCGTGGCCAGAAGTACCTGGTCGGCGACATGCTCGGCAGTCCTGGCGACAGCCTGGAGGTGTCGCTCAAGGGGGAAACCGCTGGCCTGTGGCACGACCATGCCACGGGTGAAGGCGGTGACATCTTCGATCTGATCGCTGCCCACCATGGGCTCGATACCCAGGCGGACTTTGCCCGGGTGCTGGAAATCGCCGGGCAACTGGTCGGGCGTGCCGCCAGCCATCCCCCGAAGCGCAAGAAGGCCGAAGCCCCTGTCGACGAGCTGGGTCCGGCCACCGCCAAGTGGGACTACCTGGATGCAGCCGGCAACCTGATCGCCTGCGTGTATCGCTATGACCCGGCACCGGGCAGGAAGGAGTTCCGCCCCTGGGATGCCAAGCGCCGCAAGATGGCGCCGCCCGAGCCGCGCCCGCTCTACAACCAGCCAGGGGTCGTTGCTGCGGAGCAGGTGATCCTGGTTGAGGGCGAGAAGTGTGCGCAGGCCTTGATCGAGGCAGGCATCATCGCAACCACGGCCATGCACGGGGCCAACGCGCCGGTCGACAAGACCGACTGGTCACCGCTGGCGGGCAAAGCCGTGCTCATCTGGCCGGATCGGGACAAACCGGGATTCGGCTATGCAGAGACCGCCTCACAAGCTGTGCTCATGGCTGGGGCCACTTCTTGCGCCATCCTGCTGCCACCCGATGACAAGCCCGAGGGATGGGATGCAGCGGATGCCTTGGTCGAGGGCTTCGATGTCACGGGTTTCATTGCCACCGGTCCTCGCATCACGGTGCAGCCTTTGGGCGATGAGCCCGATCTGCCGGAGTACGACGGGCAAGCCGACCACGACAGCGATGCCACGGTCTGGGGCACCGAGGATGCGCTCGCGGTGAGTTTCACCCGGCGCTACCAACGCGATTGGCGCTACATCGCGGCCTGGGGCAAATGGCTGATGTGGGATGGCCAGCGCTGGCGGGCCGAAGAAACCTTGGCGGCCACCGATCTGATCCGTCACGTCTGTCGCCACGCGGCAGTCCGCGCAGACAGCAGCAAGGTCGCAGCCAAGCTCGCCGCCAGCAGCACGGTGGGTGGTGTCGAACGTCTGGCCCGTACCGACCGCCGGCACGCGGCGACCACAGACGAGTGGGATGCGGACATCTGGCTCATCAACACGCCAGGGGGTGTCGTCGATCTGCGCACCGGCCGGATGCGCCCGCACGACCGTGCCGACCGGATGACGAAGATTGCTTCGGCCACTTTGGTGTCGGGCAGCACCTGCCCGACCTGGATGCGGTTTCTGGAGCAGGTCACCGGTGGCGATACCGAGCTGCAGTCCTACCTGCAGCGGATGTTCGGCTACTGCCTGACCGGGGCGACCAGTGAGCACGCCTTGTTCTTCCTCTACGGCACCGGCGCCAACGGCAAGTCGGTGTTTGTAAACACGCTCTTCACCCTGCTCGGGGACTACGCCGCCAACGCCCCCATGGACACCTTCATGGAAACACGTGGGGATCGGCATCCCACCGATCTGGCGGGGCTGCGCGGCTCGCGCTTTGTCGGCGCAACCGAAACCGAACAGGGGCGGCGCTGGAACGAGTCGAAGATCAAGGAGATCACCGGTGGCGACCGGGTGTCCGCCCGCTTCATGCGCCAGGATTTCTTCACCTACGTGCCGCAGTTCAAGTTGGTGATCGCGGGCAACCACAAGCCGGCCATCCGCAACATCGACGAGGCCATGCGCCGGCGCCTGCACCTGATCCCCTTCACGATCACCGTGCCCCCGGAAAAGCGCGACAAGCAGCTGCAGACCAAGTTGCTGGCCGAGGCCAACGGCATCTTCAGCTGGGGCGTCGAGGGGTGTCTGGCCTGGCAGCGCGAGGGGCTGCGCCAGCCTCAATCGGTGCTGGATGCGACGGACGAGTACTTCGAGGACGAGGACGCCATCGGCCAGTGGATGGGTGAGCGTTGCTATGTCGGACCTGCTGCGCGCGCCCCCACAGCGGACCTGTTTGCCGACTGGCGTGAGTGGGCAGAAAAGCACGGTGAATTCGTCGGATCGATCAAGCGTTTCTCCGAAACCTTGGTCTCACGACGCTTTGCCCGGTGGCGAAACCCGAAGGGAGCGATGGGCTTTGAAGGCATTGGCCTGCAGCCTAAGGAATACCCCGGATACCCCCACTACACCGACTGAAAAAGCCGAGCTGGCCGGGGCGGCCTGAAGGATTTGAAGGGTTTACGGATTTACGCCTACACGCGTGCGCGTACACACGTATGAGAGGTTAACCCTCAGACCCTTCAAATCCTTCAGCCCCGGTGTCGGCTCCTAAACGAATGAGGAACTGAACACTATGACGACAACGATTTTGGCCCTGGATCTGGGCACGACCACCGGCTGGGCACTGACCGGCCGCGACGGATTCATCAGCGGCGGCAGCGAATCTTTCAAACCACAGCGGTTTGAGGGCGGCGGGATGAGATACCTGCGCTTCAAGCGCTGGCTGACTGACATCAAGCAGTGCACTGATGGGCTCGACTGGGTGGTGTTCGAAGAAGTAAGGAAACACGCCGGGGTCGATGCGGCCCATGCCTACGGCGGCTTCATGGCGCACCTGACGGCCTGGTGCGAGCACCACCAGATCCCGTACCAGGGTGTGCCTGTGGGCACGATCAAGAAGCACGCCACCGGCAAGGGCAACGCCGGCAAGGCCGAGATGATCGCGGCTGCCAAGGCGCGCGGCCATGAACCGGTCGATGACAACCACGCCGACGCGCTGGCGCTGCTGGACTGGGCGATGGCCCAAGGGGGTGTGGCATGCGCATGAGCACCCCTTCGATTCCCTGCTCCTTGGGCAAGATGGCACCGCAGTCTCCAGCCAATGCCGAAGAGCTGCGCGCCATGCGCGCCGCTGCCTGGCACAAGCAAGGCATTGTGGTCGTGCCACTCGACGAGATCTACGACGACTGGGACCGGGCGTTTCTGACCGGCATCGCCATCAAGCTCTACGGTGCGCGCACCGTCGCTTCCCGCAAGAGCACACCTTGGGCCGAGGGCGAGGTGATCGACCGGGGTGATGGCGAGACCTGGACGGTGGTGGCGACCACAGGGAAGTCGGTGACGCTTCAGCGCAGCCGCGATGGTGCGCTGGCGACTCTCGGGCAACTTGGGGAGGCACGGCCATGACCAAAAAGACGCAACGCGCCCGAGCCAGGGCCGATAAGAAACCCCGCATCGGCGAGGAGCACATCCGCCCGGATGGCAGCGTGATCCGCTACGTGCGGGAAGAGGACGATGACCAGAAGCCGGTCGACCACTACCGCACCGTGGACACGCTGGCGCTGATGTTCCGTAACGGCAGCATCACCGGTGCCATGCACGATGCCGGCCAGCAGTTCTCGCAGGACTTTGCTCGGGCGTTCGGCAGCGGTGTCGCCAGTCCCAAGCTCGATGGTCTGCCAGGTGGCACCGCACCCGGGCAGATGATGGTCGAGAAGAACGCCGGTGCTGCCCGTGCGGTTCGGGATGCACTAGAGGCTGTGGGCGGCAGTGGCAGTCCTGCTGGATCGGCGCTGTGGTACGTGGCCGGATTGGGGCAATCGGTCCGAGAGTGGGCGCTTCGCCAAGGCTGGGCTGGCAAGGCAATCTCCCTGCACGAGGCCAAGGGCATCCTGGTCGCGGGACTAGGGGTGTTGGCGCGGTACTACGGCTATGACCGCAGCAGCAGTGCGCGTAGCAGACGCCCTCCACAGACCGAGGCCGTTCCTTGACAAGAGACGTGGGGCTGGGTTTAATAACTGTTATTAACCAGCAGAAGGAGCAGCGATGCCAACCAGTGTTGCTCTCAGCCCCCATTTTGAGACCTTCATCCGCCAGCAGGTCGACTCGGGTCGCTTCAACAACGTCAGCGAGGTCGTCCGCGCCGGACTGCGTCTGCTTGAAGAGCGCGAAGCCGAACAGGCCACCAAGCTGCAGGCCTTGCGTGAGGCGATTGCGGTGGGCCTGGCCAGCGGTCCTGGGATTCCGGAAGAGGAAGTCTTTGATCGCCTGGAGGCGAAATATCGCGCTATGGCTGAGAAAGCGGTCTGATGCGGTTGGAGTTCCAGCCGCAGGCCGAACGCGATCTCGAAGGCATCGGTGACTATATCGCTCAGGATAATCCGCGACGGGCCATCTCTTTCCTGCATGAACTGCGCGCGCAGTGCCGCAAGATCCTGGTGGCGCCCCAAGCTTACCGGCCAAGGCCAGAACTTGGCGAAGGCATCCGCTCCTGCGCTTACGGCAACTACGAGATCTTTTTCACGGAAGATGGTCGGTTGCTGCGGATCATCCGTGTGTTGCACGGTGCCATGGACATCGAAGCGCAGTTCGCCGAAAAAAATTCTGCTCCCGATGACAAAACCTAGTTGAATGTTTGATCACACAAGGTAGAGTATTCACGTACTGCTGATAACTGCGCCCACCGGGGAGACCTTGGTGGGCGTTGTCGTTTCTGGGCCTGGCGTTCGCCTCTCTGCCCAGCACTGGAGACGCCTCCATGAAACTTCTCATCACCCGTCCGGTGGTTCTCACTGGCGACGGCGGCACGCGCGCGTTCGTTCCGGGCCTGAGGGTCGAAGTCGATGCCGTCACTGCCGAACAGATCCTGGCGCAGCAGGCGGGAATTTCTGCCGAGCCTGCCGCCGAAACCCCTTCTACACCACGCCGCCGGAAGTCCGCCGATGATCAAACTTGACGTCACCGCCGACGTGGCCAAGGCGACCGAGCACCTCTCGGATCTGGCCCAGCAGCATGTACCCAATGCCGCCGCCAAGGCCCTGACCCGGACCGCCTTCGACGCCCGCGATGCGGTGCGTGACGGTCTGCCCGAGCGCTTCAACCTGCGTCGGCCGTGGATCAGTCGGGGCATTGGCGTGACGCCGGCCAAGCCTCGCACCTTGATGGCCGAGGTCTGGTCGCGGGATCGATTCATGGCGGCACAGGAGTCCGGCGGCAGCCATCCCGATGCGCGACCCATCCCGGCCGGGCGGTTGCGTGAGATGGCACAGGCCCGGGTGATCCCCAAGAGCCAGTGGCTCGACCAGGTCAAGAACAAGCCCACCGTCTTTTACCGGGCGGGGATGCTGTTCGAGCGCCGGGACGAGCGACGCATCCTGGCGCTGTACCTGCTGCGGCCCAAGGCCCAGATCAAGGTGCAACCGCGCTTCGGCATGGCCGAGACGGTCAGGAGCGTGACACTGAAGGAGTACTACCGGCAGATGGAACGGGCGCTGCGAGAAGAACTGGCGAAGGCCCAGTGATCGCGGCTGACGCATCTGACGGGTCCTCCCGGGCGATCTAAAAAGCGGGGGACGCGCCAACCACCCGGCTTGCCTAGCGCCAGCGACAAAAAGAGGTTGCCAGTTGCCACCCAGGTTTCCACCCGTTTCCACGCCGAGGTGATCCACCCCTGACGATTGATTGACCCGCCCGGCCCGGAGGAATGCGATGGGACTGTCCATCCGGGCCTATGCCCAACACCGTGGCGTCAGCCACACCGCTGTGGCCAAGGCCATCAAGGCCGGGCGCATCAGCGTCGAGCCCGACGGCAAGATCGACTCGGCCAAAGCCGATGCCCAGTGGGCGCGCAACACGCTGCCGTCACAGAACCTGAACACCGGCGCTTTGAAACCTGTGCCCAAGGTGGCAACCCCACCTGTTTCCACCCCGGTTTCCACTGCACCGGTTGCCAACCGCGAGTTGCAGCCGCCTCTGGAAACCGGCCGCATTGCCGCGCCTGACTACCAGACCAGCCGCGCCATCCGCGAGGCCTATGCCGCGCGCCTGGCCAAACTCGAATTCGAAGAACGCACGGGCAAGCTGCTCAACGCCGACGAGGTGAAGGTCAAGCACTTCAACCTCGCGCGGTTGCTGCGTGACCGCATCCAGCAAATCCCTCGCAAGGTCGCCCCGCAGATCGTGGCGGCCGTGGTCGCACAGCCCGACCAGCGCGTGGTGGAAGACCTGCTGATGGAGGCGATCCGCGAAGCTCTGGAGGAACTCTCCCGATGACCGTCACTCCCGCCATGGCCAGCCGCATCGAGATGTGGCCACTGGATCGGCTCAAGCCCTACCAGAGAAATGCCCGTACCCACTCCGACGCCCAGGTGGCGCAGATCGCCGCCAGCATCGTCGAGTTTGGGTTTACCGCGCCGCTCTTGGTGTCGGAAGACGGCGGCATTCTCGCTGGTCACGGTCGCTTGGCCGCCGCCAGAAAACTCGATCTGGACGCCGTGCCCGTGGTGGTGCTCGACCACCTGACGCCCACCCAGCGCCGCGCCTACATCCTGGCCGACAACCAACTGGCGTTGCAGGCCGGCTGGGATCAGGAACTGCTTGCTATCGAGTTGGCCGACCTGTCGGCGGCGGGCTTCGATCTGGCATTGACCGGATTCAGCGATGAGGAACTGGCCGACCTGCTTGGCGATATCGAAGAGGCCGTGCGTGCCGATGAGGATTTGCCCATTGGCGAACCCGTCGACGAGGACATTCCAGAGGCACCCGTCACCCCGGTCAGCCAACCGGGCGACATCTGGCAACTGGGTGCGCATCGCCTGATCTGCGGCGACTCCACCGATCCGGCTGTGGTCGCCGCGCTGATGGCGGGCGATCGGGCGAGCCTGTGCTTCACCAGCCCACCCTACGGTCAGCAGCGCAACTACACCCAGGGCATCGCCGACTGGGATGCGCTGATGCGCGGTGTCTTTGCCAACCTACCGATGGCCGGCGACGGTCAGGTGTTGGTGAATCTGGGACTGATCCACCGCGACAACGAGTTCATCCCGTATTGGGATGGCTGGATCAGTTGGATGCGAACGCAAGGCTGGCGACGCTTTGGCTGGTACGTCTGGGACCAGGGGCCGGGGATGCCTGGCGACTGGGCAGGCCGTTTTGCACCCAGCTTCGAGTTCGTCTTCCACTTCAACCGCGAAAGCCGCAAACCCAACAAGATCGTGCCGTGTAAGCATGCAGGTCAGGACTCGCACCTGCGCGCCGACGGATCATCGACCGCGATGCGCGGCAAGGATGGTGAAGTCGGTGGCTGGACCCATGCCGGGCAGCCCACCCAGGAGTACCGCATCCCGGACAGCGTAATTCGCGTGATGCGCCACAAGGGCAAGATCGGTCGGGACATTGATCATCCGGCGGTGTTTCCGGTGGCGCTGCCAGAGCACATCTTGCTCGCGTACTCGGACCCGGGTGACGTCGTCTTCGAGCCCTTCGGTGGCTCCGGCACCACCATCCTGGCCGCGCAGAAGACGAATCGCGTGGCCCGCGCCATCGAACTGGCCCCGTCCTACACCGACGTGGCGGTCAAGCGCTTCCAACAAAACCACCCCGGCATCCCGGTGACCTTGCTGGCCACCGGACAGACCTTTGCCGAGGTCGAATCAGAACGACTGGAGAACACCGATGCAAGCCTGGCTCGCTGACAAACTGGAGCACTGGCCCATCGAGCGCCTGTTGCCTTACATCCGAAATGCCCGCACCCACTCCGAGGCCCAAATCGCCCAGATCGCGGCGAGCATCGCCGAATTCGGCTTTACCGCGCCAATCCTGGCCGGGTCGGACGGCGTGATTGTGGCCGGTCACGGGCGTTTGGCGGCGGCGCGCAAGCTGGGGCTGGCTACCGTGCCGGTGGTGGTGCTGGAGCACCTGACCCCGACCCAGCGTCGGGCCCTGGTGATTGCCGACAACAAGATCGCGGAGAACGCCGGGTGGGACGAGGAACTGTTGCGCCTGGAGCTGGCTGAGCTGCAGGAGGCCGACTTCGATCTCGCGCTCACTGGCTTCGATGCCGATGAGTTGCTGGAGATCATGGCCGGCGAGGAAACCACAACCGAGGGCAATACCGACGAGGACGCCGCGCCCGAGGTGCCGGTCACCCCAGTGTCCAAGCCTGGTGATGTCTGGATCATGGGCCAGCACCGGCTGCTGTGCGGGGACAGCACCAATGCTGCGAGCTACACCCTGCTGATGGCTGGCGAGAAAGCCCACATGGTCGTGACCGATCCACCCTATGGCGTGAATTACGCCAACAGCGCCAAGGATAAGCTGCGCGGCACGAACCGCCCGATCTTGAACGACAACCTGGGCGAGGACTTCGAACCCTTCCTCAAGGCGGCGCTGACACCGATGATCGCGCACTGTCAGGGGGCGATCTACATCGCCATGTCCTCCAGCGAACTGGACACGCTGCAGTCCGCCTTCCGGGCGGCCGGCGGCAAGTGGTCGACCTTCATCATCTGGGCCAAGAACACCTTCACGCTGGGGCGCTCGGACTACCAGCGCCAATACGAGCCCATCCTGTACGGCTGGCCCGAGGGCGCCAATCGCCACTGGTGCGGCGACCGCGACCAGGGGGACGTGTGGCACTTCAACAAGCCGCGTGTGAACGATCTGCACCCGACGATGAAGCCGGTGGAACTGGTCGAGCGCGCCATCCGCAATTCCAGCCGCCCGGGCGATTTGGTGCTCGACCCCTTCGGTGGCTCCGGTACGACGCTGATTGCCGCCGAGAAGTCCGGTCGCCAGGCAAGGCTGATTGAGCTCGATCCGAAGTACGTGGACACTATCGTTCGCAGGTGGCAGGACTACGCCGGCGCGCAGGCGATACGGGAATCGGATGGAATCCGGTTTGATGATGTGGTCGGCACTGTGGATGCCGCCGACGAAGTCGAGGAGGCGCCGTGAAGCAGTCGCGCTGGATGTCGCTGGTGGAAGCCGTGACCAATGTGCTGGTCGGCTATGGGGTGGCGGTGGCCACCCAATGGGTGGTGTTTCCACTCTTCGGTCTGCACGCCACGCTGCAGGAGAACTTGGTGATCGGACTCGTTTTCACGGCCGTTTCGCTGGTCCGCAGCTACGTGCTGCGCCGGGCCTTCGAGGCGCAGCGCATGCGTCAGTTTTCCGCAAACTCGGGATAAAGGTCGCCGCTGCTGATGTCGGCGCGGTACGTGACGTTGCGAAACTCGCCCGGGGCGTCGGCCAGGATCACGCCACCGACCGACTGGATGGCGACGCCGTGCTTGCGGGTGAGTGCCGTCAGTTCGGCGATGAACTGGTCGTAGTTGGCTTCGAGTTTTGGGGTGGTGGAGATGGCGGCCACGTTGCGCTCCTCACGCCGCCAGGGACTCTTCGATGATCTCGCAGTGGATCACGAAGCCCGTCAGGTAAGGCAGGCCCTTGGGGATGCCGTACTGCTTGCTGGTGCTGCGGCCAATCGTCCACCCCATCCAACGCTGGGTGGCGGCGTTGATCGCTTCCTGCAGGGCTTGTCCCTGGTACAGCCCGTTTTGCACATCGTCGGCAAAGTGGCGACCGTGGCGGCTGTCGAGGAAGGTGCGGACCGACTCCAGCGGCTGGCAGGTGGCGTCCGAGATGGCGGTCATGGCCAGCTGCCAGGCAACTTCGGCGTGCTCGTTCATCGTGCCGTAAAAGCCCCAATCGGTGATGATCGGGGCGGGGATCTGGGTGGTGGTGTTCATCTCTGGCTCCTGGTGGTTGATCGTTGCGACACCCGTAGTAACGCGCTTCGGGCGATCAAAGCCAAGTGGTTAATCGATCATTTTTTTAATCAATTTCCAGCCAGTTCGTCGAGGATGTCCTGGGCCTTCGCATCACCTGCCAGCGCCCGGCGCAGGGTGTGGATGGCCTGCTCGCGCGACACCTCTGGGCGACGGTTGTCGATCAGCCAGCCGATTGCCTCGGCCTGGTTGCTGGCCAGTGCTGGCGTTTCCTCGCCGATGCCCACATACCGTCCGTAGGCGCTGCCCGAGGGATCGACAAACACGGTTGTGCGTCCAGGCGCGCTGACGGCCACCACGCGCCGGCGCCCATCCGCGTGACCGCCGAGTCCAGCCAGCCAGTCCCGATCCTCCAGCAGTGTGCTGGCGAAGGCGTCGTACTCCGCCTCGGTCAGTTCTTTGCGCCACGCGATCTCGATGGGCTCGAAGGGGGCGCTGGGGTCGGTGTTGTGCAGCACTTCGTCCAGGCTGTAGGGCTTGCGTGCAAAGCGGGCACGGATCGGTGTGTGGTGGGTGGTGGTCATGGTGGGGTCCTTTCGTTGGCGGTGGGTGACAGCTGCATTCACGCGCTGGTCGCCTGGAAAGCCAAGCTCAATCTGCATCGCGGTGGGCATCGAGTGCATCAAGGGCTTCAATCGCCAGCACCAGATCGGCGATGCGGTCGGCCTCGAAACCAAACCCCCGGTGGCGCAGCAGGTGTTCGATGCTCGGATGCTTCATTCGGGCGATCTCCCGACAGGCATCGAGCAAGGCCTGCAGAGGTGCTGCCGGGATCGGGGCATCGCGCTGTGCGTTCACGCGGTGGCCTCCTCGGCAATCCGGTAGAGGCGCTGTCCTGCACCTGGGGTGCCGGCAGGGCCTTCGATCTTTTCGGAGACGATGGCCAGTCCCAGTTTCTTCTTGACCGTCCCGGCAAAGAATCCGCGAGTCGTATGGGCTTGCCACGAAGTGGCCTCGCAGATCTGCGCGATGGTGGCGCCCTCGGGGCGTTTCAACATCTCGATCACCAGCGCCTGCTTGCTGTGCTCGCGACCGCGCTTGGGGGCGGCATCGGGGTGGTCCTGTTGCCAGTTGGCCTCGGCGGCGGCGACCGCTGCTTCCAGCTCCGGGTCGTCGGCCAGGGGCGGCGTGGCAACGCTGGTGGCCACCGTCGGCGGCAGCACGTCTTCGGGTTGGGCATCGCCCTTGATGATGGCGATGGCGGCGCGTGTGATGCGCCACTGGCCGTCAGCCTGCTCGATCAACCCCCGCTGCGCGAGGCTGGCGATCATTTTGAGCTTGGCGCCGCCCTTGAGGTCGAGCAGCGGCTCGATCAGACCACCGGCGTCGCAATGCGCACGGGTGATGAGGTCCAGTTGGCGTTCGGTGATCGGGGTGGTTTGTGCGGACATGGTCGTGCTCCTTGTGGGTGATGTGAGGGTCAGGCGGTTTGCTGGTTGCTCGGTTGATCAGCCGTTTTGGGGGCGGCGCTTTGTCCTGCGGCCAGGCCTGCTTGGTAGGCCGCCACCAGGGCGCTTTTGACGCCCCAGACGCTGACGTCGTGGAAATCCAGGCTGTCGCTGTTGCGGGTTTCCAGTGTCTCGATGAAGAGGTGGTCCAGGGCGATCCGGGCGAGCAGCTGTTCGAGTTGCTGGGCGGCTCGGGTGGCGGTCTTGTTGGCGGTTTTGCGCATCGTGGTTCTCCTTCTGGGGTGCGTTGCTGTGCTTGTAGTAACGCGCTGTTCAAGAGGTAAGCCAAGCGCCGGTTTGATCTTTCTGCACCTGGTTGGCCGATTTGCTCAGGCGACGATCCGGCGCTTGGCCAGATCAATCTCGGCAGGCAGCCACAGCGTGGCGATTTCTTCCTCGAGGGCTTGGCGCCGACGCTCGGCGATCTCCTGCAGGGCCTCGATCTGCGCGAGCAAGGTGAGGAGATCGTCGCGCTGACGAAGGATGGGAGTGCCCACTTCGGGCAGCTGCTCGATCCAGTTCAGGTGGGTGGTGTTGGCGGTGTTCATGGCGTGCTCCGTGGGTGTTGATGACATCCGTATGAACGCGCTGTTGCCGATTGAAGCCAAGCGTTCGGTCCATCTATTTCGCATCGGAGTGGCTTGTGTTCGACACTGCTGAATCGGCGGCGGCATTGGTCGTGCAGTCCGCCTGGAAAAGAGGGCTCGCGCCTGACCCCGTCCTCACCGTCGATGACTGGGCCAACCGCCATCGGATGCTCTCCTCGGTCGCATCCGCCGAGCCGGGACGCTGGTCGACCAGCCGCACGCCGTACCTGAAAGCCGTGATGGAAACGCTGTCGGCCACCTCGCGCGTCGAGCGTGTGGTGCTGATGGCCGGGGCGCAAATTGGCAAGACCGAAGCCGGATTGAACTGGCTGGGCTACGTCATCCACCACGCCCCCGGGCCGATGTTGCTGGTGCAGCCCACGGTGGAAGGCGCCAAGCGTGTCTCCAAGCAGCGCGTGGACGCGCTGATCGAAGCCAGCCCCGAGCTTGCCGGTCGGGTGAAGGACCCACGAAGCCGAGACTCCGGCAACACCCAGCTGATGAAGGAGTTTCCCGGTGGCGTGCTGATCATGACCGGCGCCAACTCGGCGGTCGGCCTGCGCTCGATGCCGGTGCGTTACCTGTTTCTCGATGAGGTCGACGGCTATCCAGGGGATGCCGATGGCGAAGGTGATCCAGTGGCGCTGGCTGTGCAGCGCGCCGCCACCTTCGTCAATCGCAAGGTGTATCTGTGCTCAACCCCGACCTTGAAGGGTTTCTCGCGCATCGAGGCGGCCTACCTGGAGTCGGACCAACGGGTGTTCGAAGTCCCTTGCGATCACTGTGGGGCGCACAGCCAGATCCTCTGGCGTGACATCAAATGGCCGACCGGCAAGATGGCGGAGGCTTCCTGGCACTGCCCACATTGCGACGGCATCCATCCGGAGTACCGCAAACCGGCACTGCTGGCCAATGGCCGATGGACATCACAAGCTGAGGGTGACGGCAAGACGGTGGGTTTTCATCTGTCGAGCCTGTATTCGCCGTGGCTCACCTGGGGCGAGATCGCCCAGGAGCACCACGCTGCCAAGGACGATCCCGTCAGATTGAAGGTCTGGGTGAACACCAAGCTGGCCGAGACCTGGGAAGACCGTGAGGGCGAGACCTTGGACGCTGAAGGCCTGATGGAACGTCGGGAAGCCTACGGGCCTGCGATCCCTGCCGAGGTGGCATTGCTCACCTGCGGCATCGACGTGCAGGATGACCGGCTGGAACTGGAAGTGGTCGGTTGGGGCCGGGACGAAGAGTCCTGGTCCATCGATTACAAGGTGTTGTGGGGTGATCCCTCGGCGCCGGACACCTGGGCGCAACTTGATGCCTATCTGGGCAACCGTTTCGAGCACGAGACCCTGGCCAATGGCCTGACGATTGAAGCCGCGTGTCTCGATACCGGTGGTCACCACACCCTGGCTGCCTATGCCTTCTGCAAGGGCCGGGAGCGCAAACGCATCTGGGCGATCAAGGGGAGCTCGGGCAAGCGTCCGATCTGGCCCAAGCGTCCGAGCAAGGCCAACAAGGGCAAGGTCAATCTGTTCACCGTTGGCGTGGATGCCGCCAAGGAAGCGATCTACGCCCGCCTCAAGAAGTCCGAGGTTGGGGCTGGTGCGATGCATTTCCCGCTGGACAGGGATGCGCAGTATTTCGAGCAACTCACTGCCGAGCGCATTCGCACCCGGTATGTGAAGGGCTTCCCTCTGCGCTTCTGGTGGAAGCCCGATGGCCGCAGAAACGAAGCGCTGGACTGCCGGGTGTACGCCTACGCCGCGCTGCACGGCCTGCTGTCGATGGGACTGAACCTGAACAAGCGGGTCGAGGCGTTACCGCCGATTCCAGTGAGTCGCCAGAGCAAGAGCACACCTGTCTCGGCCCCGATGACCGCCAGCCCACGCCGTCGGCGCATGGCGATTTCTTCCAACTACCTCTGATACCGCCAGCCTCCCGCTGGCCGGGAGTGCTGTCCATGACCCTCGAACAACTCAAGGCCCAGCGGGAAGCCCTGCAGGCCGCGCGCTTCAATGGTGTGCTCACCGTGAAGGCCGGCGACAAGTGGATCACCTACAAGTCCGATGCCGAACTGCAATCGGCCCTGGGGGATCTGGATCGCGAGATCGCCAAGGCAGAAGGTCGCCCGCGCGCTCGTCGCATCCGCACCTACGCAGGGAAGGGGCTGTGATGAAGGCATTCCAGAACCTGCGCCGCAAAGTGGGGGCGATGATCGGCGGTTTCGAGGGCGGACTGTCCGCCCGGCGCCTTAAGACCTTCCACGCCAGCCGCGCCCACGTCAACACGCTGATCCAGGCGGCCGGCACCGATATGACCGCGCGTGCCCGGCATCTCATCCGCAACAACGGCTACGCCGCCAATGCGGTCGAGTCCTGGGCCGGCAACGCGGTGGGCACGGGCATCAAGCCCTCGTCGGGGATTGCCGATGCAGTGCTCAAGGACCGAGTGCAACGGTTGTGGCTGCGCTGGACGGATGAGTCCGATGCCGAAGCACTGACGGATTTTTATGGCCAGCAGCGCCGGGCCGCCCGGGAACTTTTCATCGCCGGCGAGGTGTTCTTCCGCATCCGACCACGTCGGCCCGAGGACGGCTTGAGCGTACCGCTGCAGTTGCAGATGCTCCCGGCCGAGATGCTGCCCTTGAACCATAACCAGCAGCTGGAGAACGGCCACCGCGTCCGCCAGGGCATCGAGTTTGACCGCATCGGCCGGCGCGTGGCCTACCACTTTCTGCGCCGCCATCCGGGCGACATCACCGATCCGGGCTTGAGCGGGGAGACGGTACGGGTACCCGCCGAATCGGTACTGCACATCGTCGATCCTGTCGATGCTGGGCAGCTGCGCGGTGTGTCCCGCTTCTCGCCGGCATTGGTGAAGCTGTTTCTGCTCGACCAGTACGACGACGCCGAGCTGGATCGCAAGAAGGTCGCGGCGATGTTCGTCGGCTTCGTGCGCCGGCCCGAGCGCGACTTCGACAACGGTAATGAAACCGATGACCGGGGCGAGCCGCTGCTGCCACTCGAACCCGGGCAACTCCAGATCCTGGACGACGGCGAGGACATCACCTTCTCGACACCGGCCGATGTCGGCGGCAACTACGAGTCCTTCCAGTACCGAACCCTACTGCAGGTGGCCGCTGCCTTGGGCTTGCCCTACGCGAACCTCTCGGCCGATATGTTGAAAGCCAACTACTCCAACACCCGCGCGGCGCTGCTGGAGTTTCGCCGCCGCATCGAAGCCTTCCAGCACTCGGTGCTGGTGTTTCAGCTGTGCAGGGCGGTATGGTCGCGCTGGATAGACACGGCGGTGCTCTCGGGCCAGCTGGACTTGCCCGATTACGAAACTCGCCGCGCCGACTACCTGGACTGCAGCTGGCTACCGCCACGTTGGGACTGGGTTGATCCCCTGAAGGACATCCGCGCCGAGATCAACGCCATCGAGGCGGGGCTCAAGTCGCGCACCCAGGCCATTGCCGAGCGAGGGTTTGACGCCGCGATGGTTGATGCCGAGATCGCCGGTGACCACCGGCGTGAGGACAGCCTGGGGCTCTCCTTTGGGCGCGAGCCTGTGCCTGCACCGACGCCAGCACCCACTCCCTTGAACTGAGGAATCTCTATGACCGATTTGCCTTACCTGGCGTCCCGCCTGTACGGGACGCCACTCCTGATTGCGCGCCCCAAACTCGAAGTCATCCTCGGGGTGGTGGCCAGAAAGCTTGCGGGCGACACGCTCGCCACGCCACCGCCGGCCACTGTCGATGCCGTCATGACCGGTGGCCTCCAGCACCTGGAGAGCATCGCGGTGATCCCCGTCCTCGGCACCCTGGTGCGGCGCTCGTCCTATCTCGGTGCGGCCAGTGGCCTCACCAGTTACCACGACATCGAGGCCACGGCCGAAGCGGCTTTTGCCGACCCAGAGGTGCGCGCGGTGCTGCTGGAGATCGACTCCAGCGGTGGCGAAGCCGGTGGGGTGTTCGATCTGGCACAGCGTCTGCGTGCCTTGTCACAGACCTCCGGCAAACCACTGTGGGCGATTGCCGATGAGGCCGCGCTGTCGGCTGCCTATGCCATTGCCTGTGCCGCTGACCGTTTGTGGCTCACCCGCACCGCCGAGGTGGGCTCGATTGGCGTGGTGGCGGTGCACGTTGATGAGTCGGTGGCCGACGCGAAGGCGGGGCTCAACTACACCTTCCTGCACGCCGGCGCCCACAAGGTCGATGGCCATCCGCACGCGCCGCTGTCAGCAACAGTGGCTGCTGACATCCAGGCGGACATCGAGCAACTGCACGAGCAGTTCATCGCCTTGGTCGCTGGATTCCGTCGTCTGCCACCCGAGGCGATTCGTGACACCGAAGCCCGCGTCTATCGCGGTGAGGCCGCCCTCCAGACAGGGCTGGCCGATCAGATCGGCACCCGCGCTGAGGCGATTACGGCCCTACAGCGGCAGCTGGCCATGAGTGCTGGACGCAGCTTACGCAACAAGGCCGCTGCGCTTTCGGCCTGCCGCCCCCCGTCCCACATCAGCTCCCGATCCCAACCATCCCAGAAGGAGATCTCCATGAATGATCACAACCTTGTTACGCCGGCGGACGACACCCTGGAAGGTTCGACCCCGAACACAAGCCCGACCCCGGCGCAGTCACCGCAAACCCCGCCGCCGCTCGACGAAGCGGCCATCACCGCCCAGGTTGAACAACGACTGCGCCGACAGCTTGCTGAACTGACCGAAATCGCTGCCCAGGCCAAACGCCTCGGGGTCACCGTCGATCCGGCACAGGCCCTGGCCCGTGGCGTCACCCCGGATGCACTGCGTCAGTCGGTGCTGAAGCAGGCCGCTGAGCGCGATGTGGCGCAAGACATCGTCGCCGAGGCTCCGCAGCAACCCCAAACCAAATCCCAATCCGTCGCTGACAGCCCCCTGGTCAAAGCGGCCCAAGCCTATGGAGGTCGTAAATGAGCACACCTTTGAATTCTCCCGCGACCCTCGGTGACCTCATCAAGCGCGAGTCCGACCCGGACTACACCCGCGAGACCGTCACCCTGAAGGCCGGTACCGCCTATCCCCTGGGCGCCGTACTCGGCCGCATCACCGCCACGGGCGTCTATGCGTTTTCACCGGCGGCATCGACTACGGGCATCGAGGGTGCCGAGATTGCCTGCGCCGTGCTGCTGCACCCAGTCGCTGCCAGTGATACCGACACCCATGCGGTGGTACTCGCACGCGGCCAAGTCATCGTCGCCGACCGTGCGTTGGCATTCGATGCCTCCGTGGCGGACGCCGCTGCCCAATCCCTCAAACACCAGCAACTGGCTGCCCACGGCATCGTCGTGCGTCCGGTCGCTTGATCTCACTTCCCAGGAGTCTTGATATGACCGTGATCGTCAATCCGTTCGACGCCGGCGGCTTCACGCTGGCCGAGATGTCGGCCGCCATCCAGATGCTGCCCAACCCCTATGGCCGGGTCGGCCAGCTGGGACTGTTTGCACCCGAGCCGATTTCCCAGCGCAACGTCACCATCGAGTCCATCGAGGGTGAGCTGCGTCTGCTGCCGGCTGTCGCCCCCGGCGCACCCGCGACCGTCGGCACTACCGACAAACGTTCGGTGCGCTCGTTTGCCGTGCCGCACATTCCGCACAACGACGTGGTGCTGCCCGAGGAGATCCAGGGCATTCGTGGCCTGGGTCTGGCGGCCAGTGAAGACCCGCTGGTGACCGTGATGACCCGCAAACTCGCCCGGATGCGCGCCAAGCACGCGCAGACGCTGGAGTACATGCGCGTGAACGCCTTGCTCGGCATCACCAAGGACGGGGCGGGCAACACGCTGTACGACTGGCACGATGAGTTCGGCATCCAGAAGCCCGAGGTGGATTTTGTGTTCGGTGGCACCGAAGACATGGTCATTCACTGCACCCAGGTGGCCCGCCACATCGAGGAGAACTTGAAGGGCGAGATGATGACCACCATCCACGCCCTGGTCAGCCCCGAGTTCTTCGATGCCCTGGTCAAGCACAAGACAGTCAAGGAGGCCTACACCTTCTACCAGGGCACCGCCGGCACCAACCCGCTGCGCGACGATGTGCGCCGGGGTTTCCGCTTCGGCTCCATCCTGTTCGAGGAGTATTTCGGCACGGTGACGCTCGCCAACGGTACCAGCGTGCGCCTGATCCCGCCGCGCGAGGGGGTGGCGTTCCCGCTGGGCACGCTCGACACCTTCCGCACCTACTTCGCGCCCGCGAACCTGATGGAAGCGGTCGGCACCTACGGCCAGGAGCTTTACGCCCATCAGTTGGCTCGTCCCAATGGCACTGGCGTGGATATCTACACACAGTCCAACCCGCTGCCGATTGTGAAACGCCCGGCACTGACCGTGCGACTCTTCTCCACCAACGGCTGGCCTGCACCATGACGGTTTTTGGTGACCTGACCCGGGCCATGTCATCCATCGTGCTCACCACCTTCGGTGAGCCGGTGGTGTTTCACCTCGAAGGGCAAGCCGAGGCGCTGCCGGGCCGGGGCGTCTTCACCGCCATCCACCAGGAGGTGGATGCCAGCACTGGTGTGCCGGTGTCCATGGTCCAGCCGGTGCTGGAGGTGCGGCAGGCCGATCTGCCGGCCACGCCGACGGAAGGCGATGCCGTGACCGTGCAAGGTGTGCTCTACCTGATCGTCGAGGTGCGACCCGATGGGCACGGCTTTCTGAAACTGATGCTTCACAAGAACAAATAAGGAGGGGCGGCCATGAAACACCCACGCACCCTGATTCGTGAGGCAGTCAAGGAACAACTGTTGGCGCAGCTGCCAACCATCGACCCGCGCATCACCGACTCGCGCATCAGTATCCACCGCAGCACACCGCTGTTTGCAGCCAAGCTGCCGGCCATCCTGATCTACACGCGGGACGAGCGCATCGAGGATCAGCCCAATGCTGACCCCGGATTGCGCTATCGCAAGCTGGAGCTCTCCATCGAGATCATCGCCAGTGGTGAGGCCGCTGCCGAAGAGGCCGATGTGCTGGCGCAGGCGGTGGAAGCCATCCTCGATCTTGATGAGACCTTGGGGCTGCTGGTCGAAGGCACGCGCCTGACCCGCACCGAGGTCGATCAGGGCGGAGAGGGCGATACGCCCATTCTGGCTGCCCGCCTGTCGTTCGAGGTCAGCTACTGGACCAAGCCTGTGATCGATGGCGGGGTATTGCCGCTGCAGGTGCTGGTGAGTTGGGTGCCTGAGATTGGCACTCACCATGAGCAAAGCTATCAGCCGGTCGGCACGCACTACCGGGAGTCAGGTTCATGAGCCAGCGCAACCTGCACCAGGACATGACCGAGGCAGAGCGGCGCATCAGCAATGTGGCACTGATGGGCCAGGTGGTGGCGCTCGACACGGCTCGTGCCCGCGTGCGGGTGCAGGCCGGTCCCATCACCACCGGCTGGTTGCCCTTTGCGACGATGCGTGCAGGCCTCGACCGCACCTGGCATCCGCCAGAGCCCGGTGAGCAGGTGTTGCTGGTTGCGGCCGGTGGCGATCTCAACCAGGCTGTGGTGGTCGGCTCGATCTACCGCAGCGAGCATCCTGCTCCGGCTGAATCAGCAGACGTCTCTCGGACCCTGTTCAAGGACGGAGCGGTGATGGAATACGACCGCGCCCAGCACCACTGGCGCCTGGCCGTGCCATCGGGCGGCAAGATCGTGCTGGAGATTGGTGCAACCACCTTGGAATTGCGCGACGACGGTACGACGATCGCTACTCCCAAGTTCCTAGTCGATGCCTCCGAGAGCACCTTCACCGGAACCGTGCTGGTGAAAAAGCTCTTCACCTACCTCAAGGGATTGGTCGGCAAAGGCAGTGGTGGTGCCGGGGCAAGCATTGAGGGCGACATTCAGGTCAACGGTAATGTCTCGGCTACCGGCTCCATCATGGACGGCGGCGGCAACTCGAATCACCACTCACATTGAGTGTGAGGCACGCTTGGCGCTGCGGCTTTTACACAAAGGTCGCGGCCGAAACCCCGAAACGCTCGCTCAGCGCCCGCACTTGCCGAATGTTGAGCTCGCGCTTGCCGGTCAGGATTTCAGAGACAACGCCCTGGCTGCCGATCTCGGCGAGGTCGCTTTGCTTGAGGTCGTGTTGCTCCATCAGGAACTTCAAGGCTTGCACGCCGGTGGTCTCGGGCAGCGGGTGATGCGCTGCCTCGTAGTCCTCGATCAGATCGCCCACGATGTCGACCAAACCCATGGCAGGATGGGCTTCATTGCCCTGAGTTTCATCCAGCAGGGCTTCGAGCATTTCGGTCATCCGCGCGTAGTGGGCCTCGTCCCGGATAGGAGCGATATCTGTAGCAGCACGGAACTGTTCCCAGACCGGGAGCAGGTGCTTCACGTCGATGGCTGCATTCATGATTTCCACGCTCCTTTGTCGTAATCCCGGTGGGTCAGCACCGCCTTGATGTACACGATTTGCTTCTCGAACCGGATGTAAGCGATCAGACGGTACTTGTTGCCGCCGATATCGAACACCACCAACTCGCCGACTTTGTCCACCGCATTGAAGGCGGCTTTGAGCTCGGCCCAGTTGGCAAACCGGTTCTTTTCAATCACCCGCCGCCATCCCTGCAAGGGGGCTTCGGCCTGAGGATGATCGGCAGCGAAGGCCCGCAGGGCACTGTTGCTGATGATTTTCATGGGGTCAGTATATCTCAAATTGAGATAAACGCAAGCAAGCCTATCCCGGAGGTCACCGATGCTCGGCATCAACGCCCAAACCGGCCAGCCCCTGGCTGGCATCGACCATCTGCGTCAAAGCATCCACGACATCCTGACCACCCGCATCGGCACCCGCGTGATGTGTCGCGACTATGGCTCGCGGCTGCCCACGCTGATCGACAACCCGATGACCCCGAGACTCGCCATGGATCTGTACTCGGCCACCGCTGAGGCCTTGGCGCGCTGGGAACCCAGGTTCAAGCTCACCCGGGTGCGCATCGCCAGGGCAGAAGTCGGGCAAGTCGTGCTCGATCTGGAAGGGATCTATCTGCCCGATGGCACGGCTGCCGTGCTTACTGCAGTGGAGGTGTGAATGACGACACTGAACGATCTGGCGAGTTTGCCAACTCCGGCAGTGATCGAGCCTCTGTCCTTCGAGACGATTTTGTTGGAACTGCAGACCGAGTTTCAATCACTCTACCCGGACTACTCGGCCCTCTTGGCCTCGGACCCGGCCGTGAAACTCCTGGAGGTCGCGGCTTACCGGGAGGTCCTGCTCAGAAACCGTATCAACGCAGCGGCCAAAGCATCTCTCCTGGCCTTTGCCACCGGCAGCGACCTCGACCATCTGGCCGCTTTCTACGGTGTGACGCGCCTGATGGATGAGACCGATGAGGCGCTGCGCCTGCGCACCCGTCAACGCATCATTGGCTTTGCCAATGCTGGCGGCGCAGCGCACTACCGTTACTGGGCGCTCTCGGCATCCCCCGAGGTGGCCGATGTCGAAGTCGACAGCCCGGAACCCGGGCGTGTGCGCATCAGCGTACTCGCCAAGGGTGAAGTAGACACCGTTCCGGATGCTGTGCTCGATGCAGTGCGTGCCGTGGTGCTGCGTGACGACATCCGGGTGCTGACCGACACCATCGAGGTGGTGCCGGCCGAACTCATTCCCGTCACGGTGGCCGCCCGGATCTGGCTTTACCCCGATACACCCATGGCCGCTTTCGAAGCCATCGAGGCACGGTTCAAGGAAGCATTGGCGGCGCAGTCGGGCCTGGGCTGGGATCTGACGCCCTCCTGGGTGATTGGCGAGCTGCAGCGTACTGGCGTGCACAAGGTCGAGTTGCTGTCACCAGCCGTGGACATTCCCGCCAACGCCAACCAGGCGGTGCGCCTGATGAATCTGAATCTGGAATTTGCGGGGCGGGATCGATAGCGCTTCGCGCCTTCCCAGTTCTCCCCCTGCGCTGGAGGGCACATGACCACTGACCATTTGCTGCCCGCCAATGCCACTCCGCTGGAGCAGGCGCTATCCCTGGCGACCGATCCGTTGTCGCCGCTGGCACTGCCGGCGGACGCAATCCGCCAGTTCAAGACCGCTCCGACAGACCCGCTGCTGCCTTGGTTGATCTGGGAGTATGGCCTGGGCGAATTGCTGCCTTACTTGCCCGAACCCCGTCGCGCCATCGCCGAGGGCATCCTCTGGCAGCGACTGCGTGGTACGCCGGCGGCACTCTCGACCGCCTTGTCCTGGATCGGGATGCGCGCCACCGTCGAACAGGAACCGCCCGGCGTTCACTTCGCCGAGTTCCAGCTCGATCCGGGGCAGGTGCAGGGCAGCGACACGGCCATTGCCAACCTGATCGCCATTGCCCGGCTATCGGCACCAGCACGCTCTCGCCTGTCACGCCTCTATCACGGCCATGACCTGCGCCGCGTCGTGCTCGATGAGAGTCGGCTGGGCGAGGCGCTGCTGTCCGATCACAGTGGCGTGTTCTGGCGAGATGGGCAGACCAAGTTGTCGTTTGGCCGGGTCCGCCAATGGGCGAACGCACCCGCCGACATCGTGCTGGCGCCCGCGCGGGAGGCCGTCCGCTTTGCAGTGGCACGTTTGATCGACCGGTATCTGCTCGACTTCTCGGCGCTGGGCGATCCTGGGTACACGCCCAACGAGGAGATCCTGCATTCGCATCTGTTCACCCTGGCCAATGCGCTGGGGGTGCCGGATGCACAGTCGTTGTTGCCAGAACGCCGGTTCGCACGGGCGATGGTGGTGCTCTCCGACAGCACACCCTTGGGCGACATCAACGCCAACTTGCCGCGCTTTGCCTGGCAGGAGGTGGGGCAGGCGATCACCCTGGGGGGCACTGACAAGCTGTCCGCGACGCGGCACCGACTGATTCGCATCGAGGTGGCTGAGCGCAGCCTTCGGGGCCATCCGGGCGACCTGGTCGTGCCGAACTTGAGTATCCAGTCCCACCGAGAGCATCTCGCTGTCCATCGTATCCAGGCCCGTGCCGATCAGGCGCTGGGGATGTGGACCTTGGGCGAGTCCGTGCCCAGCCTCGACCGGGGTTTTGTACGCCGCGATCACACCCGAGGCAACTTGGGCCTGCCCGATGCCGCTGGCTGGCGGCCACGGTTTTACCAGCGAGCGCAGGTGGTACTCAGCGAGGTCATTCTGGGCGAGGTCAATACCCGCACGCCACGGCGAGCACTGCTGCGCACCAGGCCGTTGTCGACCCTCGGCGATCTCACCTTGGGTGATCTGGCCGAGGTCGAGTGGCGAACGCTGACTGAGGTGCACATCGCCGTTTCGGGCTTCACCGGTGTGACGCCTTACGGGTTTGCCGAAACGCCCTCCATCCTGCAGCGCCTGCTCACCCGCGCCACCGAGCGCAACACCGAAGCACTCGTCGCGCCATCGCGGGATGCCGTGGCCAGTCACCAAGCCGGTTGGCAGGGCCAGAGCTGGACCGGTGTGCGCTGGCCGTCTTCAACCTGGACCGACACCCGCGAGTTGATCGGCGCGACCCATCAGACGCTGAACTGATTTGGCAGCGCACTGAGCGCTGCTGCTTTGCATTTCTCCCCCATTCATTCTCTGGAGCACCCGATGGCCATCCTGACTGCCAGCGGTCGCGCCGCGCTTGCCGCCGCGATCAAAGAACAAACCCTACACCTCGCCTTGGGCGAAGGCGATCCCTTGTGGGACACCACCCGCGCGATCAGCACACCCTTCGATGAGGCTGGGGTGATCGAGCTGGGCTTTACGCACCTGGCCGACATCCGCGTCACCTCGCTGGATGACCAGACCGAGTACGTGCTCGATGTGGACTACAGCGCCAATGCCCGTGAGGGCGTGATCCGCCGTCTGCCGGCCAGCACCATCCCCGAACAGGGCGAGGTGACGATCCATTTCAAGGTTTCCCATCCGCCCGAATCCATCGGCCAGACGGCGCTGCTGCGCGAAGTGGGCCGCCGCGTCGTCGATGAGGTGCATTTCGTCGCCGCTGACCCCGAGGGCGAGATCGTGGTGCCGACCGGACGCTACCGGCTGGTCACCGAGCCCACCAACCATCTGTTCATCCGCGTGCGCTTCGACTTCGAGGACGCCGCCACCAGCGTGGTGCGCGAGCAAGGCCTCTTTGTCGGCACCCAGACCGATCCTGAGTTGCTGTCATCGGCACCAGGGCAGAAATTCTTTGTGCAGAACCAAGTCGTTGAGCCCGGCATCCTCCTCGTGCTGCAGAACTCGGTGCCCATCGTGCGCCAGCCCAGCACGCGCGAGACCTTCGAATTCGTTGTCACTTTTTAATCCGCGAGGCCACCCATGATCGAGCGTTACTACAACCTGTTTGACCCGGCCAAGCACTACACCCAGCTGCTGTTCCGTGCCGGCGATGGTCTGCAATCGCGGGAATTGAATGAGATCCAGAGCACGTTGATGCACCGCCTGCAGGGCGTGGCCGATGCGCTGTTGAAGGATGGCGACATCATCAGCGGCGCCAACCTGCAGATCGATGCCGACACCGGCTTGGTCACACTGGAGGCCGGTCGTGTTTATCTGCGCGGCGCGGTGCGCGACGTCCCGGCCGCCACTTTCACGGTGCCGACTTCGGGCCGCATTGCCGTAGGCGTGCGTTTCACCACCCGCACGGTCACCGAACTCGAAGATCCCAACCTGCGCGAGCCGGCCGTCGGCGTGCGCAACTACCAGGAGCCTGGGGCCGGGCGACTGCAGGAAACCCTCGCCTGGGGCTGGGAAGGTGCCGGCACCAGTGATGGCCAGCCCGGTGACTTCCATGCCGTCTATGTGCTGGACAACGGTATCTTGGAGAACCGCCGCCAGCCACCCGTGCTCGATGGCGTGATTGCGAGCCTGGCGCGCTACGACTATGACGCCAATGGCCACTATGTGACCGAAGGGCTGGGCGTTCGATTCCTCAGTACCGATGCCGACGCCCAAGAGCACATCTTTTCTTTGGCGGAGGGGCGGGCCAACATCGACGGCTTCAAGGTCGAGCGCAGCCAGTCGCAGCGCCTGCGTCTGCCCATCGACCCGGATCTGCAGCGGGTGTCCTCGGAACCGCAGGTCTTTAACGACAGCGGCGATGGTTCGATGGTCGTCACGATCAACCGCCCGCCGCTGGCCCAGGTGATCGACATCAAGGTCACACAGCAGAAGACCGAGACTGTCGTGCACGGCGCCTTCACCGGCAGCCGCGATGTGCTGACCGAGCCCACGGTGGTCGCAGTTCTGGAGATCAAACAAGGTACGACTACCTACGCCCAGGGCACCGACTACAAGGTCGTCGGCGATGAGATCGACTGGAGCCCGGGTGGTGCCGAGCCGGCACCCGGATCGAGCTACCAGGTCACCTACCAGTACATCGCCAGCATCACCCCGACCCACCTGAGCGACACCGGCTTCAAGGTCACGGGCGTGGTGCAGGGCTCAACGATGTACATCGACTACCAGTGGAAGCTGCCGCGCGTCGATGTGTTAGCGCTGACCGCCGATGGTCAGGTCGAACGCATCAAGGGCATCAGCCAGGTGCGCAACGCGATAGCCCCCACCGTGCCGGCCTCGCGCCTGGACTTGGCCGAGATCGCCTACGACTGGCGCAATGGCGCTGAGCCTACGGTGCGCAATGTTGCGATTCGCACCATCAAGGTCTCGGAATTGACCGCGATGCAGCGCCAGATCGCCGACCTCTATGACCTGATGGCGCTGGAGCGCCTGCGGGTGGATGCCAACATCCGTGAGCCCGCCGCCAAGAAGGGGCTCTTCGTCGACAATTTTCTGGATGACGATCTGCGCGACCAGGGTGTGGCGCAGACCGGCGCGGTGGTGGCGGGGGTGCTCACGCTGCCAATCACCGCTTCGGCCCAACACGCCAAGGACAACGGAAACACGCTACTGACACTGGACTACACCCTGACGCCTGTGGTGGAACAGTTGGCCCGCACAGGGGCGATGAAGATCAATCCCTACCAGGCCTTCGATCCGGTGCCGGCCCGGGTGACGCTCAATCCAGCGGTTGACCAGTTCACCGTCACCAACACCACCTGGGCCTCGGACGTGACCGAGCGGCTGATCACCGGCAGCGGTGTGCTTGAGCAGGTCATAGAGACCCGACGCGCAGATCAAGTACTGACGTCCTTCAGCGAGGAGGCGCAGTTTCTGCGTGCGCTGCAGGTGAGCTATCGGGTCGAAGGATTCGGGCCAAGCGAGGCGCTGGCTACCTTGCGTTTCGATGGGGTCGGCATTTCTCAACCTGCGGGTGCGGCAGCCAACGCCTCGGGCCTGCTCACCGGCAGCTTCCAGATCCCGCAGGCAATTCCGGCTGGCGCCAAGTTGGTGGAATTCCTCGGGGCGGGTGGTAGCTACGGCTCGGCGACCTACATCGGTCGCGGGCAGATCGTCACCGAGACCCGTCGCCGGATTCTCACCACGGTAGTACGCCGCTGGGACCCGCTGGCGCAGACCTTCACGCTACCCGAGCGCCGCACCATCGGTGGCTTGGAGTTGTGGTTCACCACCAAGGGGGGATCGGCACCGGTCATCGTGCAGATCCGTGAAACCCAGGTCGGCCTCCCGACCACCACGGTGCTGACCGAAGGCCGGCTCTATGCCTCAGACATCAAGACCGACGGCAACCCAACCCGGATCACGCTCGATCCGGTAGCGCTCGACGCCAACCGCGAGTACGCCATCGTGGTGCTGACCGACGACGCCAACCACGCCGTGTCGGTCGCGGAACTCGGCAAGTACGACCCGCGCACCGGTTGGGTGACGGCGCAGCCTTACCAAATCGGTGTGCTGCTCTCATCCTCCAACGGCATCACCTGGACACCGCACCAGACGCAGGACCTGACCTTCCGGCTGCTGGGTTGCCGCTTCACGCAGCAGTCCAAGACCGTGAGTTTGGGCCAGTACACGGTGACCAACCTGTCGGACGTGATGGCGCTCGCGGGCGTTGAGCGTCCTGCCGCTGGCACCGATGTGCAGTTCCTGGCGACCGATGCGCAAGGGCGGATCGTCACCTTGTCGGAGGACCAGGGGTTGGCCTTGAGCGAAAAGCTCTCGGGCAACTTGGCGGTGTCGGCCAAGCTGACCGGCACGGAAACGGCCAGTCCGATCCTGTATCCGGGCACCCAGTTGGTGTTCGGTACGTTGGAGGCTGCCGGCGACTACCTGTCGCGGGCTATTCCCGCTGCGGCCACCTTCAACGTGGCAGTGACCTTCGATGCCCTGACACCAGGGACCTCGAGTGTCTCGGTGCAGGCGGAGTCCGGCACGCCGGGCAGTTTCCAGGCGCTGTCCCTGTCTTCAGGCGTGGAGGTGGGCAACGGCTGGGTGGAACGCACCTACAAGGCCACCAGCCTCGTCGGCGTCGGTGCCGACCGCACCACGCGCGTGAAGCTGGCGTTGTCCGGCAATCCGCAGCACCGACCCTTCGTGCGCAACCTGCGCGTCATTGTCACCTGATGGGGGTGAGCGATGACCCAGGAGCGCACGCCGCGCGGCTACCCGCTGCCGCACCCCGAGCACCTGCTCTCTGATGACGTTCTCAACCTGCGTGAGGCCATCACCCGCATCGATGCGGATGTGGCCGCGCAGGAAGCGTCCACCCAGCAGGGGCAAGACCAACTCACCGAACGGCTGCACCGCCAGCAACTGCGGGTGTTTCACCGGTTCGACTTTTAAGGAGCACACCCCATGGCCAAAGACCCCTTGCTGCGCGATGCGGTGCGCGCGATCAAAGCCAAGATCGAAACCGCCGCCGAGATCGCCACCCCGGAAGAGCTCGCGTACCTCGGCACTGCTATCGACCGCATCGGTGGTCGCGCCACCGTCCTCGAGGTCGAGGAGATGGGCGACATCAAGATGGCCGAGCTTACTGAGCACGCTAGCGCGGTTGAGGCCGCGACGCTCGACACCATCGCCACGGCGGCTGATGTGGCCATTGCCAACGTCACGGCCACCAAGACAGCGGCCGAGACCGCGATCACCGCCACCAAGACGGCAGCGGAATCCTCGGTCACCCAGACCAAGAACGCGGCCCTGGCCGTGATGGCCCAGACCGAGACCAGCACGGTGGCCACCGTCAACGCCGCTGCCCAGACCGCCATTCAGCAGGCGGCGGCCAGCCGGGACGAAGCGATTGCGACATCGGATACGCACATGAACGAGGTCGTTGCTGCGTCCACGGCCTTCAAAGAACAAGCGCTGGCCGATGTTGCCGCAGCAGCGAACACCGTGACCCAACAGTTTGTTTTTGGGCCCAAGTCATTTTTCTACGGCCAACTCTAAGGAGCCCCCTCGATGTCCATTCTGGGAACGGCGCTGCCAGCCGCCAACACGCTGGCAACCCTCTACGAAGTGCCCACCGGCCGCCGCGCCGTGGTCAACGTCGCCGCCTGCAACAAGGGCACGACTGCCGCCAAGGTGCGCGTGGCGCTCACCGCGTCAAGCACGCCGGCCGAGAGCGAGTTCATCGAATTTGATGTGAGCCTGGCCGCCACCGAGGTGCTGGAGCGCACCGCACTCTCCTTGGCTGCCGGTCAGAAGATCATGGTGCAGGCCAGCGCTGCCTCGGTCAGCTTCAACGCCTGGGGCATCGAGGAGGTGGCGTAATGGGACGATTTCTACGCAGCGTGAGCACCGACACGGTTGATCCACGCAAATATAAAAACTACCAGGAATACACCGCCGCCGGCAGCTATTCATTCACGGTGCCCGCTGGCGTTTCCAAGGTCCGCGCCATCGTGGTGGGCGCGGGCGGTGGTGGCGCCTGCTCCAAGACCACCTACTACGCCGGCAACGGTGGTGGGGGTGGCGGCTTCGCCATGGGCGAGTACGACGTCACCCCGGGCCAGGTGCTGGCCATCACGGTCGGCGCCGCAGGTGCCGGCTCCTCCAGCAACAACACGCAAGCCAGCAACGGTGGTACATCCAGTGTGGGAAGTTTGTTGTCTGCCACGGGCGGCAACGGCGCCCCCGGTCACGGCAACAGCTATGGCAGTGGGGGTGCGGGTGGTACGGGTACGGGCGGCACGCTGTTCAACCGCACCGGCGGGACCGGTGGACGCGGTTGTTACGGCTCTTGGGGCTCTGGCTCCGAGAATCACGGTGGTGGCGGAGGTGGCGCTGCGGGCTCCTGGCTGGGTAACGGTGGCGCAGGCGGCTCTGTTGGCTGGCAATCCCACTACACAGCAGCCGGTGCTGGCGGCGGCGGCATTGGTGGCGCCGGTGGCAACACCACCCAGTGGACGCAGCAATCTTCATCCAACTACGTGGCCATCTCGGGTGCTGGCGGTGGCTCGGCAGGCGCCGGTGGTCACGGTACCGATTCCGGTCAGGCCTCGATCAATTCCAGTACCACCTTGAATTACGGCAATGGTGGTGCTGCCATCGATGGCAGCTTTGCGACGCCACTGTGGGGGACGCACTATTCGACGGCCGGTATCGATCTGGCCGACTTCTCCAGTGCGACTGGCGTGGTGCCCAAGTTCTACACCGCTGTCACTGGTTCGGCTGGCCTGTTGACCGTCAAGGACTATTCGTTTGCCACGCCCCGCTTGCTCAACTGCAACGGTGGCGGCGCTGCCGGTGTGTGGGGCCAGTCCACTGGTCTGATGGGTGGCACCGGTGGTCCCGGTGGTGGTGGTTCGGGCGGCTATGCCTACACCTCGAACAACCCGTCGCACGGTGGCCAAGGGG
>Ga0255139_1000055_pt1 | contig 48914 bp, 45 predicted proteins | sample Law_Colum_RepB_8_FD_188549 | JGI IMG/M metagenome (GOLD analysis project Ga0255139, IMG submission 188549) | Freshwater microbial communities from St. Lawrence River, New York, United States - Law_Colum_RepB_8d | ecosystem: Environmental > Aquatic > Freshwater > River | place: USA: New York...
GAGCCTGCTGGCGATAGCTGCCGGTCTTTTGTGGGAGCCAGCCTGCTGGCGATTCAGGGGCTTGTGGTCCGCATGCCATCGCTTGCAGGCAAGCTCCTACAGCAGACAGCATTCATCGCTTGCAGGCAAGCGCCTACAGCAGACAGCATTCATCGCTTGCTGGCAAGCCCCCACAACAGACAGCATTCATCCCTTGCTGGCAAGCATGTGCAGGGGCAGCTCATGTCCGCGCGAGCACTGGCCCCAAGGCCACACCCGTGTGTGTGCCAAAGCGCACCAGGGCTTCGGGCGTCATGGCGGCCACGATGCAGCCACCGGCGTTGCCGCCTTCGGGGCCCAGGTCAATCACCCAGTCGGCTTCGGCAATCACATCCAGATCGTGCTCGATCACGACCACGCTGTGACCGGCGTTGACCAGGCGGTGCAGCACACTGATCAGCTTGTCCACATCGGCCATGTGCAGGCCCACGGTGGGCTCGTCGAGCACATACAGCGTGTGCGGCGCTTTGTTGCCGCGCTTACCCACTTCGTCGCGCACCTTGGTCAACTCTGTCACCAGCTTGATGCGCTGGGCTTCACCGCCGCTGAGGGTGGGTGAGGGCTGGCCCAGTGTGAGGTAACCCAGGCCCACGTCTTTGAGGAGTTGCAGCGGGTGCGCGATGCTGGGCATGCTGGCGAAGAAGTCCACCGCCTCGTCCACTTCCATTTGCAGCACGTCGCCAATGCTTTTGCCGCGCCAGGTCACGGCCAGGGTCTCGGGGTTGAAGCGGGCGCCTCGGCAGGTTTCGCAGGGCACTTTCACGTCGGGCAAGAAGCTCATCTCGATGGTGCGCATGCCCTGCCCTTCGCAGCTGGGGCAGCGGCCTTCGCCGGTGTTGAAGCTGAAGCGACCAGCGGCATAACCACGGGCTTTGGCCTCCAGCGTTTCGGCAAACAGTTTGCGGATCGTGTCCCAAAAGCCGATGTAGGTTGCGGGGCAAGAACGCGGTGTTTTGCCGATGGGGGTTTGGTCGACTTCGAGCACGCGGTCGATGGTCTCGAATCCCTGCACATCGCTGCATGCCGTCAAAGCCACGCGTTGACCCGCATCTTGCGCAGTGCGGCCTGCAAAGGTCGAGCGTTGGCTGACCAGCGCTTGCACGTTGGCCAGCAACACATCGCGGGCCAGTGTGGATTTGCCGGAGCCGCTGACGCCCGTGACGGCGACCAGGCGCTTGAGGGGCACTTGCACATCGACTTGGCGCAGGTTGTGCAAATTGGCGCCAGTGAGGGTGAGCCAAGTCAAATCGCCAGCAGGGCTGGCTCCTACAGGGGCCGAGGTATTTGTAGGCGCTTGCTCTGCAAGCGATGCTCTGCCCAACGCAACCGCCCTATCGCCAGCAGGGCTGGCTCCTACGGAGAGAGCATTGGTCTTTTGTAGGAGCTTGCCTGCAAGCGATTCTCCGGTCACCGAGACAGCTCGGCGAGCCTGCATCGGATGTTTCATCGCGTGCAGCAGATAGCGGCCCGTTTGCGAATCTGCAGACGCCGTGATGTCGGCCACCGAGCCTTCGGCCACCAGACGGCCACCGCGTTTGCCGGCGCTCGGGCCGATGTCGATGATGTGGTCGGCGCGGCGGATGGTGTCTTCGTCGTGCTCCACCACCACCAGCGTGTTGCCCTTGTCACCCAGCTTGTGCAGGGCGTTGAGCAAAATCTGGTTGTCGCGGGCGTGCAGGCCAATGGTGGGTTCGTCCAGCACGTAGCACACGCCCTGCAGGTTACTGCCCAATTGCGCGGCCAAGCGAATGCGCTGCGCTTCGCCACCCGACAGCGTGGGCGCTCCGCGGTCGAGCGTGAGGTAACCCAGGCCCACTTCTTCCAGAAACTCCAAGCGGCTTTGGATCTCGGGCACCAAGTCGCGGGCGATGTCGGCATCACGGCCCGTGAGGTGCAATTTCTCTACCCATTGGCGTACATCGCTCACCGACAAGCTGGCGATGTCGGTGATGCGCCATCCCTGACCGGGCGCTACACCCAATCGCACGGCACGCGCCGTGGCGTTCAGACGGGTGCCTTCGCAACTGGGGCAGGCCACATTGGCCAGGTCGTCGATCTCTGGCTCGGCAAAGGTCTGCTCGCGGCCTTTGTCTTTGTCGTCGCGCACCGAGTCATCAAACACCTTGCGCTCGTCTTTGCTAAGCTTGACGCCCGTGCCCACGCAGTCTGGGCACCAGCCGTGCTTGCTGTTGTAAGAGAACAAACGCGGGTCCAGCTCGGCATACGAGGTGGCGCACGAGGGGCAAGCGCGCAGGGTCGAGAACACCCGATGCTGGCCAATGCGGGCGGTGGATTCGCCGTTGAACATGGCTTCGCGCAAATTGCCCAGATCGCTCAGCACATGCACCACGCCCTTGCCGTGCTCCAGCGCTTTGCTCAGCGCCTCGCGCAGCGCGGTTTCATTCGTCGGCAACACATCCAGGCTGGCCACAGGCAGCTCGATGTTGTGCTCTTTGAAGCGGTCGATGCGCGGGAAGCCTTGTGTGGGCAAAAACTCACCGTCCACACGCAAGTGCGTGTAGCCACGCGGACGCGCCCAGTCGGCCAACTCGGTGTAAACGCCCTTACGGTTCGTCACCAGCGGGGCCAGCAAGCCGATGTGCTGGTCGCGGAACTGCGTCATCAGCTGCGCGATGATGCTGTCGGGTGTTTGCGGCTGCACCGGCGTGCCGTCGTGGATGCAATGCTGAATGCCCAGCTTGACGTACAGCAGGCGCAAGAAATGCCAGACCTCCGTGGTGGTGCCCACGGTGGATTTGCGGCCACCGCGCGACAAGCGCTGCTCGATCGCCACCGTGGGCGGAATGCCATAGACCGCATCAACCTCGGGGCGGCCTGCGGGCTGCACGATGGAGCGGGCGTAGGCGTTCAGGCTTTCCAGATAGCGGCGCTGGCCTTCGTTGAACAGGATGTCAAAGGCCAGCGTGGACTTGCCCGAACCACTGACGCCCGTGACCACGTTGAACTTGCCGCGTGGAATGTCCACGCTCAGGTTTTTGAGGTTGTGCTCTTTGGCGTTGACGATCTGGATGTTGTGAGAGACCGCACCTTTGGTGCGGGCAAGAGACGCAGCGGTATTTTGTAGGAGCTTGCCTGCAAGCGATGCCTCGTGCAAGGCAAGCCTTGTATCGCCAGCAGGGCTGGCTCCTACAGGGAGGGTCTTGGTATTTGGGATGTTGTGAGAGACCGAACCTTTGGCGCGGGCAAGAGACGCAGCGGTATTTTGTAGGAGCTTGCCTGCAAGCGATGCCTCGTGCAGGGCAAGCCTTGTATCGCCAGCAGGGCTGGCTCCTACAGGGAGGGTCTTGGTATTTGGGATGTTGTGAGAGACCGAACCTTTGGCGCGGGCAAGAGACGCAGCGGTATTTTGTAGGAGCTTGCCTGCAAGCGATGGCTCTTGCACACCGAAAACCTCGCCCATGGACTCGGCGTACTCGCGCAACGCCTGCCCCGTGTGCGATGTCGCGTGCTGACGCACGTCTTCGGGCGTGCCTTCAGCCACGATCAGGCCTCCGGCATAACCTCCCTCAGGCCCCAAGTCGATCAGCCAGTCGCTGGCACGGATCACGTCCAAGTTGTGCTCGATCACGATGAGCGAATGCCCCGCTTCGAGCAGCTTGCGCAAAGCGCGCATGAGCTTGGCGATGTCGTCAAAGTGCAGGCCGGTGGTCGGCTCGTCAAACAGGAACAGTGTGCCCTTGCGCGCCAGGCTCTGGCGGCTCTTGGATGCGGTCTTGGCGGCCTCGGCCAAAAAGCCCGCGAGCTTGAGGCGCTGCGCCTCACCGCCCGACAGCGTGGGCACGGGCTGGCCCAAACGCACGTATTCCAGACCCACATCGACGATGGGCTGCAAAGCACGGATGACTTCGCGGTCTTGCGCGAACAAGGCCGCTGCTTCGCTGACGGTCAGCTGAAGAATGTCGGCCACATTGAGGTGGCGCACCGCGCCGCCAATGGCCTGGCGCTCGATGGTGATCTCCAGAATTTCGGGGCGGTAGCGTTGGCCGTCGCAATCGGGGCAGCGCAAATACACGTCGCTCAAAAACTGCATTTCGACATGCTCAAAGCCCGAGCCACCGCAGGTGGGGCAACGCCCATCGCCGCCGTTGAAGCTGAACTTGCTGGCGGTGTAACCGCGTTGGCGCGACAGTGGCGCGGTGGCAAAAATCTCGCGGATCGCGTCCCACGCGCCCACATAGCTCACCGGGTTGGATCGGGCGGTTTTGCCAATAGGTGACTGGTCGACAAACACCACATCGCTCAGGTGGTCGGCACCCAACAGGCGGTCGTGTGCGCCGGGCGTTTCGGTGGCTTTGCCAAAGTGGCGCATCAGCGCCGGGGCCAACACGTCCTGAATCAAGCTCGACTTGCCTGAGCCGCTGACACCGGTGACGGTGACCAGGCGTTGCAGCGGAAAGTCCACGCTGATGTTTTGCAGGTTGTGTTCGCGTGCGCCTTCCAGAATCAAACGCGGCGTGCTGTCGGTCACCATGCGCTTGAAGCCCAGGCCCACTTGCTTGCGCCCACCCAGATAAGCGCCCGTCAGCGTGTCGGCATTGCGCAAGTCAGCGGTGCTGCCGTCAAACACAATTTCGCCGCCGCGCTCGCCGGGGCCAGGGCCCATGTCGATCATGCGGTCGGCCGCGAACATCACAGCCGGGTCGTGCTCGACCACCACCAGCGTGTTGCCCGCGTCACGCAGGCGGTGCATGGCCAAGGTGATGCGGTGCATGTCACGCGGGTGCAGGCCAATGCTGGGCTCATCCAGCACAAACAGGGTGTTGACCAGGCTGGTGCCCAGGGCGGTGGTCAGGTTGATGCGCTGCACCTCGCCGCCACTCAGGGTGCGGCTTTGGCGGTCGAGTGTGAGGTAGCCGATGCCCACATCGCACAGGTATTTGAGGCGGGTGGTGATTTCTTCGAGCAGCAGCTGCAACGCTTTTTGTTCGGCGCTGGGGCCTTGACTCATAGGTTCTGCTGAGAGTCGGTCAGCATCAGAGCGTTTTGCTTCGGTGGTTTCTTCGAAGGTTCGGTCCGCATCAGAGCGGGGGGCGGGCTCCTCATGCGGCGGGGGTACGCCAAAATCGTCGCCCGCCCCCCGCTCTGACGCAGACCTTGTGGTCGATCGAGCGTCTGACGCCTTCTCTGTCGCTGTTGATGCCTGTGCCTCTGCTTGCGCCCCAATGGCTTCGGCCGGGGATGGGCTGGGCGACGATTTTGGCGTACCCCCGCCGTATGAGGAGCCCAGCCCATCCCCGGCCGGAGCCTCCCCAGTAACGCCAACCGCTCCCTGCCCCAAATGACCAGACGAAGACAAGCGGTCAAAGAACAATCGCAACCGGTCCAGCGGCATGATCATCATGTCGTGCAAACTCAAACCCGGCAACGCCTCCAACTGGACACGCGTCCACTTCACACCCGCTGGCATGAACCGCTTTTCCACAGGCAACACCCCATCGGCATCGCTGTGGCTGCCAATGCGCCACAACAAACTCTCGGTCTTCAGGCGCGCGCCCTGGCAGCTCGGGCATTCGGTGTAGCTGCGGTACTTGGACAAGAGCACGCGGATGTGCATCTTGTAGGCCTTGCTCTCCAGGTACTCGAAAAACCGCTTCACGCCGTACCACTGATGGTTCCAGCGGCCCTTCCACTCGGGCGAGCCCTGAATCACCCAGTCTTGCTGCGCTTGTGTCAGTTTGTCCCACGGCGTGTCACGCGGAATGCCTGCGGCCTCGGCGTGGCGCATCAGGTCGTCCTGGTTCTCTTGCCAGGCCGGGGTTTGCAGCGTCTTGATGGCCCCGGCCCGCAAGGTCAACTTAGGGTTGGGAATGACCAGACCGTAATCGACCCCGATCACACGGCCAAAGCCACGACAAGTCTCGCACGCGCCCACGGCCGAGTTGAAGGAGAACATCGACGGGATCGGGTCGGTGTAGCGCTGGTCGCTGTCGGGGCAATGCAGTCCTGTCGAAAAGCGCCAGATGTCAAAACCGGTCTCGGACGACTCAGGGTCGGCCCCCGATTTCTCAACGTACACATTCAGGCGACCACCGCGTTTGAGGGCCACTTCGATGGCTTCGACCACGCGGGCTTTTTCGGCGGTGCCGATGCGGAAACGGTCGGCGGTCACGTCGAGCACTTTGCGCGGCCCGGTGGGCGTGGCCACTTCGCGCTCGGCTTGCACCTTGGTGAAGCCACTGGCGGAGAGCCATTGCTCGACTTGCTCCGCGCTGGTGTTGGCGGGCAACTCCACCGGAAAAGTCAGATACAGGCGCGGGTCTTGCGCCTGGGCTGCGCGCTCTGCCAGCTCGGCATAAATGGTTTCGGGGGTGTCATGCCGCACGCTTTGCGCGGTGTCTTTGTCAAACAGCTGGCCCAGACGGGCAAACAACAACTTGAGGTGGTCGTTCAGCTCGGTCATGGTGCCCACGGTGGAGCGGGAGCTGCGCACCGGGTTGGTTTGGTCAATCGCAATGGCCGGGGGCACGCCTTCCACCTTGTCCACGGCTGGTTTGTCCATGCGGTCCAGGAATTGCCGGGCGTAGGCGCTGAAGGTCTCTACGTAGCGGCGCTGGCCTTCGGCGTACAGGGTGTCGAACACCAGGCTTGATTTGCCCGAGCCGCTGGGGCCAGTGACCACCGTCAACTCGCCGATGCGGATGTCCAGATCGATGTTTTTGAGGTTGTGCTGACGGGCACCACGGATGCGAATGAGACCTTGGGACATGCTTGGCTTTTTCGGGTGAAGGCCAAACATTCTAGGGCCGCAAGAGAAACCCGCCGCGGACTGTGGGGGCCGCGCCCTCGCAGCGATTGTTTGTGGTCTGCGGGTGATCGCTTGCAGGGCAAGCTCCTACAAAAAAAAGCCACGCGAATGCGTGGCTTGGGACTGTGGGGTGAAGCGGTCTCCACCCCAGCCAGCGGCGCTTACTTGGCAGCGCTGGCGTCGGCGGCTGGCGCAGGTGCAGGTGCCGAAGCGTCGGCTTTGGCGGGCTCAACGTGCACGGCGTCTGCGCCGTGTTTTTCGCCACTCATGTCGAGGCTGTCACCGCCTTTGCCAATCACGTACAAAGCCAGGGCCGCAAAGATCGCGAATCCAACAGCAATTTTCCACATCACTCATCTCCATTCATGAAAAAGGCCCTCCACAGAGGGAAGGCCTTGAATTTAGCACCCGAGTCACCCCGGGTTGCTTACAAACCTCAGTCGTCGGCGTAGATGTCGACGTCTTTGGTTTCCTTGATGAACAAGCCACCGATCACGACGGTTGCACCGGCGATGATGATGGGGTACCACAAGCCGTTGTACATGTTACCGGTCTGGGCCACGATCGCGAAAGCGGTGGTGGGCAGCAGGCCGCCAAACCAGCCGTTACCGATGTGGTAAGGCAAGGACATGGAGGTGTAACGGATGCGGGTGGGGAACATCTCGACCAGCATGGCAGCGATAGGACCGTAAACCATGGTCACCAGGATCACCAGGTAGGTGAGGATGATGATGACGGTCACTTTGTCGAACTTGGCCATGTCGGCTTTGGCTGGGTAGTTGGCAGCTTTCAGAGCTGCGCCCAGGTTGGATGCCAGCAAGGTGGCACCGGCGGTCTTCTCGTTGCTCAGGTCTTTGACAGACTTGGTGGCAGCTTCGATGGCCTTGGCGTCTTTGGGTTCAGCGGCATTGAGGGCAGCCAGCTTTTCCTCGGCCTTGGCCTTGGCAGCAGCCACGTCTTCAGCAGAGTACTTGACTTGCACGGTGGTGTCGCCCACCTTGATGATGGCCGGTGTACCGGCAGGTGCCACTTCGTTGGAGTAGCTCACCGAAGCGCCAGCCAGACGTTGCTTGGCGATGTCGCAAGAAGACGTGAACTTCTTGGTGCCTGTGGGGTTGAACTGGAACGAGCACTCGGCTGGGTCAGCAATCACCACCACTTGCGATGCGGCTTGTGCAGCAGCCAGGTCTGGGTTGGCAGCTTTGGTCAAAGCCTTGAACACGGGGAAGTAAGTCAAAGCGGCCAACAAGCAACCGGCCAAGATGATCGGCTTGCGACCAATCTTGTCAGACAGGGCACCGAAGACGATGAAGAACGGTGTGCCGATGATCAAGGAGATCGCGACCATGATGTTGGCGGTAGCGCCGTCCACTTTCAGCGCTTGTGTCAAGAAGAACAAAGCGTAGAACTGGCCGGAGTACCAGACCACGGCTTGACCAGCGGTCAAACCGATCAGGGCCAAGATCACGATCTTCAGGTTTTTCCACTGACCGAAAGATTCGGACAGAGGGGCCTTGGACGTCTTGCCTTCGGCTTTCATTTTCACGAAAGCAGGCGATTCGTTCATGCTCAAACGGATGTAGACCGAGATGATCAACATGATGATCGAGACGATGAACGGCACGCGCCAGCCCCAATCAGCGAAGGCTTCTTCACCGATGGCAGTACGTGTACCCAGAATCACCATCAGCGACAGGAACAGGCCCAAAGTCGCGGTGGTCTGGATCCAGGCGGTGTAGGCACCACGCTTGCCAGCGGGCGCGTGCTCGGCCACGTAAGTGGCGGCACCACCGTACTCACCACCCAGTGCCAAGCCTTGCAACAAGCGCAGGCAGATCAGGATGACGGGAGCGGCCACGCCAATGCTGGCGTAGTTGGGCAAGATACCGACGATGAAAGTGGATGCGCCCATCAGCAAGATGGTCACCAGGAAGGTGTATTTGCGACCGATCATGTCGCCCAGACGGCCGAACACCAGCGCGCCAAAAGGACGCACGATGAAACCGGCAGCAAATGCCAACAACGCGAAGATGAAGGCAGAACCTTCGTCCAGACCGCTGAAGAATTGTTTCGCAATGATCGCGGCGAGTGATCCGTACAGGTAGAAGTCGTACCACTCAAACACGGTGCCCAAAGAAGAGGCAAAAATCACCTTCTTCTCTTCCGCCGACATCGGTCGGTTTTCTGCTGTTGTAGCCATAAGCTGTCTCCAAAAAATGCAGTCTCCAACATGAAGACTTGTTGCGATTCTTGGTGCAGGCTCTGACCCGCTTCTGACGCTTAACCAACGGCAGCTTACAGCGCAAGGGTTAACCCTTTGATTTGCTTTTCAATCGACTCAATCAGACCTTGCTGCAAGGGTTAACCCTTTGATTTTTTTTACCCAGAGAGGCGGAAAAATCAGTGTTTACCCTTGCTTCAAAGCGGCACCATGGTCACAAGGAGGGAAAGCACCGGGACTTGTGCGATCCGCTTTGTCCTCTATGCTTGGGGTATGGTCGAAATCCCTACGCCTTCACCTGCCCTTAAAAAACGCCAACGTCGTTTGACGGTCGTGCTGCTTGTGGTCTGGGCCGCCGCCAGTTTCGGCCCTGGTTTTTTTGCACGCAGTCTGTCGTTTGAAGTGTGGGGCTGGCCTTTTCATTTCTGGATGGCCGCCCAAGGCTCCATCCTGATTTTTATCGCCATCGTGGTGGTCTACGCCTGGCTGATGAACCGCTGGGAGGCCGAGGAATTGGCAGAGCGCTAATTCAGCGCCGAATCCCCACCTGACACTTGGCAGGGGCTTGCCAAGCGGGTCCCTCAAACCAGGGGTCACCCCGCAAATAAGCCGCCAGCATGGGCAAGGCATCTTGTCCCCAGAACACTTTGTCATCGACCACAAAGCTAGGCACCCCAAACACGCCCAGGGCAATGGCCTCATCGGTGTGCGCTTGCAGTGCCTGCTTGACTGCAGGGTCGGTGGGTTCGCGCGCAGGCGCCAGTTGCGCGGCCAATGACGACAGGCGCGCCGGATCGGCCGCATCCTCGCCCGTACACCACACATGGCGGAAAACGGTTTCGCACACAAAGCGGTTGGGCTCGCCATCGGCATCGCAGGCTGTGGCCAAGCGCAGCAGCCCCAGAGGGTTGAACGGATGCATGGCGGGCAATTGCAGGGCAGTGCCTTGCTGGTGCGCCAGCCACAACACCTGACGGTAGGTCCAGTCACGTTTGTCGGGTATTTCGGCCGGGCCCAGCTGGCCATGGTGCTTGAGCATGGCCGCAAACAACACCGGCTTGTGCACCACCCGGTGGCTGATGCCTTGCAGCGCTTTGGGCAGGGCATCAAAAGCGAGCCAGGCATACGGCGAGATGAAGTCAAGGTAAAAGTGGATGGTTTTCATGGCGTGGGTTCGGTGCGTTATGGCACGCAGTCTATAGGGTCAACACCGACTTGTGATGCGCGGCTTGTCCTTAGAATTCCGGGCAAGCCTGTGTTTCAGGTGCGGTCACAGACTCAGCGGGTCATCAGGCCATTCGCTCAAGGAGGCGGCATGTACAAACACATCATTCTGGCTTATGACGGCTCGGCCAGCGGCCAAAAGGCCATGCTGGAAATCAAGGAATTGGCGCACTGGGGACAGCCCCAGCTGACCTTGGTGGCTGTGGTACCCCCACCCGTGGATGTGGGTTCGCTGGAGATGGGGTATTACGCCTCCAGCAACTCGGACGCCTTGGAAAAACAACTGACCACGCAACTGAACGAAGGCGTGGCTGCCTTGAAGGCCATGGGCTTTGCCGTGCAAGGCCAGCTCTTGAAGGGCGAGGTGATCCGAGAGCTGACCACCTATGCGCAAGGTGTGGCCGCCGATTTGTTGGTGGTGGGCCACCAGCACGAAAAGAACTTGCTGCGCCGCTGGTGGAGCGGCTCAACCGCGAAGTCGCTGGTGGAAGAGTCGCCTTGCAACGTGTTGATCGTGGTCCAGCGCGAAGACTGAATGGCGTTGGTTCAACCCGTGGTGGCGGACCGCAGGCGCAGCTGAATGCGCTGCCAAACCTGGCGCTTGCCCTCGTCGGGCATGCGGCTCCAGTCACCAATTTCCTGCAGCGTGCGCAGGCAGCCCTCGCACAAACCGGTTTGCGGGTGCATCACGCACACCGAGACACACGGCGAAGGGACGTGGGGAACCACCTCCACCAACACCTGCGCGGCACGTTCGGCCAATTTCTGAAAACGGATCATCATGCGCTGGCTCCGCTCGGCTTGGATTCGGTCTGGGCCACATCGGCCACGGGCGCGCCCGTCAGGCGCTTGAGGTCTTCGGGCTGCAGCTGGAACACGCCATGCGGGTGCCCTGCTGCGGCCCACAGCACATCAAAACGCCACAGGTCCTGGTCGAGCAGGGTCACGGGCGGGTTCAGGTGCGCCACGGGGGACACACCACCAATCGTGAAGCCCGTATGGGCCTTGACGAAATCGGCATCGGCACGGCCGACCTTGCCCACCAGGGCGGCGACTTTTTTCTCGTCCACGCGGCGGTCGCCCGAAGTCACCACCAGCACGGCCACAGCGTCTTCCTTGCGCTTGAAAATCACGCTTTTGGCAATCTGCCCCAGCTGCACACCCAGGCCATCGGCGGCCTCTTGCGCAGTGCGGGCTGCACCGTCGAGCATGAGGGGCGCATGCGCATGCCCGGCGTCTTGCAGCGCGCGCGAGACACGCTGCACGCCTTCGGGCAGGGCATGGAGTTCGGCGCCGCACATGGTTCAGCCCGCCCGCTTGTTGAGGATGGCCTTGGCCACGTTCGAGTTGGGTTTGCGGCCCAAAAAGTCGCTGATGAACGCGCCCGCATCCACCAGTTTGTCCAGGTCAATGCCGGTGGCAATGCCCATGCCGTGCAGCATGTACACCACGTCTTCGGTGGCCACGTTGCCGGTGGCACCCTTGGCATAAGGGCAGCCGCCCAAGCCAGCCACCGAGGACTGGAAATTCCACACCCCCATTTGCAGGGCCGCCAGCGTGCTGGCCAAGGCCTGACCATAGGTGTCGTGAAAATGGCCGCAGATGTGGTCGATGTCGAAATGTTGCAAGGTGGCCTCGATGGCCTTTTGCACCTTGAGCGGTGTGCCTGTGCCAATGGTGTCGGCCACGTCCACGCGCTGCACGCCAATTTGCTTCATCAGCCCCGCCAGATGCGCCACGCTGGCTGGTGAGACCTCTCCCTCGTAAGGGCAGCCCACGGTGCAGCTCATGGCCCCGCGCACCGCAATGCCCGCCGCCAGCGCCGCCTGCACCACGGGTGCAAAGCGCTCCATGCTTTCTTCAATGGAACAATTGATGTTCTTCTGGCTGAAGGCCTGACTGGCCGCACCAAAGACGACAATCTCGTCGGGGCGCGATGCCACCGCCGCCTGGTAACCCACCATGTTGGGCGTGAGCACCGAATACAGCACACCCGACTGGCGCTGAATGCCCGCCATCACCACCGCGTTGTCGCCCATTTGCGGCACCCACTTGGGGCTGACGAAACTGGTGACCTCGATCTCGGTCAGGCCTGCGGCCTGCAGGCGGTGCACCAGCTCGATCTTGACCTCGGCAGGCACGGGCTGCTTTTCGTTTTGCAAGCCGTCGCGGGGGCCGACGTCAATGAGTTGAACTTTGGAAGGCAGGTTCATTTTGATACCTTGAATGTGTCAATAACCGCGCTGGTGATCGACCACACCGTTGATCGCCTCGCCCCGCTGCAAAGCCTGAATTTTGCCGACAATTTGCGCGATGCTTTCTTCGCGCAAAGTGCGCGCCGAGGTGTGCGGTGTGACGGTGATTTTCGGGTGTTGCCAAAAGGGGTGGTCGGCGGGCAGCGGCTCGGTGCGAAACACGTCGAGCGTGGCGCCTGACAGGTGGCCGCTGTCGATCAACGCCAGCAGGTCTTCGTCCACCAGATGCTTGCCTCGCGCCACGTTGATGACGTAGCCACCCTTTTGCAGCTGCGACAAGGTGGCGTGGTTCAGGATGTTTTCGGTCTCGGGCGTGAGCGGCATGAGGTTGACCAGCACACGCGTGGCGGCCAGAAACTCGGGCAAACCTTGCGCGCCATGAAAGCAGCGGATGCCGGGCAGGTTTTTGGCACTGCGGCTGTAGCCGTTGACCGGAAATTCGAACACCTGCAAAGCTTTGGCCACGCGCTCGCCCAGCACACCCAGGCCCATCACACCCACGGCAAAGTCGGCACGGTTTTGGGGTTTGCGGTAAGACCAGCGCCCGGTTTTCACATCGGCCTCGTAAGCGTCCAGCTCACGGAAATGCCGGATCACCGCATGGCACACGAACTCGGCCATTTGCACCGACATGCCCGCATCGTCCAGGCGAACGACCTTCAGGCCTGGCGGCAATTTCAGCTGCAGCAAGGCATCCACGCCCGCGCCAATGTTGAACAGAGCCTGCAGGCCCGATTGCTCGTCGATGAACTGCTGGGGCGGGGCCCAGACGATGGCATGGTCCGCTTGCGCAGCACCCGGGGCCCAGGCATAAACCTCGGCCGCAGGAAAGGCTTGTTGAACGGCTTGCACCCAAGGCTCGGGGGGCAGGCTGGCAAAACAGATGGTGATTTTCATGGGGTGATTTTGTCAGCAAGACCATGCCCGCGTTGTCGCACCGGCTAACAACGGCGCTTGGCTTGGCCTTTTGCACATCTTGTGTAGGTCGGCGGCTTCAGCCCCGACATGCGGCTGTTGCCAGTCGCACATCGTCGGAGCTGAAGCTCCGACCTACAAAACTCACGCGGCCAGCTTGAGCAGCTCGGCACCATCGGCGACTTGGTCACCGGGCGCGTACAGCAGCTCGGCCACGGTGCCGTCTTTGGGCGCACTGATGGTGTGTTCCATCTTCATGGCTTCCATCACCGCCAGCACCTGACCGGCTTTGACCTTGTCGCCCGCCTTGACGGCAAACGACACCACCTTGCCCGGCATGGGGGCGGTGAGTCGGCCACCTTCTTGGGCGGCTTCGCCTGCGTGGGCCAGCGGGTCGAGCACGGTGATGCGGGTCGCGCCCTGGGGCGTGAAGATGTGCGCAGTCTCGCCTTGCCAGTCAATCTGACTGAAGCACCGTGCATCGCCCCACTGCACCCACAGGCCCGAACCATTGGGCGCAAAACTCAAGATGCCCGACACCGGGGCATCGCCTTCGAGCGACAGGCTCACAGCGCCGTCGTGCAGATAGCTCAGGCGAGCCGAGCGTGGCTGGTCTTGCCAGATGAATTCAAAACGGCGCTGCGCCAGCCCGTGTGACTGCCAGCCATCGCGGCGGCTGAACGGGTCTTGCCCCTGCAAGGCCTTGTCGGTCTGCAAGGTGTGCGCCACCACAGCGGCCACGGCCGCAGGCAAGCCCACGGCTTCCTGTTTGAACAGCACCGCTGCTTCACGCTGAATGAGCGCGGTGTCGAGTTGTGCCTTGGCAAAGGCGGGCGAGCGCACCACATGGCGCAAGAACTGCACATTGGTGTTCAGGCCCACGATGTGGGTCTGGGCCAAGGCTGTGTCCAGACGGGCCAGCGCCTGTTCGCGGGTGTCGCCGTGCACGATCAGCTTGGCCACCATGGAATCGTAGAACGGGCTGATGGTGTCGCCCTCCCGCACACCGTCGTCGATGCGCACCGTGCCACGCTCAAAGCTGGTCGCTTGCGGCTTGCGGTACACCTGCAAGGTGCCGGTGGCGGGCAAGAAGTTGTTGTCGGGGTTCTCGGCGCAGATGCGTGCTTCGATGGCATGGCCCTGAATGCGCAGTTGATCCTGACGCAAAGGCAAAGGCTCTCCGCTGGCCACACGCAACTGCCACTCCACCAAGTCCAGACCGGTGATGGCCTCGGTCACCGGGTGCTCGACCTGCAAGCGGGTGTTCATCTCCATGAAGAAAAATTTCATGGACTCGGGCTGGTCGTACGCGGTTTGCTCGACGATGAATTCCACCGTACCTGCGCCCACATAGTTCACGGCCTTGGCTGCGGCCACCGCAGCGGCACCCATCTGCGCGCGCAGGGTTTCGGTCATGCCGGGGGCCGGGGCTTCTTCCAGCACTTTCTGGTGGCGGCGCTGCACCGAGCAGTCGCGCTCAAACAGATACACGCAGTTGCCTTGCGTGTCGCCAAACACCTGGATCTCGATGTGGCGCGGGCGCTGCACATACTTTTCAATCAGCACCGCGTCGCTGCCAAAGCTGTTGATCGCTTCGCGTTGGCACGATGCCAGCGCGGCGGCAAAGTCTTCGGACTTTTCGACCACGCGCATACCCTTGCCACCACCGCCCGCGCTGGCTTTGATCAAGGCCGGATAACCGATGCGGTCGGCTTCGCGTTGCAGCAGTGCCGGGTCCTGGTCAGCCCCGTGGTAGCCAGGCACCAAGGGCACACCGGCCGATTCCATCAAACGCTTGGATTCGGCTTTGAGGCCCATGGCCAAAATGGCCGAAGCAGGCGGGCCAATGAACACCAGACCCGCTGCGGCGCAGGCCTTGGCAAAGTCTTCGTTCTCGCTCAAAAAACCATAGCCGGGGTGCACCGCTTCCGCGCCCGTGGCCTTGGCGGCTTCCAGAATCCGCTCCCAGCGCAGGTAGCTGTCTTTGGGGGCGCTGCCGCCCACATGCACCGCTTCGTCGCAGGCCTGCACATGCTTGGCCCCGGCGTCAGCGTCCGAATAAACGGCCACGGTCTGGATGCCCATGCGGCGGGCGGTGGCCGCAACGCGGCAGGCGATTTCGCCACGGTTGGCGATCAGTATTTTTTTGAACATGTCAGTTTCTCCAAACCACTTGGTTATCTACGGCGTACAACTTGCAGGTGATGCCACGGCGTGCCTGGCAAAAACCCAATGCGCGACCCACGGCCCAATCGCCCGTGGCAAAGCCAGCGCCACCCGGGCCGATGGCAAAAGCGCGCGGGGAGGGGCTGGCCAAAAAACGGGTGTACAGGCTTTGCCGGGTCTCGGCACCTACCGGCACTTTGTCGATCTCGTCCACTTGGGCAAAACCGCTCGGCGTGGGAACCGGTGGCAAGGCGGCCTGGGTGACCCCGGCCTTGGCCAGAAAAGCGTCCACCCAGGGCACCCAGCGGTCCATGTCGATGCTGAACCCGGAATGACCATCCTGGCCAACCGCCGCAAGTTGGTGAAACTCGGCTTGCCCACCGCCGTCCAGCCAGGCTCGGTGCCAGTCACGCGGGGCCTGAGCCCCCCAGAACAAATCGTTTTCCCAATACAGCCAGAGCATGGGCACTTGCGCCTGAGCGGCACGGGCTTTCCAGAGTTGACCAATTTGCGCAGTCCCACATGAACGGCCCGGACGACCCACCGGGTCTCCCCCTGTACCGCCAGCAAAATTGATGGCGCCCTGCAAGCCTGGTGGATTGCGCCAAGCGGTGGCGACCGAGGTCAAACCACCGACCGATTGGCCCATGACCCACCAGCGGGCAGCGTCTACAAACGGCAGGCTGCGCGCAAACTCGGCCACCGCCAGCACCTGGTCGGATGCCGCAAGGCTCATGGGTTCGATGCGCGGCTGACTGCAGCCGCCATTGGTTTCAGGGTCAAAGCCATCGTAGGTTTCGCCATAGCCCACACGCGTGGGCACCATCACCACAAAACCTTTGCCCACCAAGTAACGGGCCTGCTGCTCATACCGAAAGCGTGTCGGCTGGGCCATCTTCTCGCGGCTGGTGGCACGGCCATGGTTGAGCACCACCATCGGGAACGGTCCATCCCCTGCGGGCTTGAACACCGTCACCGGGATCTGGCGCTGTTCACGTCGGCCGTAAAGGTCCTGCACCGAAACTGGAACACGGTGAACGACTTCATGCAGGTCTTTGGCCAACGGCAATTCGGCCGGAGTTTGCGCGAGCGCCAACACCGCCCACCAGCAAGCACCGAACCAGAATAGACCACGAAGAAGTGTCATGCCAGCACGCTCAAGCCATCAACCAGTTGGGTTTGCGTTTTTGCAAAAAGGACTGCACGCCCTCTTTGCCTTCGCTGCTGGCGCGGATGTCGGCGATGCCTGCCACCGTCTGCGCCACCAGCGCATCGTTGATCTCGCGCTCGGCCACGTCTTGCACCAGCTTCTTGCAGGCGCGCACGGCGTGAGGGCTGGCGCTCACCAGCGCTTGCGTCAGTTCAGATACTTTGGCATCGAGCGCATCAACCGTGACCACCTCGTGCACCAAGCCAATGCGATACGCCTCGGCCGCGCCAAAACGTTCAGCGGTTAAAAAGTAACGGTGGGCCGCGCGTGTTCCCATGGCGCGGATCACATAGGGGCTGATGGTCGCCGGGATCAGACCCAGCTTGACTTCGCTCAGGCAATAGTGGGCCGTGTCCACGCTGACGGCCATGTCGCACGCCGCCACCAAGCCCATGCCACCGGCGTACACGTCGCCCTGCACGCGAGCGATGGTGGGTTGGGGGCATTCGTAAATGGCACGCAGCATGGCGGCCAACTCACCCGCGTCGGCCAGATTTTCGTCACGGGTGTAATCGGCCATGCGGCGCATCCAGTTCAGGTCGGCACCGGCGCAAAAAGCGGGGCCCTCGGCGGCCAACACCACGCAGCGCACGGCGCTGTCCTGGGCCACCGCCAGAAAAGCGTTTTTCAGCTCGGCAATGACTTCGTCGTTGAATGCGTTGCGCACATCGGGGCGCGACAGCGTGATGGTGTGCACGCCAGCTTGGGTGGAAATTTTCAGTGCTGTTGTCATGCTTTGGGAGCCTGTTCTGCCAAAAGGAAATACACCATGTCCAGCTCCGGGCACGGCTGGCCCATCGCCGTCAGTGCCGCCGTGATCTGGCCACGGTGGTGGGTGGCGTGGTTGAACACATGCGACAAGGTGGCGGCAAACGGCAAGGATAGGGGGTCGCCCTTGCTGGTCCGGTAATCCAGATGGCCATCAAAGCGCTCGGCTCTCCAGCTGGCGATCAGTGGCGTCCAGTTGGCCGATCCGCCCTTGAGCGCTTGCGCCAGGCGTTCGCGATCGGGTTCAATTTCACTGTTCAGCGCCAGCACCGGCGATGCGCCTTTGGCAAAACGCGCATACCAAAGCAGGTGCTCGGCCACCAGCATGTGGTTCAGCGTGCCGTGGATGCTTTTGAAGAACAGGCCCACGTCGCGCCGATAGTCTGCATCGGACACGCGCGAGACCGCTTCGAGCAGGCGGTGGGTGACCCAGACCTGGTAACGCGCTTGCATGTTGAAGTGGCTGTGCCAGGGTGATGCGTTCATTGTGGCCATGTGTCCAGCCCTCCCAAGGTTTTGAGCGATTCAAAGTCGGCGTCGCGGTGCAGCAGCGTATGGCCGTGGGTCATGCAATAGCTGGCCAAGAGCACGTCGATGGGGCTGTGCACGGTACGGCCAGATTGGCGCAACCATTGATAAAGTGTGGCCGCCTGCAAGGCGTTGTCGAGGCCACCGATCTCCACCACCTCCAAGTCCAACAGAAGGTCTCGCACCCGGGCCTGGGCACTGGCTGTGGAGAAGCCTCGCACCACCTCAAAAATAACCAGATCGGCCACACCAATGTCGGGTGGCCCTTCTTGCCCGGAGAGCCAGCGCTTGAGCTGCTCGGTCTGTGGGTTGATCGTGCCGCGAAAGTGATCGATCAGCACGCTGGAGTCCACCAAAATCATGCTGACTTGCCTTTCCCACGCAGCTTGGTTTGAGCGCCTGCTTGGGATTTTCGGGCTTTCACAGCGGGCTTGACCGCATAAGCGGCAACAGGTTCTTGCGCGGTCTCTGCGAGTTGCCTTTCTTCGCGCGCCTTGGCCCAGGCTTCGTCGGAGTCGTCCCAAAACAAAGTGCCACGCGCGGCCAACAAGGCTGCATAAGCCTTCTTGCGCTTGAGCAGGCGCAAGCCCTCTTCGACCGCTTCTTTTTTGGTCTTGAAATCCCCCGAGGCCATGACGTCGGCCATGAGCTTGTCGTCGATCACGATGTTGGTGCGCACTTTGAAACCTCTTGAGTGTGTATGAATTTACAAAATCATACACATCACATGCGGAAAAGTCCAAATTTCGTCTCAGGAATCGGCGCATTCAGCGATGCGCTCAAGCCCAGCGCCAGCACACGGCGCGTGTCGGCCGGATCGATCACGCCGTCGTCCCAGATGCGGGCAGTCGCGTAGTAGGGGTGGCCCTGGTCTTCGTATTGCTGCTTGATCGGGGCTTTGAAGGCTTCTTCCTCCTCCATGCTCCACTGGCCGCCCTTGCCTTCGATGCCGTCGCGCTTGACGGTGGCCAGCACACTGGCTGCTTGCTCGCCACCCATGACCGAGATGCGGGCGTTGGGCCACATCCACAGGAAACGGGGCGAGTAAGCGCGGCCGCACATGCCGTAGTTGCCTGCGCCAAAGCTGCCGCCAATGATGATGGTGAACTTGGGCACAGCGGCGGTCGCCACGGCCGTGACCATCTTGGCGCCGTTGCGGGCGATGCCTTCGTTTTCGTATTTGCGGCCGACCATGAAGCCGGTGATGTTTTGCAAGAAGACCAGCGGAATCTTGCGCTGGCAGCACAGCTCGATGAAGTGGGCGCCCTTCAAGGCCGACTCGCTGAACAAAATGCCGTTGTTGGCGATGATGCCGACCGGCATGCCTTCGATGCGGGCAAAACCACAGATCAGGGTGGTGCCAAAACGCGACTTGAATTCGTCAAACTCTGAGCCGTCGACGATGCGGGCGATGATCTCGCGCACATCAAAAGGCTTGCGCGTGTCGGTCGGGATCACGCCATACAACTCTTGCGCGTCAAACAGCGGCGGCACCGGCGCGTGCGTGGCGATGTTGGGGGCCTTTTGCGCGTTCAGGTTTTTCACGGCCTGACGGGCCAGCGCCAAGGCGTGCACGTCGTTTTGCGCCAGGTGATCGGCCACACCCGACAAACGGGTGTGCACATCGCCACCGCCGAGGTCTTCGGCAGTGACCACTTCGCCCGTTGCCGCTTTGACCAAAGGCGGGCCGCCCAAAAAAATGGTGCCCTGGTTTTTGACGATGATGGTTTCGTCGCTCATGGCGGGCACATAGGCACCGCCTGCCGTGCACGAGCCCATGACCACCGCGATTTGCGCGATGCCTTGCGCGCTCATGTTGGCTTGGTTGAAGAAGATGCGGCCAAAGTGGTCACGGTCCGGAAAGACCTCGTCCTGGTTGGGCAAGTTGGCACCGCCCGAGTCGACCAAATAAATGCAGGGCAAACGGTTTTGCTGCGCGATCTCTTGTGCACGCAAATGCTTTTTCACGGTCATCGGGTAGTAGGTGCCGCCCTTCACCGTGGCGTCGTTGCACACGATCATGCAGTCCACCCCGCTCACGCGGCCAATGCCCACGATCACGCCCGAGCTGGGCGCGTCGTTGTTGTACATGTTGAGGGCCGCCAGCGGCGCCACTTCGAGGAAGGGCGTACCGGGGTCGAGGAGCATCTGCACACGGTCACGCGGCAGCAGCTTGCCCCGGGCGGTGTGCTTGGCGCGAGGAGCGTCACCGCCGCCCAAAGCGATACGCTCCAAGTGCGCGCGCAGGTCGTCGACCAAGCCGCGCATGGCAGCGGCGTTGTGCTGAAAATCGGCCGAACGCGGGTTCAGTTGAGAGTGCAAAACAGTCATGTGTCTTCCTTGGCTGTGGCCCCGGGTGCACGGCAAACGCCGCACCCTGCAGGGCAATGTCCGTCAGCTTAGGCCTGTTGGCCAGTTTTGGGGTGTCAAATGGGTTGCAAATCGTGCCACAATTTCAATCCACATGGACCCCCACCTGCCTGCCCCACTTCGCCCGTCTGTGACGGGTCGTGCCGAGACGCCCATGGCTTTTGTCCGTGCCATTGTGCAGGCCTACACCCAGCGCGGCATGGACCCGCTGCCCGCCCTGAATGAGGCACAAATTGCGCCAAGCTTACTGAACGAGGACGATGCCCGCATCACCGCGCTGCAAATGGAATGGCTGTCGGCCTCCGCCATGCAAGCCCTGGACGACGAGGCGCTGGGCTGGTTCAGCCGCCGTCTGCCCTGGGGCAGCTACGGCATGCTGGTGCGTGCCTCGCTGACGGCTCCCACATTGGGCGTGGCGCTGCAGCGCTGGTGCCGCCACCACGGCTTGCTGACCAATGACATCGACCTGCAAGTCTGCACCGAATCGGGCGTGGCCCACTTGCGATTGCACGAACAGCGGCCGCTGGGCATGTTGCAGGAATTTGCGGTGGTGTCGGTGCTGCGCAACGCTTTGGGCGTGGCCTGCTGGCTGACCGACTCGCGCATTCCGCTGCTGCAAACCACCTTGCGCTTTGCGCCGCCACCCCACGCGGAAAGTTACCGCGTGCTGTTTGACGGCCCCTCCCAATTCAAGGCCCCGGTGCACAGCCTGCAATTCGATGCGGGTTACCTGAGCCTGCCGGTGCGCCGCGACGAAGCCGCGCTCCAACGCATGCTGCAGCGCGCCCTGCTGCTCACGGTGCGCCCCTACCGACGCGACCGCCTGCTGGTGGAAAAAGTGCGCCAGACCCTGGCCGAACACCCTGAACACAGCCGCAACGCCGACGACCTGGCCGCGTGGCTCAATCTGTCGGCCCGCACCCTGCACCGGCAACTGAAAGAAGAAGGCGCCAGCCTGCAGCAACTCAAGGACGCCGTGCGCCGCGACTTGGCCATGGACCTGCTGCTGCGCACGCAACGCCCGATCAAACAGATCGCTGCCGAGGTGGGGTTTCAAAACGAGAAAAGCTTCATGCGGGCGTTCAAGGGCTGGACGGGGGTGACGCCCGACGAATTCAGACAGGCCAAGGCACCCTGAAAGAATTCCGCTCAGTTCAGGCTCAAGTCAAGCGCAGCTCGTGCATGCCAGTGAACACCCGGTGAGCCCCAGCCTGCAACAACGGACCATGTTCAGCGGGCGGCGCGGCATAGGCCCACACCGTGGCCCCAGCCGCCACACCGGCCGTGATGCCCACGGTGGTGTCTTCAATGACCAAGCAACGCGCCGGATCGATTTGCAGATGCGCAGCAGCAGCCAAGTAGACATCGGGGTACGGCTTGCTGCGCGGCATCTCATGTCCACTGAAAATGCGGCCTTCAAAAAAGTCCATCAAGCCCACTTGCTTGAGCATCATCTCGACCTTGAAGCGGTCCGCGCCCGAGGCCACGGCGATGCGGCCTTGGCAGTGCTCGTGCAGATGCGCCACGGCCTCATGCACGCCCTCAATGGCGGTGATGCTTTGCGTGAGGCGCTCGTTGCGGCGGGCGTAAAACTGCTCCAGCCAAGCATCAGTGAGCGGCAGGCCCGTGTGCGCCTCGATCACGCTGCGCTGGCTTTTGACGGTGTGGCCCACAAAGCGCTGCATGCATTCGGCCAGCGTCATGCGCCAGCCCTGCTCATCAAACATGTCGCGCAGCACGCCGCAGGTGATGGACTCACTGTCGACGAGCACGCCGTCGCAGTCGAACAAAATGGCTTCAAAGTTCATACGGTGAATCATAAAGGCGCCATCACCACCACTCAAAGCACATCGCCGTCCACATAAAACCAGCGGCCCTCTTCGCACACAAAACGGCTGCGTTCATGCTGACGAACCGCCTTGCCGGCTACACGAAAGCGGGCTACAAATTCGACCTCGGCACGGTCTGCGCCGGTGGTCTGGTGCTGCTTGATTTCCAGACCCAGCCATTTGGCATCGGCATCAAGCGTCAGCTCGGCAGGCCGTTGGCTGTTGTGCCAAGTGGCCATCAGGTAAGGCACATCGCCGCACACAAAAGCGCTGTAGCGCGAACGCATCAGGCTTTCGGCATCGGGCGCGGCCTGGCCTGTGTGGTACAGGCCGCAGCAAGCATCCAGGCGGAGTGCTTGGCCTTTTGAGGTGGTTCGGCCGCAAGGGCAGGGTGTCAAATTCATGGGCTGTTTTGTAGATCGGCGGCTTGAGCCCCGACAAACTGAGGTGGTCCACCTTGTCGGGGCTGAAGCCACCGACCTACCCGGGTCAGGCATCAAGCGCTTTTGCGCGCAGCGCTTTCAGCCTTGTGCTGCTCCAGCGTGACCATGGGCGCGTGGGCTTTCTTCCAGGCGGCGTAACCGCCATCGATGTGCGCCACATTGGTCATGCCCATGTCCTGCAGGGTTTTGGTGGCCAGGGCGCTGCGCCAGCCTGCGCCGCAAAACAGGATGAACTCCTTGCTTTCGTCGGCGAACACGGGCTTGAAATAAGGCGATGCTGGGTCCACCCAAAATTCGAGCATGCCGCGCGGGGCGAGCAAAGCGCCGGGCACGGTGCCTTCGCGTTCCAGCTCACGCGGGTCACGGATGTCGACGATATGAACACTCGGGTCAGCCAAGCGGGTACGAACCTGTTCGACGCTGTAGGTGGTGACCTGGGCCATGGCCTCGTTCACGAGCGCTTGGAATCCTTTGGTGATGGGCATGTGGGTCTCTCCGGTGATCAATGGTCTTTTTGTAGGAGCCCACCCTGTGGGCGATGACTTTTGTCCAAGCGGTCTATCGCCCACAGGGTGGGCTCCTACAGAGGCACTCAGAGCGCCCGCTGAATGATGATTTTCTGCACGTCGCTCGTGCCTTCGTAGATCTGGCACACGCGCACATCGCGGTAAATACGCTCGACCGGAAAGTCGCTCACATAACCGTAACCACCCAGGGTCTGGATGGCGGCAGAGCACACCTTCTCGGCGGCCTCGCTGGCGAATAGCTTGGCCATGGCGGCTTCTTTGAGGCAGGGGCGGCCCGCATCACGCAAGCTGGCGGCATGCCAGATCAGCTGCCGCGCCGCTTCGAGTTGCGTGGCGCAATCGGCCAGTCGGAAACCCACAGCCTGGTGGTTGAAGATGGCGGTTCCAAAGCTCTCGCGCTGTTTGGCGTAGTCGATGGCCACATCCAAAGCGCTGCGCGCCATGCCCAAGCTTTGTGCGGCGATGCCGATGCGACCGCCCTCCAAAGACGACAAGGCGATCTTGTAACCCTCGCCTTCCTGGCCGATCAGGTTTTCGGCGGGGATGCGGCAGTTGTCGAAGTTGATCTGCGCGGTGTCGCTGCTGTGCTGGCCCAGCTTGTCTTCGAGGCGTGCCACGTTGTAGCCGGGCGTGCGGGTGGGCACGATGAAGGCGCTCAAACCTTTCTTGCCCGCGCCCTTGTCGGTCACCGCAATCACGATGGCCACGTCGCCATTTTTGCCGCTGGTGATGAACTGCTTGACGCCGTTGATGACGTAGTCGTCGCCGTCTTTCACGGCGGTGGTGCGCAGGGCCGAGGCGTCGGAGCCCACATGCGGCTCGGTCAGGCAGAACGCGCCGAGCATTTGGCCCTGGGCCAGTGGTGTGAGCCACTGCGCTTTTTGTGCGGTATTGCCATACATCATCAGGATCGCGTTCACCGGGCAGTTGGTCACGCTGATCACGGTGCTGGTGCCGCCGTCACCGGCCGCGATTTCTTCGAGCACCAGCGCCAGCGTCACATAGTCCAGACCCGCGCCACCCAGCTCTTCGGGCACACAAATACCATAAGCACCCAGCTCGGCCAAGCCCTTGTGCACGTCTTTGGGAAAGTGGTGTTTTTTGTCCCACTCAGCGGCGTGGGGCCAGAGTTCGCGTTGTGCAAAGTCGCGCACGGCGTCGCGGATCATTTCCTGGTCGGGGGTCAGCAGCATGGGGCTCTTTCTTTATCGGGTCACCACGGCAGGGTCTGGCCGTCGTGGTTCAAAAATGCGCCACGGTGTGCCGGGTCGCGTTGTTCAAGGATACGGTTCAGCGTTTGGCGCAGGCTGCTCGCGCTTTGCGCGGGCGTCAGGGGCGCAGCCGTGCCACCCATGTCGGTCTGCACCCAGCCGGGGTGGATGGCCAGCACAGTGACATCGGGCTGCTCGGCCTGCGTGCAGCGGACCACCATGTTGAGGGCGGCTTTGCTCACGCGGTAGAGCGCGGCATTGCCGCTGGTGGTCTCTTGCATGCTGCCCATGACCGAGCCGATGCAGGCGATCACGCCTTTTGTCTCTTGCACCATGGGCACGATTTGCGGGATGACCTGCATCGCGCCCATCACGTTGGTGTGCATGACGGCGTCAAAGCTGTCGCGGGTGGGCGGCGTGCTGGCACTGGCGCGGTCCATCGCGCCCGCCACATAAATGGCCAGATCAATCTTCTCGCCGTCCAGCTGCCAGGACAGGCCCGAATTGCTGGCAGGGTTGGCCACGTCCAGGCGCAGGGTTTGTGCGCCCATGGCTTTCAGGCTCGCCAGCCCATCGTCGGAGCGGGCCGTGGCGATCACGCGGCAGCCGTCGGCCAGGTACTGGCGGGCCAGTTCATGGCCGATGCCGCGGGATGCGCCGATGAGGAGGACGGTGTTCACAGCTCAATACCTCGTAGGTCGGTGGCTTTAGCCCCGACATGTGTCTCTGAAAGGCAGATGTCGGAGCTGAAGCTCCGACCTACAGGGAACATCACACCAATTCCAGCGCCACGGCCGTGCCTTCGCCACCGCCAATGCACAGCGTGGCGAGACCCTTTTTGAGGCCACGGGCTTTGAGCGAGTGGATCAGGGTGACCATGATGCGGGCACCGGATGCGCCGATGGGGTGACCCAAGGCACAAGCGCCGCCGTTGACGTTGACCTTGTCGTGCGGCACGTTCAGCTCTTTCATGAGGGCCATGGGCACCACGGCAAAGGCTTCGTTGACTTCCCACAGGTCGACGTCTTGCACGGTCCAGCCCGCTTTGGCCAAGGCTTTTTGGGTCGCGCCCACGGGGGCGGTGGCAAACCACTCAGGCTCTTGCGCGTGGGTGGCGTGGCTCACAATGCGGGCCAAGGGCTTGCAACCGAGCTTGGCGGCAGTGCTTTCGCGCATCAGCACCATGGCGGCTGCGCCGTCGTTGATGGACGAGCTGCTGGCGGCGGTGATGGTGCCGTCTTTCTTGAAGGCGGGCTTGAGCGATGTGATTTTGTCGAGCTTGACTTTGCCGGGGCCTTCGTCGATGGACACGACACGTTCGCCGCTGCGGTCTTTGACTGTGACGGGCGTGATCTCGGCGGCAAAAGCGCCCGACTCGGTAGCGGCCTTGGCGCGCTGCACGCTGGTGGTGGCAAAGTGGTCTTGCTCAGCGCGGGTGAAGCTGTATTTGGCCGCACAGTCTTCGCCGAAGGTGCCCATGCTGCGACCGGCTTCGTAAGCGTCTTCCAGACCGTCGAGCATCATGTGGTCAAAAATGCGGTCGTGGCCCATGCGGTAGCCGCCACGGCCTTTGAGCATGAGGTAAGGGGCGTTGGTCATGCTCTCCATGCCACCGGCCACCAACACATCGTGCGAGCCCGCCACCAGCATGTCATGTGCAAACATGGCCGCGCGCATGCCAGAGCCGCACATCTTGGACAAGGTGACCGCGCCCGCGCTCTTGGGCAAACCGCCCTTGAAGCCCGCCTGGCGCGCTGGCGCCTGGCCCTGGCCTGCCATCAGGCAGTTGCCAAACAGCACTTCGGTCACCAGCTCAGGCGTGAATTGCGAGTTCAGGCCTGCGCGCTCGACAGCGGCCTTGATGGCGGCGCCACCCAAGTCGTGGGCGGCCAACGCGGAAAAGTCGCCCTGAAAGCTGCCCATGGGGGTGCGTGCAGCGCTGACGATGACGATAGGGTCGGACATGGTTTTCTCCAAAAAATTCAAAAGGAAATCAACTTTGGGCCTTGGACTCGGCGAAAGAAATAAGCCAGAGGATGTACAACGCGCATGTCTGTGCCCAATTTCACACGCCACCGCGTGGATAACGCTTGAAGGCGCTGCGGAACACGTCCACCACCTCGTGGGCACCGCTCATGCTGACGCCCATGTCTTTGGCCAAGCCATCCTTGAGGCCATAGCACCAGCCGTGCACGCTGAGCTTCTGGCCGCGCGACCAGGCATCTTGCACCACATTGGTCAGGGCCACGTTGCCCACCTGTTCGATCACGTTCATTTCGCACAGAGCGTCTTCTTGCTCGGGCACCGTCAGGTGATCGAGGCGACGGCGGTGGCGCACCTTGACATCGTGCACATGGCGCAGCCAGTTGTCGGCCAGGCCCACGCGCATGCCCCGCAGCGTGGCCAGCACGCCGCCGCAGCCGTAGTGGCCCACTACCATGATGTGCTCGACCTTGAGCGCATCCACCGCGTATTGGATGACCGACAGCGCGTTCAGGTCGGAGTGCACCACCACGTTGGCCACGTTGCGGTGCACGAACACCTCACCCGGGTCCAAGCCGGTGATCTGGTTGGCGGGCACGCGGCTGTCCGAACAACCAATCCACAAGTATTTTGGATTTTGCTGGTTGGCCAAGCGTGAGAAAAAAGCCGGGTCATCACGCACCATGCGCTCAGACCACTGGCGGTTGTTGTCCAGAAGGTTTTGCAGTGAAGAAGTCATGTGGGGATTGTCGCCGGACTGGACTACCGCAGGATGACCAATGGGCTTCAGCAGGTTTCAGCGAACAGCTCGCGGCCAATCAGCATGCGGCGAATCTCGGACGTGCCCGCACCGATTTCGTACAGCTTGGCATCGCGCCACAAGCGGCCCAGCGGGTATTCGTTGATGTAGCCATTGCCGCCAAAAATCTGCACACCCTCGCCTGCCATCCAGGTGGCTTTTTCGGCGGTCCACAAAATGACCGAGGCGCAGTCCTTGCGCACCTGACGCACGTGCTCGGCGCCCAGCAGGTCCAGGTTTTTGGCCACGGTGTAGGCAAAGCTGCGCCCGGCTTGCAGCACGGTGTACATGTCGGCCACTTTGCCCTGAATCAGCTGGAACTCGCCAATGCTCTGGCCAAACTGCTTGCGGTCGTGGATGTAGGGGATCACGTTGTCCATGACGGCCTGCATGATGCCCAGGGGGCCACCGGTCAGCACAGCGCGTTCGTAATCCAGACCACTCATGAGCACCTTGGCGCCGTTGTTCAGACCGCCCAGGATGTTTTCGGCAGGCACTTCGACGTTGTTGAACACCAGCTCACCCGTGTGGCTGCCGCGCATGCCCAGCTTGTCGAGCTTTTGCGCGATGGAAAAGCCCTTCATGCCCTTTTCGATCAGAAAAGCCGTCACGCCACGTGCGCCCAGCTCGGGCTCGCTCTTGGCGTAGACCACCAAGGTGTCGGCATCAGGCCCGTTGGTGATCCACATCTTGGAGCCGTTGAGCAGGTAATAGCCGCCTTTGTCCTCGGCCTTGAGCTTCATGCTCAGCACATCCGAGCCCGCGCCGGGTTCGGACATGGCCAGGGCACCGACGTGCTCGCCGCTGATCAGCTTGGGCAGGTATTTGGCGCGCTGCTCGGGTGTGCCGTTGCGCTTGATCTGGTTGACGCACAGATTGGAGTGCGCGCCGTAGGAGAGACCCACGCTGGCCGATGCGCGGGAAATCTCTTCCATGGCAATCATGTGCGCCAGATAGCCCATGTTGGCACCGCCATATTCCTCGCCAACGGTGATGCCCAGCACGCCCAGGTCGCCCATCTTGCGCCACAGGTCCATCGGGAACTGGTCATTGCGGTCGATCTCGGCCGCACGGGGAGCGATTTCGGCTTGGGCAAAGTCACGCACGGCGTCGCGCAAGGCGTCGATGTCTTCACCGAGTTGGAAATTCAGGCCTGGCAAGTTGTTCATGGGGTCTCCTTTGTTCCTGGAATGGCGGCGATCTGAGCGCCTGATCAGTATGTTTGTGGCACCGGCGCCAAAGTTTGCTGCATCACGGCGCAGGGGGTGCTTTTGCCGCTGTCGTCGATGTGCACGACTTCCGCCGAGGTGACGATGACGCGGCGACCGGCTTTGACGACTTTGCCGGTGGCGCGGATTTCGCCACCTTGCAAACTGTTGAGAAAGTTGATTTTGTATTCGACAGTGACCACTTCCATGCCCTCGGAGGCCACCGTCAAGCCGGCATAGCCGCCCGCGATGTCGGCCAGTGCCCCAATGGCACCGCCATGAAAACCACCTTGCTGCTGGGTGGCCTTGTCGCTGTAGGGCAAGGCCAATTCGACCTGGCCCTCGGTGGCCGACAGCAGGCGCACGCCCAAATGGTTCATCATGCCCTGCCGGGCCATGCTGCGGGCGATCCGCTCGTGGGCAGAAAGGGGGGTGGTCACATCAAATCCCGTTGTTTTGGACAATCCCTCACTTTAGTTGACGTTTACGTAAACGTCAACCAAAACCAGCTCAAACACCGCCGGACTCAGGCCGTTTGAGTCGCTTTGTTGGCCTTGCTCAGCAGGCTACGGGTCTCTTTTTCGTGGGTTTTCACCTCGTCCAGCGTCGCTTCCAGGTCGGCCAACTGCGACTCCAGCTGCTGACGGTGTTCGGCCAGCACCAGCAAAAATTTCTTGAGCTGAGGCACCGTGTCGCGTGGGCTGTCGTACATGTCGATCAGGTCTTTGGCCTCGTTGAGCGACAGACCCAGACGCTTGGCACGCAAGGTGAGCTTCAAGCGGGTGCGGTCGCGTGACGAATACACGCGGTTGCGCCCACCGGGGCCGGAGCGCTCGGGTTCAAGCAGGCCCATGTCTTCGTAAAAGCGGATGGCGCGGGTGGTCAGGTCAAATTCCTGGGCCAGATCGCTGATCGTGAACGTGTTCGCCATGGCGTGGGGTCCTCACCGTCTTGCGCAAGGGGGACAGCCCTGCGAAAAGCCGCCTCCTAGAATACCGATTCATGTTTGACGTTAACGTTAACGTCAATGGCTCGAATGCTAACCGAAACCACCTGACGCATGTCACCATTGCCCACAGACCGCGTGATGCCAACACCACCTGCCAGCGTCAGCCTGCCCCCTTTGAACTACCCCTTGGGTGAACAGCTGCCAGCATCGGGTTCAGCCACCGAAGTGGCGCCAGGCATTTTCTGGCTGCGCATGGGCCTGCCCTTTGCCCTGAACCACATCAACCTGTGGCTGCTGCGCGACCGCCTGCCCCACCCCACCCAAGCCGGTGTGGTGCAAGAGGGCTGGACAGCGGTGGATTGCGGCGTCGACAACGCAGCCACCCGCGAAGCCTGGCTGCAAGTGGAAGCACAGGTGCTGCAAGGCCTGCCGATCCTGCGCGTGCTGGTCACACACATGCACCCGGACCACATGGGCCTGGCCCATTGGCTGTGCGAGCGCTGGCAAGCGCCCTTGTGGATGAGCACCAGCGAATACCAGTCGGCCATGCTCGCTTGTCACGGTCTGTCCAACTTTGGGGGCGACCCCACGGTGCAATTTTTCGCGGCGCACGGCTGGGACAAGACCGAGGAACTGGCGGTGGTCAAGTCCCGCGTGAACTACTACCCCGGCATGGTGCCGCGCATACCGCCGACTTACGTCCGTTGGATGGAAGGTACTCAGGTGCGCATCGGCGAGCGGACCTGGCAATGCATCAGCGGCTTTGGCCACTCGCCCGAACACATGGCCCTGCACGATGCCCACAACCAGTTGCTGATCAGTGGCGACATGCTGCTGCCCTCGATTTCGACCAACATCAGCGTGTACGCCATGGAGCCCGACAGCAACCCGCTGCAGCTGTTTCTGGACTCGCTGGACAAGATGGCCCACCTGTCCGACGAAACGCTGATCCTGCCCTCGCACGGGCGCCCGTTCAAGGGGGCGTCTACACGCATTGCACAACTGCGCGCGCACCACAACGAACGCCTGAGCGAGCTGCTGGCCGCCTGCACCGGACAAGCCCTGTGCGCGCATGAACTCCTGCCCGTGCTGTTCAAGCGTGCGCTCGATGTGCACCAGACCACCTTTGCCATGGGCGAAGCGGTGGCGCACCTGAACCTGCTGTGGTTATCGGGCCAAATGCAGCGCACCCGGGACGTACACGGCATCTACCGTTTCACAGCACAGCTGTCCAATACCCCACACCACACCGACGCGTAAGCGCCGCTTCAGTCCTCTTGCAAATCGACCGGGGCCTGGCGCAAGGCCTGGCGGCGCTGTGCATAGTCGGGCATGACCTCGCCCACGGTTTCCCAAAAGCGAGGGCTGTGGTTCATCTCGCGCAGGTGCGCCAGCTCGTGCACCACCACATAGTCGATCTGGCTGATGGGCAGGTGGATCAGTCGCCAGTTCAGACGGATGTGCCCATCGGTGCGGGCACTGCCCCAACGCGTGCTGGCGCTGGACAGACTGAGCTTTTGCCAGCGCACGCCCAACAGGGGCGCGAAGTGGTGAAGACGCTGCTCAAACAAGGTCTTGGCCTGCTTTTTCAGCCACACCTGCGCAGCGTCGCGTACCTGGGTCACCGAAGCACCTGGCGGCACCGTGACGGGCAACAATTGATCCGCTGGAATATCCTGACCCAGCACACGGCCCACACCGCGCTCCAGCACACACAACTGCACCGTTCGCCCCATGAAAGGCACTTCGGCACCGTGACGCCACTCAATGGCTTTTTGAAATTGCTCGGTCTGGCGCTGCTTGAACTGCTGCAGCTTGGCGACGATCCAGGTGGCCTTTTCCTGCACGGCGGCATCCACCTCGCGCAGCGGCACCCAGCTTGGGGCACGCACCAACAGGCCGTCGGCCCCCACCAAAAAGCCAATGCTCTTGCGGCGTGAGCGCTCAAAACGGTAAGACACCGTCACGCCTTGCAGTTGCGCATGGCGGTTGGCTGCGGGGTGGGTGAAGCCCGAGGGTGCCGGGGCTGGCACGTCATGAACAGGACTTGGCCTTGCAGGTGGCAACATCTGCGGGGTCGTCACATCGCCAGCCTGAACTGGCGCCTCGGGCAAGTGGGCCTGCAAAGGCACCCGTGCGGGTGCAGGCAGCACCGGGTCACCGCCCGTGAAAAAATCCAGAACAAACTGCAAAGGCGCGCGCATGGTTCGCCCTGTTTCAAGTCAGTGGCCGCTGGCCACCGGATAGGCCTCGGGGTCGAGGCGGTGCATTTCAGACTCGATCCAGGTCTCGACTTCCAGCATCAGCTCATCGGCGCTGCGGCCTTCGCTGGGGATGGCCTTGCCGATGGAGATGTCCACCACGCCAGGCGTTTTGACGAAGGCACGCGTCGGCCAGCAACGGGCCGAAGTGACTGCAATCGGGATGACCGGCACACCGGCCGCAATCGCCAGGCGCGCGCCGCCGCTTTTGTACTCGCCCTTTTGGCCCCGTGGAATGCGCGTGCCTTCCGGAAACATGATGACCCAGACGCCGTCTTCCATCAGGCGGCGGCCTTGTTGCACCACTTTGGCAAAAGCGCGCGAGCGCTGTTTGCGGTCAATATGGATCATGTCCAAGCGGCCCATGGCCCAGCCAAAAAAGGGCACGCTGAGCAGCTCTTTCTTGAACACATAGGCCAGCGGGTGCGGCATGATCGCAGGCATGACAAAGGTCTCCCAGGTGGACTGGTGCTTGACCAGCAAGACCGCCGGGTCTTTGGTGCCCAGGGGCAGGTTGTCCATGCCCTGGATGCGGTTTTCAATGCCCAAAATCCAGGTGCCGCTGTTCACCGCCAGGCGCAACCAGCCTGCGCAAATCCAGTACAAGCGCGTGCTGCTGACAAAGTAGGAAACCACCACCACAAACAGTGCCCAAGGCACGACAGTGATGGCCATCCACAAGACATGTACAAGAGAGCGGATGAAATTCATGCGGCGGGAAACTCGGTTTGGAAAAAATCAGGAAATCGGATCAGCCGTCGCCGCTTGACCCAGCAGATGGTCGACAAACTCCGCCAGATCCGCGTGAACATGGGTTTGCGCAGGAAAGCACGCAGGCAAAGGCTCGCCTTGCACGTCGGCATGTCGCCCCGTCAGCACCAAGTGCGGCGCACATTGCGCCGTCAGCGCCGCCTGCATGTCACGCAGACTGTCACCGACATAGGGAACGCCCTTCAGGCTCACGCCATAACGCTCTTCAATTTGCTGCAACAAGCCTGGGGCGGGCTTGCGGCACGCGCAGCCTTCATCGGGCGCATGGGGGCAATAAAAAATCGCATCAATGCGCCCACCAACTGCAGCCAGGGACTTGATCATGTGGGCATGCACCGCATTGAGCGCCGCCATGTCAAACAAACCGCGCCCCAAACCTGATTGGTTGGTGGCCAGCACCACATGAAACCCGGCGTGGTTCAGGCGACTGATGGCCTCCAGTGCGCCAGGCAGGGGATGCCACTCATCGGGCGATTTGACGAACTCGTCACTGGCCCGGTTGATGGTGCCGTCGCGGTCCAGGATGACAAGTTTGATGGGCATGGGCGTTGCAGGATCAGGCGGCCAGGCGCGACAAATCGGCCACGCGGTTCATGGCCACATGCAGGCTTTTCAGCAGGCCCTGGCGGTTCAGGCGCAGGTCCATTTCTTCGGCGTTGACCATCACATCGTCAAAGAAGGCATCGACCGGGGCGCGCAGCGCGGCCAGGGTTTGCAAGCTGGCGGTGTAGTCACCGGCCTTGAACTGCGCTTCGGACTCGGGCAAGAGTCGCAACATGACGGCGTGCAGGTTCTTCTCGGCCTCTTCCTGCAGCAACGCGGGGTTGACGTGGGCGTCCACCTCACCGGCTTTCTTCAAGATGTTGCCAATGCGCTTGTTGGCCGCAGCCAAAGCCGGGCTTTCGGGCAAGGCGGCAAAGGCGCGCACGGCCGACAGGAACTGGCTGACCTGACCCAAACGGGCGGGGCGCAGGGCCATGACGGCGTCGACCTCTTGCGCGCTGAAGCCCTGCTCGCGCAGGCTGCCAGACAGTCGGTCGTAGATGAAGTCGATCAAAGCGTCGGCACCGCCCGTGATCTTGTCGCCAAACACGGGCGCAGACAGCGCCAGCAACTCGGGCAAGCCCAGGGCGACGTCTTTTTCGATCAGCATGCGGATCACACCCAGCGCATGGCGGCGCAGCGCGAACGGGTCTTTGTCACCCGTGGGCACGTTGCCGATGCCGAACATGCCGACCAGAGTTTCGAGCTTGTCGGCCAGCGCCACCACCAAGCCCACGGGGTTGCGCGGCAACTCGTCACCGGCAAAGCGGGGCTTGTAGTGGTCTTCAATGGCTTCGGCCACATCGCTGCTCAAACCATCGTGGCGGGCGTAGTAACCGCCCATGATGCCTTGCAGCTCGGGGAACTCGCCCACCATGTCGGTCAGCAAATCGGTTTTGGCCAAGCGCGCAGCCTGCTCGGCTTGTGCAGCCAGGGCGTCGCCACCGACTTGCTGGCCAATCGCCTTGGCGATGGCGCAGACACGCGCCATGCGCTCGCCTTGCGTACCCAACTTGTTGTGATAGACCACTTTGGACAGGCCTTCGACACGCGATTCGAGCGTCTTTTTGCGGTCTTGGTCAAAGAAGAATTTGGCATCGGCCAGGCGCGGACGCACCACGCGCTCGTTGCCACCGATCACCAAGGACGCGTCGTCGGGGGAGATGTTGCTCACGACCAAAAAACGGTTCGTCAGCTTGCCCGAGGCATCGATCAAGGGAAAGTATTTCTGGTTGGCCTTCATCGTGAGGATCAGGCACTCCTGAGGCACACCAAGGAATTCGGTCTCGAACTGGCAAGTCAGCACATTCGGGCGCTCGACCAGCGCGGTCACTTCGTCCAGCAGGGCCTCGTCTTCGATCGGACGGGCACCGTTGCCCACCTTGGCCGCCGCCGCTTGCAGCTGGCGCACGATTTCGGCGCGGCGCTCGGCGAAGCTGGCGATGACCGAGCCGTCGGTCTTCAAGGTCTCGGCGTATTGGTCGGCGTGCTGCAAGACCACGGGCGAGACCTTGGCCTCAAAGCGATGGCCTTGCGTGCTGTTGCCTGCCGTCAGGCCCAGCGCCTTGACCGGCACCACGGTGCTGCCATGCAGCGCGATCAAGCTGTGCGCGGGGCGCACAAAGTTGACGCTGCTCCAGCCCGGCAGCTCGCAATCAGTCTCGAGCTGGTACTGCATGACTTTGGGGATCGGCAGCTTGGCCAGCGCTTCTTCCAAGGCTTTTTGCAGGCCCGCTTGCAGCGATGCACCTTTGACCACGCTGTCGTAAAACAGGGCTTCCGCTTTGCCATCAGGCTGGCGCTTGAGCGCGGCCACCGCAGAGGCGGGGTCGCTCACGTCTGCACCCAATGCTTGCAGTTTTTTCAGCAGCGCGGGAGTGGCGTTGCCAGCCGCGTCTAGGCCCACGGCCACGGGCATCAGCTTTTGTTGCACGGCCTTGTCAGCACCCTGTGCCAGCACACCGGTCACATGCGCGGCCAGGCGGCGGGGCGAGGCAAAAGCGGTCACCACCGCGTCGGCAGCCACCAGGCCCTGGGCCTTGAGATGTTCGGCCAGCACGTTGGAGAACGCTGCACCCAACTTGTTGAGCGCCTTGGGCGGCAGCTCTTCCACAAACAGTTCAACCAGCAAATTTTGTGTCGTCATGTCGTTCTCCCTCACGCGGCTTTCTTGGGCATTTGTGCAACCCATTCACGCGGGGCCATCGGGAAGTCCAGACGTTCGCGGCTTTCGTAATAACTCTGGGCCACGCTGCGGGCCAGGTTGCGGATGCGGCCGATGTAGGCGGCGCGCTCGGTCACGCTGATCGCACCACGCGCGTCCAGCAGGTTGAAGGTGTGCGCGGCTTTGAGCACTTGCTCGTAGGCGGGCAAAGCCAGTTGCTGCACGATCAGGTTTTGCGCCTGCTTTTCGTGCGCACCGAAGGCGGTGAACAAGAAGTCGGCATCGCTGTGCTCGAAGTTGTAGGTCGACTGCTCCACCTCGTTTTGGTGGTACACGTCGCCATAACTCAGGGTGTCGGTCCACTTCAGGTTATAGACGTTGTCCACGCCCTGCAAATACATGGCCAGGCGCTCCAGGCCGTAGGTGATCTCGCCGGTGATCGGCTTGCAGTCGATGCCACCCACTTGCTGGAAATAGGTGAACTGCGTGACTTCCATGCCGTTGAGCCAGACCTCCCAGCCCAGACCCCAGGCGCCGAGTGTGGGGTTTTCCCAATCGTCTTCGACAAAGCGGATGTCGTTTTTCTTCAGGTCAAAACCCAGCGCTTCGAGCGAGCCCAGGTACAACTCGAGGATGTTGCTGGGCGCGGGCTTCAAGACCACCTGGTATTGGTAGTAGTGCTGCAGGCGGTTGGGGTTCTCGCCGTAGCGGCCGTCCTTGGGGCGGCGGCTGGGCTGCACGTAGGCGGCCTTCCATGGCTCGGGGCCGATGGCGCGCAAAAAGGTGGCGGTGTGGCTGGTGCCCGCGCCGACTTCCATGTCGTAGGGCTGGAGCAAGGCGCAGCCCTGGGCGTCCCAGTATTGCTGCAATTTGAGAATGATCTGCTGGAAGGTCAACATGGCCGAAGCGGAGCCAGCAGCGAGCTGGCCGGGGTTGGATGGGCGCAAGTTTTGCGCGAACCCTTGATTTTACGGCCTTTGCCGCCGCCAAAATGCCCAGGCCACGACCACACAGCACAGCGCCCACAGCGGGCCCAAACCCCAGGCCGCTGCCCAGCGCGCAAACGGCGTCAGCCCTTCGCGCCCCTCGAAAGTGCCCACCAAAGTGCCCCGGGTAAAGCGCGGCAACTGCTGCGTCACGCGGCCGGTGTGGTCAATGATGGCCGTGGCCCCGGTGTTGGTGGCACGCAGCATGGGGCGGCCCAGCTCCATGGCGCGCAGGCGCGAGATGTTCAGGTGCTGGTCCACCGCCAGCGTGTCGCCAAACCAGGCGATGTTGCTCACGTTCACCAAGGCTGTAGGCGCTTTCGCCGGGTCCTTGAAGCGTGCAGCCAGCTCTTCGCCAAACAAATCTTCGTAACAAACATTGGGGGCCAGACGCTGGCCCTGCCAGGCCACGGAAGTCTGATCCCAGCCGCCAGATTTGAAATCGCCCAGGGGAATGTTCATCATGCGAACGAACCCGACAAAACCGGGGGGAATGAACTCACCAAAGGGCACCAGGTGGGACTTGTCATAGCGGTAATCCGGCAAACCGGCAGGCTGCAGCGCCACCACCGAGTTGGTGTAGCCCTCGGCCAGACTGCCCAAGGGCAAGCCCACCAAAGCCATCGAGCGGCCTGACTGGGCGAAATGCTGCCGCAAGCCTTGCACATAACCCTCGGGCAAATGGCGCGGCAACAAGGGAATAGCGGTTTCAGGGGCCACCACCAGCGGCTGCTGATTGGCCCGCAGCTGCGCGTCGTACCACTGCAGCGCATCCCGGATGCCGCTGGTCACGTCAAATTTGATATTTTGCGAAATATTGGCCTGCAGCAAGGCCACATGCCCCACCCCAGCCGAAGTGGTGAAGACCGGCCCCCAGGCCTGCAAGCCCCAGGACACCAGACCCAAACCGATCAAGGGCTTCAGGGCCCGCAGCCGCCAGCCCGACAAAGCCAGGCGCATGGCCAACCAGGCGGCCAAGGCACCCATACCGTACACCCCCACCCAGGGTGCCCAAACCGACAACACACCATCGACGTGCGCATACCCACCCGCACCCCAGGGAAAACCGGTCAGCCAGCGCCCGCGCATGAGTTCGGCCAAAGTCCAGAGCCCGGCAAACAACACGCTGGCAGCCCCCGGACGATGCACCAAGCCCCCTCGCGCCAAGGCCACCCAGGCGGCGCACGCAGCGGCGTAATAAAGCGACAAGGCCGCTGCCAAAGCCAGCACAGCGAATGCGGCCAAAGGTGCCGGCATGCCGCCCACATCGTGCATGGACACATACAGCCACCAAAAGCTGCCCACCAACCACGCCGTGGCAAACACGCCGCCCACCCAAGCGGCCTGCCGATGCAGTGAACGCGCGGAAGAAGTGTGGCGGGCCATGCTGGCCAAGCTGGCGGCCAACACGGCCAAACTCAGAATCTGCAACCACCCTTGCGCCTGACCACTGCCGGGCATGGCCATCGATGCGGCTTGGGCTGCGCCGGCCAAAGCGGGCCACACCGTCGGCAGACCGCGTGCGCGCTCAGGGCCAAAATTCATGTCTTGGACTCTGACGAAGCCACCGTGGCAACCGGCGACACCTTGAACCAGCGCACAGCGCCAGCCCGGGTGTGCAAAACCACAAACTGCAATCCCGCCAGAATGTGTTTTTCGCCCCGGCGCGGCACGTGGCCCATTTCGTGGGCAATCAAGCCGCCAATGGTGTCAAAGTCGGGTCCGTCTTCGTCTTCACGGGCTTTTTGCAAATTCACGCCAAAGGCTTCGCCCACGCGCTCCAGCGAGGTGTCGCCGCTGACCCGAAAGCTGCGGTCAGGCAGACCAAAAATATCGCCCTCGTCATCGGCGATGTCGAACTCGTCTTCGATCTCGCCCACGATCTGCTCCAGCACATCCTCAATGGTGATCAGGCCTGCGGTGCGGCCAAACTCGTCGATGACGATCGCCAAGTGATTGCGGTTGTCGCGGAACTGGCGCAACAAATCGTTGAGGCCCTTGCTCTCGGGCACAAAAACCGCCGGGCGCAGCAAGGCACGGATGTTCAATTCAGGGGCCCGCTGCAGCTTGAGCAAGTCCTTGGCCAGCAAGATGCCGATGATGTCTTCTTTTTCACCCTCAAAGACCGGAAAGCGCGAGTGCGCGGTCTCTATGACCTGATGCAACAACTGGTCGAACGGGTCCTCGATGTTCAGCAAATCCATGCGGGGCGCTGCCACCATCACATCGCCTGCGGTCATGTCGGCCATGCGTATCACGCCTTCGAGCATGAGGCGGCTCTCGGCATTGATGATGTGGTTGTCCTCAGCCTCGGCCAGGGTCTCGATCAGCTCGTCGGTCGAGTCGGGTCCGGGATGGATGAATTCGGCGAGCTTTTGCAGAAAACTGCGCTTGTCTTCGCGCTCAACGGAACGCGCAGGGTAAGGATCGGACACAGTCAGAAAACGCAGGACATGCTGTTATGGAGAGACCTCTAGGATAGCGGATTCAGATGACAAGCCGTCAAATCAAGGCTTGTGCGAAGTGTGGCGTGCGTCACGCACACCCTGGCGAATTTCTTGCACCGTGCTCAACCATTCGCGAAATTGATGGGCCTGGTTTTTCAACTGGTAGTCCAATTCGGCCATTTGCTCTTGCATGATGCCGCTCAACTGGCTGTCCAGCGTCGCCTGCGGCAAGCTCAGATAGGCCTCGCTTTCGCTGCCATCGCGCTGGACTTTGGCCCCCGCGTGGCGTGCGATTTTGAGCATGGCCACGTTTTCACTCAGGGCATGGATGAAGATCATGCTCACCCCCTGGTTGCGGGCATGGACCACGGCATGCTTGAAAAGACGCGCCCCCAAGCCTTTGCCACGCTGGTGCGAGGCCACCGACACGCCGAATTCAGCACAAGTGGCCCATTGCGGGTCAACTGAAAACGCCAAATGCGCCATGGCCACCAATTCCAGCCGACGGTTGAACACCCCAAAAATTTCATCGCGTTCAAAATTCAGTCCCAAAACATAGCGCTCAATCTGCTCGTCTGTGGCGGGATAGCCAAAACGCAAATAGCGGTCTTCCGGCTTCAAGGACAGCAAATGTTTCAGGATGCGCGGCTTGTGACGAGGCGACAAAGACCGGATCGGGATCCACCCACCGCCCACCCGCTGGATGCCTGCGCGAACCCATGGCCCCCAGCTGGCAGCCGCGACCCAGCGCCGCCAAAGTTGACGCCAAAATCCAGAATGGGAGTTTGAGTTTGAATTCATAAAAATGCGGGTTTTCCCTTATTTTGCACCGAATCAACGGCCCTTGTCAGTACCCCTTATTTGTCGCCTGTGAGACCTGGATGACCTTCTGTGGGGAATTGCCCGATCACACTTTGATCAACAGTTGGCCACAATCGGTGCAACTAGGAGATCAATCCATGGAACGTATCTGGCTCAAGAATTACCCCCCCGGCGTACCCCACGACATTGACACAGATCAATACAAAAGTCTTACGGATTTGCTGGAAACCGCTTTCCGCGAGCATGGCGACAGCCCGTTTTCGGTTTGCATGAACCGTTGGATGAGCTACAAGGCGCTGGACCAGCTGTCGTCGGCCCTTGGGGCCTGGCTGCAAAACAAGGGACTCGAGCCTGGCAGCCGTGTGGCAATCATGTTGCCCAACCTGCCCCAGTTTGCCGTGACCATGGCCGCCATCCTGCGCGCTGGCTACACCTGTGTGAACGTGAACCCGCTGTACATCGCCCGCGAACTGGAGCACCAACTCAAGGACTCCCAGGCCACCGCGATTGTCATTTTGGAAAATTTTGCGGCCACCTTGCAAAACGTGATCCACCACACCAGCGTGCAACACGTGGTGGTGGCCTCCATTGGCGATTTGCTGGGCCCTTGGTATGGCCGCTGGATGACTTTCGCGGTGCGGCACCTGGCCAAAATGGTGCCTGAATACGAGCTGCCATTGGACGGTGGACGAACCGTCACACCCTTCAAGAAAGCCATCGCCCAAGGCCGAAATCTGAACCTGCGGCCCACGCCGCAAACCATGGACGACATCGCTTTTCTGCAATACACAGGCGGCACCACGGGCTTGTCCAAAGGCGCGGTGCTCACGCACCGCAACGTGGTGGCGGCCATCTTGCAGGCCGAGGCGTGGTTCTCTCCAGCCTTGACCGATATCCCCGATCTGCGCAAAGTGAACAACGTGGCGGCCTTGCCGCTGTACCACATCTTCGCCTTGACCCTGTGCCTGCTGGCCATGCGTCAAGGCTCGTTCCTGACACTGGTGCCCAACCCGCGCGATTTTGCCAAGTTCATTGAAGTACTGAAGCAGCGCCCCTTCCATGTGTTGCCCGGCGTGAACACCTTGTTCAACGCCCTGATGCAACACCCAATGTTCAAGACGATTGACTTTTCGTCGCTCAAGCTGACACAGGCAGGTGGCATGGCCGCTTCGGAAGGCACGGCGCGCAACTGGCAAGCGGCCACGGGCAGCGCCATGATCGAAGGCTGGGGCATGAGCGAGACCTGCGCCATCGGCACCAACAACCCGGTCACGCAAAAAGTTTTCAGCGGCAACATCGGCCTGCCTTTGCCGGGCATAGATATCGCCATCAAGGACGAAGAGGGACACACCCTGCCTTTGGGCAGTTCCGGTGAAATCTGCATTCGCGGTCCCAACGTGACGCCCGGTTATTTCAACCAAGCCGCCGAGAACGCCAAAACATTCACCGCCGATGGCTTCATGCGAACAGGCGATATCGGCATCATGGACGAACAAGGTTTCACACGCATCGTCGACCGCAAAAAAGACATGATCATCGTCAGCGGCTTCAACGTCTTCCCAAGCGAGCTGGAAAATGTGATTTCGACCTGCCCCGGCGTGGTCGAGTGCGCGGCGGTGGGCATTCCCGACAGCATGCAGGGCGAGACCATCAAGGTGTTTGTGGTGCGCAACGACCCGCTGCTGACCGAAGAAGCCGTGGCCAGGTTCTGCCACGACAACCTCACCGGTTACAAGCGGCCCAAATACATCGAGTTCCGCGACGAGTTGCCCAAGTCCAACGTGGGCAAGATCTTGCGTCGTGACCTGCGCAGCAACAAATGAGCATGGCCAGCGCCAGTCTTTTGCCACCGGGCGTGACCGTTTTTGAGCGCGGCTGGCTGTCGGCCAACAATGTGCTGCTGCAGGATGCACAAAGTGCCACCCTCGTCGACAGCGGCTATGTCACCCACCAGGATCAGACCCTGGCCTTGGTGACCCACGCCCTGCAAGGCCGCCCGCTGGACCAATTGGCCAACACGCACCTGCACAGCGACCATTGCGGGGGCAACCAGGCCCTGCAAGCGCACTACCCCACCCTGAAAACCTGGATTCCTCCGGGCCTGGCCCAGGCCGTTCAGGAGTGGTCGCAAGAGGATCTGAGCTACAAGCCCACCGGTCAGAATTGCCCCCCCTTTCGCTTCACCGGCTTGTTGTCACCGGGCAGCACGCACCGCTGGGCTGACACGGACTGGGAAATTCACGCCGCCCCCGGTCATGACCCGCACTCCGTGATTTTGTTCGCCCCTGAACACCGCCTGCTCATGTCGGCCGATGCCCTGTGGCAAAACGGTTTTGGCGTGGTGTTTCCAGAGCTGGCAGGCGTTGCCGCATTTGACGAGGTGGGGCAAACACTGGATCTGATCGAGCGCTTGAATCCAGCCACCATCATCCCTGGGCACGGTGCCGTCTTCAACGACATCGCCCCCGCATTGGCGCTGGCTCGCAGCAAACTTGAAAGCTTTGCCAAAAACCCGGAACGCCATGCGCGCTACGGCACCAAGGTGCTGCTGAAGTTCAAGTTGCTGGAATGGGGCCAAATTTCACGAACCGAGTTCAACAACTGGGCTGTGAGCGTGCCTTACATGAACGCGCTGCACCAGCGTTTTGGACAAGGCTACGCGCTGCACACCTGGCTGGACATGATGCTGGCCGAGTTGGCACGCAGCGGCGCCCTGCAAGAACTTGACGGGGTGTTGCACGACGTTTAACGGTCGACACCACAGTGGCACGAGGTCGACGAGATTGATCAAATGCAAAAGCCCCTGGGACTTTCGTCTCAGGGGCTTTTTGCTGCACACACGATGTGTCTGGAGCGGGAAACGAGGCTCGAACTCGCGACCTCAACCTTGGCAAGGTTGCGCTCTACCAACTGAGCTATTCCCGCAAATGTCACTTTGGCGGAGTGGACGGGACTCGAACCCGCGACCCCCGGCGTGACAGGCAGGTATTCTAACCAACTGAACTACCACTCCTCACAGTTCTCGCAGCATCACCAACTGGCTCCTCGACCTGGGCTCGAACCAGGGACCTACGGATTAACAGTCCGGCGCTCTACCGACTGAGCTATCGAGGAATGGATGCTTTGAAAAGAAAACGCCGTAGAAACTTTCATTTCTACGACGTCTGTTTGGTGGTGGAGTATAGCACCACAACAAACACTCATCCCGAAGGTGTGGGGTTTGGTGTTCCGAAACACCCCCTGAATGAGGAGTTCAGGGCGCATCCAAGGATGCTCGCTCACCACCTCACTGGTTCGGGATACGCCCTAAAAGTGCGTGTGTCGATTGCCTGCGCCAGCTGATAGCAGTCTTCCTAAGCAAGGTGGGTCAGCGCGAAATTCGCATACGTCGGGCAGGCGCAGACTCTTCAATGATCTTCAAAGTGCGTGGGCAGCGCTCGTTTTCGAAATAGCGAGGGTTGTGGTCATGGCGCCCGATCAGACCCGTACGGCGATTTGCCATGGCCTTGGCCTTTTCAAGCAGACTGCGTTGTTCCTCAGTGCGGATGGGGACCACCCGCCCGCGGCCGCCTTTGGTGCCCCGGAAAACGTGAAGCATTGCCCCTTGGTCAGCCTCGTGTGGCTTCAAGCTCAGCGCCTCGGTGCTTCGCAGTCCGAATGCACGCTGCAGGCGAAGCTGCATTCCCGTGTATTTGCAGTCACTTTCCACCTAGGCAATCACCGCTTCGTAGTCGACACCTTGGGACTCCCAGTCCTTGGGCATGGTCGAGCTGTAGGTTTGTTGACCCCTGCTGGCATCGACCAGCATGTCCTTCAGCGCAGGTAGCCCACCGCCCTTGCCTATCCAGTTCATGTATCGGCGGATGCAGGTATAGCGGTTGGTCAGGGTCGAGGCACTCAGGCCCTGTTTCTCCCATTTGCGCTTGGCCAGGGTGACCTGCCACCCACCAGCCGTACCAATCAAAAGTGGAAGTCCGGGTTCAAGATTACTCGATGGGTGTTTTGGTTGATGGGGAGTGAGCTGCATCGCCAGCGCGCTGGCGATGCAGCTCGGCGAAACGGGCCGGTGGGGCCACCTGGCGCACCAGGCGCTTTTCAAGTTTGGTGGCCTCGCGTTCCCGCGCAGCATCGGCAGCGGCCGTGGCTGCGTCCGCTTCAACAGGCAAGGCGGCGGCAGTGGGGGTTTCAGCAGTGGAGAGCATGGATCAAGGCGGTGGGGTCAGCGAAGCACAAACAACAAGGTGCTGCCCATGCGGCACCCCGGACTGCCGCCACCCGTGAAGGCGCCTGCAGCAGCCCCCAGCGGCAAGGCCCTTTCGCCGGGGGATGGTAGCTATTAATTTAATAGCTAGCAGCGCTTGCAGATAAAGCGCTGGGGCCGTATTTTCTTACAAACCCGGTTTTTCTCAAACTTGGGCTGGGTAAAACATCTTGCGCGCAGGCACTTTCTCGACCGCCTTGGCAATGGCGCCAATGTGGTCGGGTGTGGTGCCGCAGCAGCCGCCCAACGTGAAGCGCTGGATCATTGTGCCCATCACGCCATCGAGGATGATGATGCGCTGGGCAAGGATGTCGGACAGGCGCACGACACGGGCGCAGATGATCTGCTGCATGACGCAATTGTATGAAGCCACGGTTCAGGGCACCTCTGGTGCGCCTTCGGCAACGACACGCAAGGCTAGCAGCGAATCGATCAGCAGCGTCAGCGCCGGATGGCGATGCGCATTACGCCGCGCAATGAGTTCGTAAGGCTCGCTTCTCGACTTGAGCTGCAGCGGCAGGCGGGCGACCATTCCATGCTGGCAGACGTAGTCGGCCACGTCGTCCGACACCAGGGCCACCAGGTTGGGGTTCTGACTCAGCAGCGAAAGGGTGGCCAACGCCGACGTAGTCTCGATCAGGTGCGTAGGAAATAACAAGTTTTCGTCGAAGAACTCGCGCTCCAGCGTGCGACGCATCGGCATACGCGCCCGGTACACCACCCACCGGCTGGAGGAAAGATCCTGGAGCGTGATAGACGGCAGGCCCGCAGCAGGATGCGCCCGGTGCGCGATGACGGCTAGAGATTCGTCTTTGACCGCGACGGTGTCGTACATATGGGGCTTGGGGCTGACCGACGAGCGGCAAATGGCTGCGTCCAACCGCCCCTGGTCGATGAGCGCGAGCAGGCTTTCGCTGGTGTCCTCAACGATCTCCACAGAGATGTCAGACTGCTGATCCATCAGCCGGGCGAGCGCCCGCGTCAAAAGCGGCACCGCGCCCATGATGGTGCCAACGGCGATGCGACCGCCTGCACCGCTGGCGATAGTGCTCAGCTCCTGCTGCAGGTGACTGATGTCGGACTGGATTAACCGCGCGAAGCGCACCGCGCACGTCCCCGCCTCCGTGGGCACAAGCCCACGATTGGTGCGCATGAAGAGCGACGCGTTGAGCGTGGCCTCCAGCTCTTTCAGCGCTTTGCTGGCGCCGGGCTGCGTCAGCCCTACCCGATCCGCAGCCGCCAGCAGTGACCCATGCTCGGCAACCGCTATCAGCAAGCGCAATTGCCTAGCGTGCAGGCGCGACATCACAGAGTTGAGATTGGAAGGACGCTGCATTGACTTAGAGTTATAGCCATATCGATAAAGGTTAGTTTACTCAAATAAGCCTCAATCGTAGACTTCTGCGATCAACGGATGAATATAAGTATTTTTGATACCAGGAGATAAGCGATGGCAGTGATCAACTATGTAACGGAAATCCGCTTCGGCACAGGCAGCGCCGCCGAGCTCTCCCAGGTGTGCCAGACACTGGGCTTCAAGAAGCCGCTTTTCATCACCGACAAGGGGGTGATAGCGGCCGGGCTGATCGAGCGCATCCTTGCCGCGAACAACCTGCCGCACTTCCATGTGTTCGACGGCACGCCATCGAATCCCACCGAAGCCGCGACGCGCGAAGGCGTGGCCAGTTTTCAGGAAGCGGGCTGCGACGGCATCGTCGCGGTGGGCGGCGGCTCGTCCATCGACCTGGCCAAGGCGGTGGCGGTGTCCGCGCGCCACCCGGGGCCGCTGCGCCAGTTCGCGCTGATCGAAGGGGGCCTGGCCCGCATCACGGCGGCCACGGTGCCGGTGGTGGCCGTGCCCACCACCGCAGGCACCGGCAGCGAGGTGGGCCGCGGCGCCATCATCATCCTGGACGATGGCCGCAAGGTGGGCATCATCTCGCCCTACGTCATCCCGAAGGTCGCGCTGTGCGACCCATCCCTGACAGTGGGCCTGCCGCCAGGCCTCACGGCCGCCACCGGCATGGACGCGGTGGCCCACTGCATCGAGACCTTCCTGGCGCCCAGCTTCAACCCGCCCGCCGAAGGCATCGCCCTGGATGGCCTGCGCCGTGCCTGGAAGCACATCGAGACCGCCTTCCACGAGCCGAGCAACATCGAGGCCCGCAGCAACATGATGAGCGCGTCGCTGCAGGGTGCGCTGGCCTTCCAGAAGGGCCTGGGCTGCGTGCACAGCCTGAGCCATTCGCTGGGCGGCATCGACCCACGCCTGCACCACGGCACGCTCAACGCGGTGCTGCTGCCGGCGGTGGTGCGCTTCAACCGAGAAGCCGAAACGGTGGTGCGCGACGAGAAGATCGACCGCCTAGCCCAAGCCATGGGTCTGCCGGCACAGGTGTCGGTGGAGGACGCGATCCAGGACATGTCCCGTAGGCTCCAGCTCCCGGCCGGCCTGGGCGCGATGGGCGTGACGGCCGAGCTGACGCAGCGCATCGTCACCGGCGCGCTGGCCGACCACAGCCACAAGACCAACCCGCGCGAAGCCAGCGCCGAAGACTACGCGCGGCTGATCGAAGCAGCCATGTGACCACAACGTAATCCCGGCCCGCCGCACCCAGATGCCCGGGTTGGCCGAGCCGCCGCCACCGGCATGCCCCGGTGGCTCGCCGTTTTCCCTCCTTTTCCGATGACGATCCAGCCATGACTACCACCACCCTCACGGGCGAAATGCTGATCGGCGCCTCTGCGGTCGCCGGCACCGACGGAGGCCAGCGTGCCTTCAACCCCACCACGAATGCCGAGATCGCCGAGCCCCTGTTCGGCTTCGGCACGGCCGCCGACGTGGACCGCGCCGCCAGCCTGGCGGCCGCGGCCTTCGACGAATACCGTGCCCTACCGCTCGCGCGCCGCGCCGCCTTCCTGGAGGCCATCGCCGACCAGATCATGGCGCTGGGCGATGCGCTAATAGAGCGTGCCCATGTGGAAACTGGGCTGCCAATGGCGCGCCTGACCGGCGAGCGCGGCCGCACCGTGGGTCAGCTGCGCCTCTTCGCCCGCGTTGTGCGAGACGGCCACTTCCTGCACGCCACCATCGACCCGGCCCAGCCGCAGCGCCAGCCCCTGCCGCGTGCGGACCTGCGGCTGGCCAGGGTGCCGCTCGGCCCCGTGGCGGTGTTCGGCGCCAGCAACTTCCCGCTGGCTTTCTCGGTGGCCGGGGGCGACACGGCCTCGGCCCTCGCTGCCGGAGCACCCGTGGTGGTGAAGGCGCACGGCGCCCACCTGGGCACATCCGAACTGGTGGGCCGCGCCATCCAGCAGGCGGTGCGCGAGCAAGGCCTGCCAGAAGGCGTGTTCTCGCTGCTGATCGGCGCGGGCCGCAGCATTGGCGAGGCGCTGGTTGCCCACCCTGCCATCAAGGCCGTGGGCTTCACCGGCTCGCGCCAGGGCGGCCTGGCCCTGGTGGCCATCGCCAACCGTCGACCCGAGCCGATTCCGGTCTATGCCGAGATGAGCGCCGTGAACCCCGTGTTCCTGCTGCCCGGCGCGCTGGCGCAGCGGGCCGAGGCCATCGCCCAGGGCTTCGCCGATTCGCTGGTCATGGGCGCGGGCCAGTTCTGCACCAACCCCGGTCTGGTGCTGGGCATCGACGGTCCCGACCTCGACCGCTTCGTGCTTGCCGCAGGCGAAGCCCTGGCGCGCAAGGGCGCGCAGACCATGCTCACGGCCGGCATCCATGGCGCCTACTGCAACTGCGTGGAGAAGATGGCGACCACGCCGGGCGTGCGGTCGGTGGCACAGGGGCAGGCCGCAGGTGAGATGCACAACGCGGCGCAGGCGGCGCTGTTTACCGCCGATGCCAGCACCCTGCTCGAGCACGCGTCCCTGTCGTCCGAAGTGTTCGGCCCGGCATCACTGGTGGTGAGGGCCCGGGACATCGATGAGCTGATCGCTGTGGCCGAGCACCTGGAAGGCCAGCTCACCGCCACCCTGCATCTGGAGGCCGCGGACCATCCGCTGGCGCGCCGGCTGCTGCCGGTGCTGGAGCGCAAGGCGGGCCGGCTGATGGCCAACGGCTTCCCGACGGGTGTGGAGGTTTGCCATGCCATGGTGCATGGCGGGCCGTTCCCATCCACCTCGAACGCCATGTTCACCTCTGTGGGCGCCAGTGCCATTGACCGCTTCCTGCGGCCCGTGTGCTACCAGGACCTGCCCGACGCGCTGCTGCCCGAGGCGCTTCAGCAGGCCAACCCCCTAGGCCTCTGGCGACTGACCGACGGCACGCCTGGACGCGGGTGACGGCCGCCATGCCTCCGGTCACCGCCCTCGCGCCCTCCGACCTCCTGGCCCGCCTGAAAGAGATCGTCGGTGGCCGCCACGTGCTAACGGGGGATGCGTCCACGCGCCGCTACCGCAGCGGCTTCCGCTACGGCGGCGGCGATGTGCTTGCCGTGGTGCGCCCCGGCAGCCTGACGCAGCTGTGGCGCTCGCTGCAGGCCTGCCACGCGGCCGGCACCGTCATCCTCTGCCAAGCCGCCAACACCGGCCTCACGGGCGGCTCCACGCCCAGGCAAGGAGGCTACGACCGCCCGGTGGTGCTCATCAACATGCTGCGGCTCACCCAGCTGGACCTGCTGCAGCGGGGCGAGCAAGTGCTGGCGCAGCCCGGCGTCACGCTCGAACAGCTCGAACGCAGACTCAAGCCGCTGGGCCGTGAGCCGCATTCCGTCATCGGATCCAGCTGCATCGGCGCCTCGGTCACGGGGGGCATCTGCAACAACTCCGGGGGCTCGCTCATTCGGCGTGGCCCCGCGTTCACGCAGTTCTCGCTGTATGCCCGCATCGACGAGGACGGCCAGCTGCGGCTGGTCAACCATCTGAGCATTGCGCTGGGCGATGACCCGGAGCAGATCCTCGCCAACCTGGAGGGCGGCCGCTTCGCGCGCGACGACCTGCCGGCCGAGCCCGGCCGCATGGCGTCCGACCGTGAGTACGCGCAGCATGTGCGCGACATCGAGTCCAGTGAGCCGGCGCGCTACAACGCCGACCCGCGCCGCCTCTACGAAGCCTCGGGCTCCGCCGGCAAGATCGCCGTCTTCGCGCTGCGGCTGGACACTTTCGCGGCGGATACGGACACCCGCGTGTTCTACATCGGCACCAACCAGCCGCGAGACCTCGCGGACCTGCGCCGCCATATGCTGGCCCGCTTCGCTTCCTTGCCAGTGGCGGCCGAGTACATGCACCGCTCGGC
>Ga0255139_1000056_pt1 | contig 48662 bp, 46 predicted proteins | sample Law_Colum_RepB_8_FD_188549 | JGI IMG/M metagenome (GOLD analysis project Ga0255139, IMG submission 188549) | Freshwater microbial communities from St. Lawrence River, New York, United States - Law_Colum_RepB_8d | ecosystem: Environmental > Aquatic > Freshwater > River | place: USA: New York...
ATCCGCTCTGGCGGCCGGGCGAGAATGTCTTCGAAGAGGAGGCGTCCGAGCTGGGCAAGCTTCCGTTTGTGGTGGTGATCATCGATGAATTTGCCGACATGATCATGATCGTTGGCAAGAAGGTTGAGGAGCTGATCGCTCGTATCGCGCAGAAGGCGCGTGCTGCCGGCATCCATTTGATTTTGGCCACGCAGCGGCCCTCGGTGGATGTTATTACCGGCTTGATTAAAGCCAACGTGCCCACGCGTATCGCCTTCCAAGTGTCGTCGCGCATCGACTCGCGCACCATCCTCGATCAGGGCGGGGCAGAAATGCTGCTCGGCCATGGCGATATGCTGTTTTTGCCGCCAGGCACGAGCTTAACGGAGCGTGTTCACGGTGCCTTTGTCAGCGATGATGAGGTCCACCGCGTTTGTGGTGATTGGCGCGCTCGTGGCGAGCCAGACTACATCGACGAAATCCTAGAAGGCAGCCTCGAAGTCACTGATGGTGGCGGCAAGGGCGGTTTTGGCGGATTCGATGATGTTGGCGGCGACCCCGAGCAAGATGCGCTCTACGACGAAGCGGTGGCTTTTGTGCTGGAAACACGGCGTCCGTCGATTTCCTTTGTGCAGCGCAAGTTCAAGATCGGTTACAACCGGGCAGCACGCCTGGTGGAAGCGATGGAGAACGCCGGTGTGGTATCTGCGATGCAGACCAACGGCCAACGTGAAGTCGTGGTACCCCGACGCGAATAAGGCGTTAACTAGAGATCACGACATGTTTATGCAACGCAAGACTTTATCGGTACTGACATTGGGCTTGGGATTGTGGCTGGCACCTGTGCCAGCACTTGCTGATGCAGGCACTGACCTCGCAGCTAAGTTAAAGGCTATCCGCAGTTTAGATGCTGATTTCACACAGACAACACAGGCCACACAAGGCAAGCCGGAGAGCGTCGTTCTGGGCCATATCCAAGCCCAGAAGCCGGGCTTTTTCCGTTGGGAAGTGCGCCGACCTTACTCGCAAATTTTGGTTTCCGATGGCCGGGAGCTGAAGATCTTTGACCCCGATTTGCAACAAATGACCATTCGACCGGTGAGCCAAGAGCTGAGTCAAACGCCTGCACTGCTGTTTACGGGCAATGCGGCGGCACTGCAAAAACAGTTCATCATTCGCGCAAAGAAAAATGGTGGGAGTGTGATTTACACGCTTACGCCCAAGGCCAAAGATACCCTCTTTGCTAACCTCAGCCTGCAATTTAAAGGCAATGATCCTTTGATGATGACTCTGCGCGATAGCCTAGGCCAACAAACCCAGATCGAGTTTTTCCGGGTCAAGCGCAACACTGCGATTCCTGCCTCCGCGTTTACGTTCTCCCCGCCGGCTGGCACAGACATTATTCGTGAATAAAGCCATGAGCTCAGCCTATCAACCGCTGGCCGCACGTTTGCGGCCACAAAGTCTGGCTGAGTATGTTGGGCAGACCCATGTGTTAGCGCCGGGCTGTCCATTGCGCGAGGCCTTAGAAAGCGGCCATCTGCACTCCATGATTCTCTGGGGGCCACCCGGGGTGGGCAAAACCACCTTGGCGCGCTTGATGAGTAGCGCTTGTGATGCCCGTTTTATTGCCGTTTCTGCCGTGCTGTCTGGCGTAAAAGAGATCCGCGCAGCCATTGAAGAGGCGCAGTTTTATCGTCAAAGCGGCCAACGTACGGTGTTATTTGTTGATGAAGTGCATCGCTTCAACAAATCCCAGCAAGATGCCTTTTTGCCCTACGTGGAAGATGGCACGCTGATCTTTATCGGTGCGACTACCGAAAATCCTTCGTTTGAGCTGAACAAAGCGTTGCTGTCGCGTGCCCGCGTCTATGTACTTCGCTCGTTGTCACTGGAGGAGTTGCTGAAACTTCTGAAGCAAGCCTGTCAGGATGCTCGCGGCTTGGCGGAGCGTTCGCTGCGTTTTACCGATATTGAACTTCAGTCCTTGGCACATGCTGCTGACGGCGATGCACGTCGCGCGCTAAATCTTCTGGAAATTGCAGCCGATCTGGCCGAAGCCGCCGGAGGCCAATTAGACGAAGCCAGCTTAAGCGAAGTACTGCAAGGCTCGCTGCGTCGCTTCGACAAAGGCGGTGATGACTTCTACGACCAGATATCGGCCTTACATAAATCGGTACGTGGCTCTGATCCGGATGCCGCGCTGTATTGGCTGAGCCGTATGCTCGACGGCGGAGCTGACCCCTACTACTTGGCACGACGCATCATTCGTATGGCGTGGGAAGATATTGGCCTGGCCGACCCCCGCGCCATGCAAATCGCCAATGATGCCGCCCAAACCTATGAGCGCTTAGGCAAGCCTGAAGGGGAGTTAGCGCTGGGGCAAGCCGTGATTTATCTCGCTGTGGCAGCCAAGAGCAATGCCGGCTACAACGCTTACAACCGCGCTCGCGCGTATGTGCAACAAGATTGCAGTCGGGAAGTGCCTGTTCATCTGCGCAATGCCCCAACCCAGCTCATGAAGGAGCTCGGGCATGGCCATGCGTATCGTTACGCGCATGATGAGCCACATGCATATGCCGCGGGCGAGACCTATTTACCGGAAGGTATGACGCCACCTCATTGGTATCAGCCCGTGCCCCGAGGCTTAGAGATTAAAATCGCGGATAAGCTGGGCTTTCTGCGCCAGCTCGATGAAGCGGCTAAAAGCACAAAGGGGAAGGGGAGCTAGCGCCCCCGTCCTGGAAAGAGCACTTAAGCGGTCCGCTTCGCTGCCTGCGCTCTAGCTTGATGCAATTTCTTATAGCTCTCAATGAGTCGTAAGTGCCGATCCAGTCCCTCGAGCTTCATGCTGGTGGGGGTTAGGCCGAAGAAACGCACAACGCCATCGACGGAGCCAATTGCCGCATCCATACGTTCTTGGCCAAACATCCGGCGGAAGTTCGGCTCAAAATTCGTTAACTTCATGTCTTTCGCGAGATGTACTTCAAGCACAGCGTTAACGGCCTGATAAAACAAGCCTCGATCGACCGTGTTGTTATTGAATTGCAGGTAGTTTTCCACCAGCTCCTTGGCCTCTTCGTGCTGCTGTAAGGTGAGATGAATCAGCAGCTTTAGTTCCAGAATGGAGAGCTGGCCCCACACCGTGTTGTCGTCAAACTCAATACCGATGAGCGTGCTAATTTCAGTGTAGTCGTCCTGCTCGCTTTCTTCTAAGCGCTCGAGGAGTAGGGTCAGCGCGTCATCATCTAAGCGATGCACATTCAGAATGTCTTCACGGAAGCGCAGGGCTTTGTTGGTGTTGTCCCACACTAAATCCTCCACCGGATAAATCTCTGAATAGCCAGGGACCAGAATTCGGCAGGCTTTTGCGCCAATGTGCTCATAGACGGCCATATAGGCTTCTTTGCCCATCTTTTTCAGAATGCCAAAGAGGGTAGCCGCTTCCGTTGCCGAAGCATTCTGGCCTTGAGCTGAAAAATCCCACTCAACAAACTTGAAATCGGCACGCGAACTGAAGAAACGCCAAGACACGAGGCCACTGGAATCAATAAAGTGCTCAACAAAGTTGTTCGGCTCGGTGACAGCCTCACTGCTAAAGGTAGGTTGTGGTAAGTCGTTCAAGCCTTCAAAACTACGGCCCTGCAGCAGCTCGGTAAGGCTGCGCTCGAGTGCCACCTCAAATCGTGGGTGAGCGCCAAAAGAGGCAAATACGCCGCCCGTGCGAGGGTTCATTAGGCAGACACACATGACCGGAAACTCACCGCCCAGCGAGGCATCTTTCACTAACACGGGATAGCCCTGAGCTTCCAGACCTTGAATGCCCGCAAGAATTCCCGGGAACTTGGCCAAGACCTCTTGAGGAACATCGGGAAGGGTGAATTCGCCTTCCAAAATTTCGCGTTTAACGGCGCGCTCGAAAATCTCTGACAAACACTGCACTTGAGCCTCTGCCAGCGTGTTACCGGCACTCATACCATTGCTCAAATAGAGGTTTTCAATGAGGTTGGAAGGAAAATAAATCACTTCACCATCAGACTGGCGCACAAACGGTAACGAGCAAATGCCCCGGGCAGTGTTGCCGGAGTTAGTGTCGTAAAGGTGTGTGCCCAAGAGTTCGTCGTCTGGGTTGTAAATGGCGAGGCAATATTCATCCAGAATCTCAGCCGGTAGCGCGCCATCTGCTCCGGGCTTAAACCAGCGCTCTTCAGGGTAGTGAACAAAGTCGGCCTGAGCGATGTCTTCTCCCCAGAATTGATCGTTGTAGAAAAAATTGCAGTTTAGCCGCTCAATAAATTCGCCTAAGGCCGAAGCTAACGCACTCTCTTTTGTTGCCCCTTTGCCATTGGTGAAACACAGAGGAGAGTGGGCATCGCGAATATGCAATGACCACACATGGGGCACAATATTGCGCCAAGAGGCGATCTCAATTTTCATGCCTAAGTCCGCCAGTAGGCCGGACATATTGGCAATGGTTTGTTCCAGGGGCAGATCTTTGCCGACGATATAGGTGGCTGTTTGTAACTCTGCATTGGGCATGAGCAAGGCTTGAGCATCGGAGTCCAGGCTATCCACAACCTCAATGACGAATTCGGGGCCTGCTTGAACCACTTTTTTAACCGTACAGCGCTCAATGGAACGCAGAATGCCTTGGCGATCTTTTTCAGATAAATCTGCCGGCAGCTCCACTTGGATTTTAAATATTTGGTTGTAGCGGTTTTCCGGATCAACAATATTGTTCTGAGACAGTCGAATATTGTGAGTAGGAATGTCGCGCGTCTGGCAGTACAGCTTTACAAAGTAGGCGGCGCATAAAGCCGATGAAGCCAGGAAGTAGTCAAAAGGCCCTGGGGCGGAGCCATCGCCCTTGTAGCGAATAGGCTGGTCAGCAATTACCGTGAAGTCATCAAACTTGGCCTCTAGCCGCAGGTTGTCGAGAAAATTTACTTTGATTTCCATGCGGGGTTACCCAGTCACTAGGCCATAAAGAAGGCCGCTATTATCTGACCTTTTACGGGCTAAGTATTGGAATTTTCAGCACGAGATGCGTGATTAGCACGCGAAGCCTGCCTGACTCCATCCACGCTTGCAGGTATCATTGAGTCTTATAACTGCAAGACTGACTTAAGGACTTCGATCCATGCTGGACCCGAAACTGCTGCGCCAAGACCTCGATACCGTAGCCGCTGCACTCGCCAAGCGTCATGTCACTTTGGACTTCGATGTATGGCGATCGTTGGAGCAAAAGCGACGTAGCCTGCAAATGGAGGCCGAGCGCCTGCAAGCTGAGCGCAATTCAGGTTCTAAGCGTTTTGGGCAGGCCAAGCGTGCCGGGGAAAATACGGATGCACTGGCGGCCGAAATGGCGCAAGTAAATGCCGATCTGGTAGCCGCTGAACAAGCGTTAGCAGCCGTTCAGTCGGAGTGGCAAGCATTAGCACTGAGCGTACCGAATTTACCCCATGACACCGTGCCAGAAGGTAAGGGCGAAGACGATAACGTGGAAGTGCGTCGCTGGGGCAAAGTGCCGGAACTGGCGTTTGCTGCTCAAGACCACGTGGCGCTTGGCGAAAAGCTGGGCATGGACTTTGAACGCGCCACCAAACTCAGTGGCTCACGCTTCACCGTATTAAAAGGGCCGCTGGCTCGACTGCATCGTGCGTTGACCCAGTTCATGCTGGATATCCATACCCAGCAGCATGGCTACGAAGAGCTCTATGTTCCCTACCTGGTAAACGCCGAGAGCCTGCAAGGCACAGGGCAGTTACCGAAGTTTGCTGAAGATTTGTTTAAAGTGCCGGGCGAGCGTGAGCTGTATTTAATTCCAACCGCTGAAGTGCCGGTCACTAACTTACATCGTGACGAAATTCTGGCCGCTGACGAGCTGCCCAAACGCTACACGGCACACACACCGTGTTTCCGTAGCGAAGCTGGCTCGTATGGTCGTGACACGCGCGGCATGATTCGTCAGCACCAATTCGAAAAAGTTGAGCTTGTACAGTTTGTACGCCCGGAGGATTCGGATGCGGCACTGGAAGCCTTAACCGGCCATGCCGAAGTCATCTTGCAAAAACTAGAGCTGCCATATCGCGCCATGTTGCTGTGTGGCGGAGACATGGGTTTTTCCGCCTGCAAAACCTACGATCTGGAAGTCTGGTTGCCAGGGCAGGGCAAGTATCGCGAAATCTCCTCTTGCTCGAACATGGGCAGCTTCCAAGCGCGCCGTTTGCAAGCACGCTATCGCAACCCGGAAACGGGAAAGCCAGAACTGTTGCATACGCTGAATGGCTCAGGTCTGGCAGTAGGCCGCACATTGGTGGCCATTCTCGAAAACTATCAGCAAGCTGATGGTTCTGTTCGCATTCCAACGGTGCTGCAAGGCTATCTCGGTGGTCAAACCCTACTCACGCCAACGGCGTAAGGACGCATCATGGATACGTTGCCGCTGGGCTTTCGTCTCAAGGGTCAACCCTGTCTGGTGGTTGGTGGCGGAGACATTGCCCTGCGCAAGGTGTCGCTCCTACTCCGCGCCGGTGGCATAGTTACCTTGGTCGCACCCGAGGTGTTACCTGCACTGCGTGCGCAAGTTGAAGCAGCGGGTGGTACGGTGCACTTACGCCCGTATGCCAGCGATGATATTGCTGATCAGACTTTGGTGATCTCCGCTACAGATGATGAAGCCTTGAATGCAGCGGTGTCTCAGGCCTGTCAGGCACGACGTATTCCGGTCAATGTGGTGGACGCGCCCGCGCTTTGCACCGTGATTTTCCCCGCTATTGTGGATCGTTCACCGTTGCTCATTGGTATCTCCAGTAATGGTGTTTCGCCGGTGCTGGCACGCATACTTCGCGGCAAAATTGAGTCGATGATTCCCGCCGCATACGGCCGCTTAGCGCAGCTGCTCGGTGAGTTTCGCACCCTCGCTAAACAGACATTTCCCGATACTTCTACGCGTCGTGCCTTCTGGGAGGCTCAGCTTGAAGGTCCCATGCCTGATCTGGTGTTCAGTGGCCGTGATGACGAAGCACGCAGCCATTTGCAGCAGGCGTTTGCCGCACCGCAGAAGCAACAAGCCGGAGAGGTCTATTTGGTCGGTGCCGGACCAGGCGATCCGGACCTGCTTACGTTTAAAGCCCTGCGCTTAATGCAACAAGCCGATGTCATTGTGTATGACCGACTCGTATCGGCGCCTATTCTCGATCTGTGCCGTCGTGATGCCGACCGCATCTATGTCGGTAAGGCGAGGGCAGAGCACGCCGTACCTCAGGAAGGCATTAATGCCTTACTGGTGCGTCTGGCTCAGGAAGGAAAGCGTGTTTGCCGTCTTAAAGGTGGCGACCCGTTCATTTTTGGACGCGGTGGTGAAGAAATTGAAGAGCTGGCTGCGGCTGGTATCAGTTTTCAGGTCGTTCCCGGCATCACCGCCGCCAGTGGTTGTGCGGCATACGCGGGCATCCCGCTCACCCATCGTAACTACGCGCAGTCGGTACGTTTTGTCACCGGGCATCTTAAAGATGGCACGCCGGACTTACCCTGGGCTGAGCTAGTGCATCCGAATCAGACTCTAGTGCTGTACATGGGCTTGGTCAGCCTTGGCCCTATACGAGAGCAACTGCTGGCACATGGCCTAACGCCTAGCACGCCAGTGGCGATGATCTCGAAAGGCACCACCCCCCAGCAGCAGGTCATTACCGGCACATTAGAAAATATTGTTGAGAAGCTAGCAGGCCAACCGCTACCAGCGCCCACCCTCATTATTGTGGGTGAGGTGGTGCAGCTGCGCGATCAGCTCAACTGGTTCAGTCCAGCACCTGTAACTCACGAGCGCGACTAAACACATAGCGCAACTTCTCGTATTCAAACGGTGAGTTCATTTGCCCATAGCGAAACTCGGTGACTTCGCGTTCGTTAACAATTTTCAACGCGGTGATTTCACGGTGTTCGTTACTGGTTTCAGGCACATTCAGAAAGTTAATACTCTCACCGACGGTGAAATCAACCGCTCTGCCACCGGCATCGCGCACATTTGACGGGCCAAGGACGGGCAAAATCAGATACGGGCCTTGGTCTACGCCATAAAAGCCCAGTGTTTGACCAAAGTCTTCGATCTCTTGTTGCAGGCCGAGTTTGGCTGCTGGGTCCCACAGGCCTGCAAGCCCTACGGTGGTGTTGATGAGTAGTCGTCCACTCGTCTTCAGCGAGCGCTTGCCTTTGAGTTGCAGCACACTGTTGGTAAGGTGGCTAACATCGCTCAGATTGCTGAAGATGTTCGTCACGCCCTGACGTACTAAGTTCGGCACAAAGAAGCGATAGCCCTTCACCACGGGCAATAAAACGCGCTCATCTACCCGTTGATTGAAGTGATACAGCCGTCGATTAGCCGACTCCCAAGGGTCTTGAACATCCAGTAGTTCGAGAGTCGCTTGATTAAAAACAGCGGCTCCTTGCGCTTGGCGCAAGAATTTGAGTGAGGCTAACGGTTGCTTGAAGCCTTCATCGTCATTGCCTTCGGCATGCACAGTTGCCGTAAGGGAGGTCAGCAGGAGTGTCAGAATTAACGACTTATTCATGGAAGAACTCCAGCATATCAGCGACGTTGATTCGGAAATTTAGATTTCCTAAGTGCCCCCCGTAGGGATATACAGTGAGCCGCTGAGCAAAGGTTTTACGCAGAAAAGTTAAGTCGCCGCGCCCCAAAATGAGGTCGTCCGCGTTGGTCATTACGCCAATTTTTGGACTGTTCTGGAGGTAGTCAGCCAGTACAGTCAGACTAGAATCATTAATCAGTTGATCCAAATCACGGCCTTCAAAACGTTGGCGCCAGAACGGGAGTAACTGATGATTGATGTAGCAAGTGAAATTGCAACGCAGGGATGCCTGGAAGTAGGGCGTTAAAGAACTGGTTTCGGTAATAACACTATCGAGCGGAACGATACTGCCACGCCGATTCACCAGATCGGTGGTGAACACGATATCCGCCGCAGAAAACCGGAACGTCGTGCCAATTAACATGGCCAGCTCTTCATTACTAAGGCTTTGCGATGACTGCTGGAAGTCATAGAGCATGGCGGCATCGAGCTGAATATGGCCTTTAGCGCGGAAATACGTCGCTAACTTAGTGAAGATAAGCTCAAAGAAGGTTTGATCATCATTCACGCCCTTAACATTCGTCTGCACCAGCTTATCCAGATTGCTCACAGAGGTTGCCAGATTGACCGGCGGGTTAATCATCAGCACGCGCTTGAAGTTAAAGCTTTTCTTTTCTTCATCCAGGCGACTGACAAAGGCCGCATTCAGACCACCTAAGCTATATCCCAGTAAGTGATACTCGGTGACTTTAAGCTGGTTTTGCTGCGCTTTAACGGCATTCATCACGTTATACAGATCGCGAGCATCTTCCGGGCTGTAGCCGGGAGTGGCGTAGCGGGAGGCGCCGGCCATAAAGTCGTAACTGGTCGGCGAAGACAGCTGCACGACGTGAAAGCCATCGCGATAAAAGACTTTCTTAAGGAAATCCATGGTGCTGCTGGCGTAGTTTGAGCCAGTGCCCGCGATGAGAAAAATCAGTGGGGCTGGGCCAGGTTGACGCGCAATCCGATATTTCAGCTTTTTAACGGCCCAAAAGTTGTCGGGCAACGTGAATTCACGCTCCGGCCTGAGATTCAACTCATAGTCATCTTGATCAATGTTGCGGTTGGACGGCAAGTCCGCCGGCTGCAATACGCTAGGGGTTGTAGCAATGGTGGCTTCGAAGGGATTTGTCAGTGGGTAGTTATAGCTATTGGCATCGATGCTTTTAGCGTGTCCCACGAGGCTGAAACTACAAACAGTAAGTGTCAGTATGGAAAGGAGGTGTCGATAGTGCTTAACGTGCATTGGGCTTCCGAGAGTCGATTCAAGTCAATGAATGAGTAGAGTGACTTTAACGCAGATAACCCTGTGGGCGCTGACTTATAAATACGATTTAACATAATATAAATTATACGAAGATAAGTATGGCACCGAAAATGCCTAACTTTCGCTACTATGCGCCATCAGCTGAAGCCCACATGACGGCCAGGAATCAGAATGCGACATTCACGTGCAAGCCTGCGGTTTATTCTCATCACCGTTTTTGTCGACATGCTGGGTATTGGGTTGATGCTACCGGTCTTGCCATCCTTGGTTGGCGAATTGGCTGGCTCTCCGGACTTGCAGTCGTATTGGTATGGCGCCTTGATGGTGACCTTTGGCATCACCCAGTTCTTAGCCATGCCGTTACTGGGTGCGCTGAGTGATCGCTTTGGTCGACGTCCCATTTTGTTGCTATCCATTTTCGGTCTTGGCTCGGCGTATCTCATTTCGGCCACCACAGACTCGCTACTCATTTTGCTGCTATCCCGCGTGCTGAGCGGCGCTACGAGTGCTAGCTTTACCGTAGCCAATGCCTATGTCGCCGACATCACCACGCCAGCCGAGCGCAGCAAAGGCTTTGGCGCCATTGGTGCAGCTTTTGGCTTAGGTTTTATTGTGGGTCCTGCGCTCGGCGGTATTTTAGCCAGCGACGACCTCAGGCTGCCCTTTTGGATTGCCTCAGCCATGGCATTGCTAAATGGCCTCTATGGTTGGTTTGTACTGCCGGAGTCGTTGTCGGTTGAGCGTCGTCGGCCGCTGAAGCTAAGCCAGGCCAATCCCTTTGGTGCACTGAAGCATCTCAAAGGATTACAAGGGGTTGGATTACTTATCGTAGTCTATTCTTTAATACTACTGGCCCAATGGATCCTGCAAACAACGTGGGTGCTGTACACGAGTTTTCGTTTCCAATGGCAGCCAGCAGATAACGGCATGGCCCTGTGCCTGGTCGGTTTAATGGCGGTTTTGGCTCAAGGCGTGTTTATGGGCCCATTACTGCAGCGCTTTGGCGAACAAAAATTGGCCATGATGGCGATGACTTCTGCGATGTTGGCCTCGATAGGCTATGGCCTGATCGATCAAAGCTGGATGCTTTACCTGTTAATCACAGCCAATATTTTGTCGTTTACAGCCTCTCCAGCGCTACAAGGCATTATCTCGAAAGCGGCACATGAGTCTGAACAAGGCCTAACTCAAGGTGCGTTAAATTCTATTGCTAGCCTAATGACCGTGATTGCACCTTTAATCGGCACGCCATTGCTTGGCATGGTGTCTACGTTGCCTGCAGATGACTGGCGCTTAGGTTCTACGTTCTTTGTAAGCGCAGGCTTGCAGTTTATGGCGATTTTACTGGCACGCCGTCATTTTCGTGCGGCCCCCTCTTTTGCTTAGTGTACAATCCGCCGCATGAAAGAGACCCTCACGCCAGCACTGCCCTGCCCTTGCCCGGGTCTCGATGTGCTTTATGCTGATCGCGACTGCGTAGTTTTACTCAAGCCTTCCGGCATACACAGTGTTCCAGGCGTTGGTGAAGACAAGCAAGACAGTATCTTGACCCGCCTGCAAGCCTTTGACCCCAGCATCCATGCTGTCCACCGCCTTGATCGTGACACCTCTGGCGTGATGGTATTTGGTCGGCACAAAGAGGCCATTAGTCACTTAGGCAAGCAATTTCAAGCACGTACCGTCGATAAGCGCTATACCGCGTTAGTGGCAGGCATACTGCAAGACGACGCGGGTGAAATTGAATTAGCAATGCGCTATGCCCCGGAAATCAAACCCCGCCAAGTCGTGGACCCACAGCTAGGTAAACCGGCTCGAACGTTGTGGCAGGTCATTCAGCGTTTTTCGACGACGACATTGGTCGCCTTAGAGCCCTATACGGGGCGAACTCATCAGTTGCGTGTGCATTTACAGGCCATTGGCCATCCGATTCTTGGAGATAGCCTGTACGCCCCAGAAAACTGGCAACAAGCCAGCCCACGACTGTGCTTACACGCAAATGAATTGGCGTTCGATCACCCCAGTACTGGGCAGCGCATGCGCTATTCGTCGGCCGAAAATTTCTCATCCATTTTATATTGAATACACGCTAATCCCATGAAAAATAACACTCCTGCCCTAGGGCAGCGCTGGATATCTGACGCAGAACCTGAACTTGGACTCGGCGTTGTTATGGAGGCGGATGCCCGCGCCATGACCGTGTTGTTCCCGCGCAGCGAAGAGACTCGTGTTTATGCCCGAGCCAATGCACCCCTCACCCGCATTCAATTCAGTGCGGGCGATCACGTTGAAGATGCCGAAGGTGGGCATTGGGTTGTGCAGAGTGTGCAAGAGCGTCATGGGCTTTTTTGTTATGGCGTCATCAATGAGGCCGGGAACACTAAGGATTTAATGGAAACCCGTTTGTCTGCCGATTTACGTTTGTCACGACCACGTGAACGACTATTGGCAGCGCAGGTGGATGGAAAGCAATGGTTCCAGCTGCGTTTGAATGCTATTCGTGAGCAGCAAAAGCTCTCGCAACATCCCGCACGAGGTTTGCTGGGCGCTCGCATTGGCCTGATTCCTCACCAACTCTCGGTTGCCCAGACGGTTGCTCAGCGCCTGAGTCCGCGCGTGTTATTGGCCGATGAAGTGGGCTTGGGGAAAACCATTGAAGCAGGCTTGATTTTGCATGCTCAGATTCAGCAAGGTCGAGCTTCACGAGTATTGATTTTGCTGCCCGACAGCTTGGTTCATCAGTGGTTAGTGGAGATGCGTCGCCGCTTTAACTTGGCCTTTAGCCTGTTTGATTTAGAGCGCTGCGCTAGTCTCATTGAAAATGGCGATAACCCGTTTCTGAGCGAGCAAATGGTGATCGCACCGCTTTCCTTGCTGACGGACCACCCGCATTTGCTGACCTCCGCCTTAGATGCTCCTTGGGATGTCTTGGTAGTGGATGAGGCGCATCATCTGGCATGGTCGCCTGAAGACCCCAGCATTGAATATGAAGTGGTTTCACTGCTTTCAGCCCGTGTGCCGGGTTTATTGCTACTGACGGCCACACCCGAGCAATTGGGCGTGGAAAGTCATTATGCTCGCCTGCACTTACTGGATCCGGCGCGTTATCCATCGCTAGATGCTTTCTTGGATGAACACGATAGCTGGCGCGAAACCCGCGATCTGGCTGATGCGCTGTTATCTGGCAAAATCTCCGCAGAGACTAAGAAACATTTACACCACTTGCTATCTGATCTGAGTTTCGACCTCAGCACCAACGAAGGTCGCGAACTGGCTTTAAAAGCACTTTTGGACCGTCATGGCTTAGGTCGCGTGCTGTTTAGAAATACGCGTGCTGCTGTGGGTGGCTTCCCCGAGCGAGTGAGTCACTTGGTTAGTCTGCCCGTGCCAGAAAGCTTCGCACCTTGGGTGAATAAAGGCGCAATTTGGCCGGAAACCCGTGTGGATGAAGACACTTGGCTTGCTGACGACCCTCGCCTGCCGTGGCTTGCGGCATGGCTAAAGTCTCATAAGCGCGATAAATGCTTGCTCATCACCCGTACTGCACCTATTGCTGAGGCCTTGGAGAATTGGCTGCGTCTGCGTGAAGGCATTCGCACCGCCGTTTTCCATGAGGGCATGAATCTGCTGGAGCGCGACCGAGCTGCTGCTTACTTTGCTGAGCCCGAAATGGGCGCACAAATTCTCCTGTGCTCGGAAATTGGTTCTGAGGGGCGTAACTTCCAGTTTGCCCACCATCTGGTGCTTTTTGACTTACCCGATAACCCCGATCAGCTCGAACAGCGCATCGGTCGCCTCGATCGTATTGGGCAAACACAGACCATTCAGCTTCATGTGCCCTACTTAGCAGGCTCTGCTCAAGCCCGCTTGTTGCGCTGGTATCAGGAAGCTCTAGCGGTATTTTCACGCTGCTCGCCCACGGCGCCGACCGTGCATGAACACTATTTAGATGAGTTAAAGCCGCTGCTGAAGCCATCTGCTCCGGAAGCCGACCTCGATGAGCTGATTGAAAAGGCCGTTGCCCTCAGAGAAACATTGGAAGACGAGTTGGCAGAAGGCCGCGATCGTTTACTTGAACTGCAATCCTGTCGTCGTGACTTGGCAGATCCCCTCGCCGCTGCCCTTGCTGCTCAGGATAGCGATACGCGCCTAGATGAGTTTATGTTGGCTGCTTGGGAAGCGTTTGGCGTGCATGTCGAAGATCACGGGTCTCCACGCACCTGGATTTTACAACCCGGCGAGCACCAGCTCATTGATGCCTTCCCTGGGCTCGATCCGGATGGCATGACCGTCTGTGCCGATCGTGCCACCGCATTAGCGCATGAAGAGTGGCAATACCTGACCTGGGAACATCCCATGGTGCATGGTGTCTTGGAGTGGATGCAGACGGCCCCCCAAGGCAGTGTGCAAGTCGCCGTTTTGCGTAATAAGTCCATTAAGCCCGGTACGCTGTTGCTGGAAGCCTGGTATCAGGCCACCGCACAGGCGCCAAAGGGCTTAGCCTTGGACCGAGTTCTGCCATCCGAACCCTTACGCCTACTGATCGACAATAAGGGGCGCAACCTAGCCCCACAGGTTAATGCCGCATCACTGGCCCGACAGCTAGACGTACCGGAAAACAAACTGGCGCGTACGGTGATTAAAGCGCATCGCGATGATGCCGAAGGGCTGCTCAAGGGGGCAGAAACTGAGGCTCAGTCTCAGGCAGCACAATGTTTGATTACCGCGCAGGCGGCTTGGCAGGCACTGGAAGGTGGCGAATTACAACGCCTCCAAGCCCTACAAAAGGTAAATCCATCGGTTCGTGATAGCGAAGTGAAGGCTCAGCAACAGCGCGTTGCCGAGGGACTGGCGGCACTAGAGCGACTGCAAATGTCGCTCTATGCTGTCCGCTTAATCATTGCGGCATAACTAAAACGAAGTGCCGGCGCTTAGAAATGACCGATCACAAAGGTTGCGCCGGCACTCGTTACAACCAATTCTTGCCGACCGTCTGCGTTGTCTCTTGCTGTCCCCCACTCGATGAGTTGGTAGTAGGCATTACGGCCAATCAGGGCATGTAAGCGATCTCGAATATGCACGCAGGGATGTGGTTCATCCTCAAGATATTCCAGCCAAATAGGATGCTCCTCTCCGGCGACAACCACATCACCTGTTTGTGTGGTCAGCTGCAAAAAAAGTGAGCCGTCTCGCTCAATTCGCTCGACCAAGGTAATGAGAAAAGGCGCATCTTCAACGCGAATACGGACTTTCTCTACCGGCGTGACTAAGTAATACGCATCATCGTCTTCACGGCGCATGACCGAGCTGAATAGCTTCACCAGCGCAGGACGGCCAATCGGTGTGCCCATATAAAACCACTGGCCGTTGCGCTTAATCTCCATATCAATGTCGCCGCAAAACTCTGGGTTCCAGAGATGAATAGGCGGTAATTTCTTCTCTCCACCTTCAGTTTGGATGAGTCGGGCGATTTGCATGGGATCACTGCGTAAGGAGGGTTTCTTGTCTTCGCCTGTCATATTCATGTTCTCACGGGTTCGGGGCGGCCTTGACGGAGGTCTGTCCAAGAAAAACCGGACAATTTGTGCGGTAAATCATTGGCCTGTAGCAAACACCCCTTTTATACTATGCCGGTTAACTTAAGCGAGCCTGCAAACGGTTTGCAGTTCATTTTCCCGTGAATTCGGGTGCCTTGAAGGAGTACATCGTGGAAAGAGAAGCGATGGAGTTTGATGTTGTCATCGTCGGTGGTGGTCCTGCAGGTCTGTCGGCCGCCATCCGTTTGCGTCAGCTGAGCATTGAAAGCGGTCACGAAGTGTCTGTTTGTGTGGTTGAAAAAGGCTCTGAGTTTGGCGCACACATTCTCTCTGGTGCGGTGTTTGAAGCACGCGCTATGGAAGAACTCTTTCCCAATTGGAAAGAAGAAGGTGCTCCACTCAATGTGCCTGTGAAAGGCGATGAAGTGTATTTCCTGACCAGCCAAACTGGCGCAATTAAAACGCCCGATTGGATTATTCCTAAGCCTATGCATAACCAAGGCAACTACATCATTAGCCTCGGCAATGTGGTGCGTTGGTTGGCCACCAAGGCAGAAGAGCTCGAAGTCATGCTCTTCCCTGGCTTCGCCGCTTCAGAAGTGCTGTACAACGAAGACGGCAGCGTGCGTGGCGTAGCAACCGGCGATATGGGTGTTTCCCGTACTGGTGAGCACAAGCACTCGTACACACCGGGTTACGAACTGCATGCCAAATACACGTTGTTTGCTGAAGGCTGCCGCGGTCATCTCGGCAAAATGCTGATCAGTCACTTCGAGCTAGATAAAGATTCCGATCCGCAGCACTACGGTATTGGCATCAAAGAGCTCTGGGAAATTGACCCGGCTAAGCATCAAGAAGGTCTGGTTATGCATGGTGCCGGTTGGCCGCTCACCGAAACCGGCTCGACGGGTGGCTGGTGGATGTACCACGCTGAAAACAATCAGGTCACCGTAGGTTTAATTACCGACCTCTCCTATCACAACCCCTACCTGTCGCCGTTCGACGAGATGCAGCGCCTCAAGCACAACCCAGTGCTGAAGCAGTATCTGGAAGGTGGCAAGCGTATTTCTTACGGTGCGCGTGCGGTGGTTAAGGGTGGCCTCAACTCCCTACCTAAGCTGACCTTTCCCGGTGGCTTGTTGATTGGTGATGACGCAGGCTTCCTGAACTTCTCCAAGATCAAGGGCAGCCACACCGCCATGAAGTCGGGCATGCTCGCTGCTGAAGGTGTTTTCGACGCACTCAAAGCCGGCCGTAGCGGTGGCGATGAAGTCGTTGAGTACGCTGACAAGTTCGAAGCGTCCTGGCTGTACGAAGAACTGTACAAGGCGCGCAACTTCGGCGCCGCCATGCATCGCATGGGTACCTTCATGGGTGCGGCATACAACTTCGTGGAGCAGAATCTGTTTGACGGCAAGCTGCCGTTCAACATCCACGACACTACTCCCGACTACAAGACGCTCGATCTGGCTTCGTTCCACACGCCGATCGACTATCCGAAGCCGGATGGCAAGATCAGCTTCGACAAACTGTCGTCGGTGTTTATCTCCAACACCAACCACGAAGAAGATCAGCCGATCCACCTGACCTTGAAAGATGCCAGCATTCCGCTGACCAAGAACCTCAAGCTCTATGCGGAGCCGGCTCAGCGCTACTGCCCGGCAGGCGTCTACGAAATCGTAGAAGCCGCTGGCGAGAAGCGTTTCCAGATCAATGCACAGAACTGCGTTCACTGCAAAACATGTGACATCAAAGACCCAGCCCAGAATATTAATTGGGTGGTTCCTGAAGGTGGTGGTGGTCCAAACTACCCCAACATGTAAAAAAACGGCCTTCGGGCCGTTTTTTTTACTCTGAAAGACGCTTAAACGCTGAGTCTTAGCCGGACTTGATTCGTGTTAGTGGCCGTATCACGCGTAATTTGTGCTTCCAAAACGCGAATGCCTTGGCTGCGACATTGTTGGAAAAAAGTCATCACACTGGCTAACTTCACGTTTTTCATAGCCAGTCGCACCCCTGCAGGATCTGACTCCATACGCTCTAAAGCTAAACCAGCATTGCTGGCCAAGAGCTGCACTCGTTGCGGTAACGCTGACGCAGCAACGGTAGAGACGCCTCCAGTGCCCGACATACTTGGGATATGTTGACGGAGGTCATTCAAGAGTTGGGACGCCTGCTGAAACTCCTTTTCAGCAGCTTCTTGGGCACGCTGTGCCGGGATCAAGAGACCGCCCACTAATATCGCGGGGACCATCACGAGTGCCAGTAGAGTCAATATACGTCGGTCCGACGCAGAGCGTGACAACCATGCATTTTGAAGGGCTTGGCGTTGTGCAATAAACATTATTGGCCTCTCGTGCTAACGCGTAACTGCAACTTTGCTTTTGCAATGCCGGCTTCGAAGCGGGAATTATCCACTTGGGTGCTGATACCAGCGGCGGTGAGCTGTGCGGACCATTGACTGATATCAGACAAGGCCGGGGCAATGACATCTACCCGTGTAAGCGCTGCATCTTGGTATTCCAACTTAACAATCTGACTGCCCGCATTCGGGGCGGTCTGCGCTAACAGTTGCAACAACTGTGTAGGGTCTACGGCACTCGCCTGCGCTTTTTTGGCATTAAATTGACGCGCCAGATTGATGATTCGGCGATCTTCAGGGAAGGCTGAGCGGTATAGAGCCTCTGACTCCACACGGGCAGCGACGGTTTGCTGCTGAATGCGATGCGTCTCAAGGCGAGTAAGCCCAATCTGCAGAATGACGGCGAATACCGCTAAAGCAGCCACCCATCGCCAGCGTGTCTGATTCGGGGAAGACGTTTTCTGCGCCAACTCACCCATTAGCCAGTTCTGCGGATGTTGTAACCAGTAACGACTATTTTGCGTCTTCAATACGTCGGTCCAATCCTGCCAAGGAGCGGCAGCGGGTTGCACACGCTCCGGCAACTCTGGCAGCTCGACGCCCTGTGGATAACGCAGGCGCACAAAGCCAGACAATGGCGTTCGTTGCAGCTGGGCTTCCATCAATAGGGCGATGTCGTTTTGTTCAACCACAGCCCCCTGCCCTAACTCCATTCGCCAGTAAACCGAATTTCCACCGGCAGGCAGCCATAACCAAGTGTCATGATCTTGGCCAAACAGAACAGACTCCGGAATGGCGGCACAAACATTGAGGCCATGGCTTCGCAGTTGGTCACGCCAAGACAGTAACCATTGCTTATTAATGCCACGGGCTAACACTTGCTGGTCATCGATACTTTCAAGTGTCCAGTGCAGTCGTTCATAGTCCTCGGCCACGAAATCTTCAGCGAGTGCCACCAAGGCAGCCCCCGCTTCGCGCCGTTGACGGGGAGATGCTTGCACAATGACCGTGGTATCCATGCCCACAGGCGTAATTAACACCACGGGTAAATCCCGCAGCGACTCCCACTGCTGCATTAAGTCAGCATTTACCGCCCATGCCCCCAGTCGCTGCCAATGACCTTGACGAAAGCAAACTGTTTGTATCGATTCGGATGCCGTTGCTGGCAAGCGCAAAAACAAGGTGTCCATTATTCTTCCTTATCCGACTCAGTGTTACCCATGGCTGCCGCTTCATTATCCGGCACCCATAATGGGTTGCGTTCACTGGCGATCATTTTTAATTGCCCATCTTTGCGCGATAACAAAGACCACTGCAAGCGTTCCCGCTTGCCAAAACGAATTCGCGTGTACAGCTCGAAATATTGCGAATCAACACTTAATAACTGCTGTAGGCCGGCGCGTACGTCTGGGCTAGCCGAAGCAAAAACAGGATTATCTAAAAACTGCTCCACAGACTCCCAGCCATCTGCGGGTCTGCGTTGCAGCAATTCTAGCGCATTGTTTGGCGACAAACCGGGCACCATGGCTTCCAATAATCCGGGCGACAAAAAATTCACATTTAAGCTGCGTGCTGACGATGGCAGTACCGTCACGTAAGGTGCCAACTGGCGCAATAAATCACTGCTAAAGCCTTTCACAAGGCGCAACTCGGAGAAGGTACTGAAGCTGCGATTGGCACAGCGATAAGCGGGGTTTTGTCGGAGGTAAAAATCGTCTTCGGCGCCAGAGCTGCCCGTAGGTAAGCTATCTTCGTCTAACCAGTCCACCAGGCTATCGGTTAGCTCTACGGGAATGGCGAGCTGTTCTAGGAGTTGTTTGAAGAATCGCAAACTCACGGGGTCAACCTGATTATTTTTGATCAGGCTGTTGAGGTTGAAGCGTGCCTGAGCATCACGCACCGTGGGCGCAATGACACCTCCTGGCACGGGAAACGCGGGAAACGGTTGAGCCCAATACTCATTGGGATGATCGGTTTTATTGCCATCATCGCTATCCGCTTTCAGGGCCGCCATGGCGAAATACTCTGCGCCACGATCATATTCAGCGATTTGATCTTGTTGAAACTGAGCCCCAATCTCGGCTTGCAGGCGACTCTGCCGACCAATCATGGCAAGCACTAACGTCGTGGCTAAAGCGGCGATCAGCATCATCGTGATTAAGGCCACGCCACGCTGGCTGCTTCGTGCTTGCAAGTGTTTAGGCGTGAACTTAAAGGGCGTCATAGCTAGGCAACAAAAAGACACGGCGAATTTCGCCCCAAGGCGCCACTTGCAGTTGCAAGTCCACAACCTCTGGAGCCCCCTCAGTGACCACATTTCGGTTCGACGCGTTAGCACCCGCTGTGGTCGCTGGCCATAGCGACAAGACGGGTGCACTAGGTCCGGCTTGAACGCGCCAGCGCAGCGTAACGTCTTTAGGCCCGAGAGGCGCCGCCAAGGGCTTTTGACCCGGCAGCCGATCCAGCGTATTCCACGTCAGACGCCACAGACGCTTACCGCGCATTTCATAGCGCACACGCAGTAAATCACTGCGCGCCTTATCCAACGGATTGCTTAAGCCACGACGGGTGAACTCCAGCGACCCATCTGGCTCCAATACAAACGGCGGCAAGGCATCGCCCAACTCATCGCGAATCGGTCGATTTACCCATTGCGATAAATCCTGCGCAATCACGCCTTGTAAGCGCGCTAAAGCTAGCAGTTTGGCCTGGCGCTCTTGGACACGAAGGGCGGTAGCACTGGTGCTGGAAAGAAAGCTATACGCGCCTAAGCTAATAATCGCGAGAATAGCCATAGAGACTAAAAGCTCGATGAGGGTAAAACCGCGTGATGACGCTCGGCGTGAAAAAGCGGTCATAGCCCGGCTCCACGCTGGCGGAGAAAGCCGACTTCGGTGACCAGATCATTGCCCGCCTTCCCTGCAATAGGATCGTAGGGGGCAACTGAGATATCGAGATGGCGGACTGCCGGGCTAGGCGTAGATGACACGGATATGGTGACAAACCAGTCTCTACCCGCCATCACGGCCGTGGAGTCCATGACACCTACTTCGGGGTAGTCGCTACTGGCCTGTAAGTCTGTGAGCGTGTTTAAGGCAATCCAATGTGCCAGCAGACGATCTTCCAAGGCGGAAGCCTGACGCGTTTGATCACGGCTGCTGTTTAAAAGCGTTAGCGCAACCACACCAAAAATGGCGAGAGCGACCAGCACCTCAATCAACGTAAAACCTCTATTAGCGCGGCGCAAAGGATGCCTCACTCGCGTTGCTGTCAGGGCCATCTGATTTAAGGTTTGTGTTGCTATCGTTTAGGCGTTCCGTCTCGACCGCATCGCCTATATCGGTAAGCGTGAGTGACTCCTGAAGCCCACGAGCATCATTGCTCGCATAGAAATGAATAACTCCGGGCGTCGCCTCACCGCTAGACATCAGCAAAAAGTCGGGGAACACGCCTTTACGTTTGTTCGATGAGGCAGCGGCAGGAACGGTCTTGGCGTCTGCATCCTGCCAAACAAACGTCAACCCAGGATAGGGTTTGGTTTTAAACGCGGGTTCATCACTCATGATCTCCCAGCTACGATCTGAGGTTCGAAAACGTAAAAATTGCCATGATTCAGGCAGTAGTCTGATACCCACCTCAATTTGATCGCGCTCTGCAATCACCCGCGCCAACCCTAATTGGCCTTGCATCTGCTCACGAGCGCGTAACAGACGGCGTGCAGGATCTTCGGGGTTTAAACTCACCACCGCCACACCCATCAGCACGCCAATAATGACGACCACCAACAGCACCTCGATCAGCGTAAAGCCGCGAGATGCTAGTGACCGGTGTCGCCATGGCTTCATTCGAAGTAAATATCTGCAGCGTAGCCTTCGCCACCCTCGGCATTGTCTGCACCTAAGGAATAGAGGTCAAAGGGCTTGCCGTTGCTGCCGGGCGAAACGTATTGGATGGGGTTATCCCATGAATCAACCGGCAGTTTTTTCAAGTAACCCCCATCGGGGAATACGCGGGCATCGGGTGAACGCGTCACCAGAGCATCTAAGCCGGATTCGGTCGACGGATAGGTGTAGTTATCCAACTTATAGAGCTCTAAAGCGTTGGCCACCGCGCTCAAACTGGCTTTGGTGGAGGTCACGCGAGCTTGGTCATCTTTGCCCACCACATTGGGCACAATGATGAGGGCGAGAATGCCAATAATGGCAACCACCACCATAATTTCGATAAGGGTAAAACCGCGTTGCGCGCGACGCTTTAATGACGACATGAGCTGCTCCTTAATTAACCAGATTATTCATCTGCACAATGGGCAGCATGATAGCGAGAACAATGACCAAAACGACACCTGCCATCATCAATAACATCATGGGTTCGAATAAACCCACCATGGTGGCAATGCTGCCCGTCAGTGATTTTTCCTGCATGACCCCGGTGCGATGCAACATGTCATCGAGCTCGCCGGAGGTCTCACCACTGGCAATCATATTCACCATCATGGCGGGAAATAGCTTTGACTGGTCTAGCGCTGGTGCTAATCGACCACCCTCGGTAACACGATCTGCAGCCTGAGACACTGCCTGGCGCATGGGAATGTTATCTATCACGTCGGCCGCAATACGCAGCGCATCGACTAGGGGCACGCCGCTGCGCGTCAAAATGCCGAGGGTGCTAACAAATCGGGCGGACTGAGCATCCCGAATGAGACGTCCAGCGACAGGAATACGCAATTGAAAAGCGTGCCAGCGGGCTTTAAATGCCTCACCTTGCAGAAGGCGATTAAACAAGAATGCGCCAGCCAGCAGCAGCAGGCAGAGCTTGCCGATATGTGCGCGTAAGCCATCACTGGCGGCGATCAATAACTGAGTAATCAGCGGAAGCGCTTGGCCTTGATTATCGAACACCTTAACAATGTCCGGCACCACATAAGTCAGCAAACCCACCACAATGAGCAACGAAAGCACCGTCAGAATGGCTGGATAAATCAGGGCGCCCTGCACTTTTTTCCGCGTTTCATAACGAGACTCGGTGTAATCCGCGAGACGATTTAAGACTAAATCCAAATGTCCGGAGCGTTCACCCGCAGCCACCGTCGCGCGGTACAGCGACGGAAAGGCTTGGGGGAACTCTGCCAGACTTTGCGCAAAACTATAGCCTTCCACAACCCTGGCTCGAACGGCAGTGAGAATACGTTTGGTGGTGACTTTTTCACTTTGTTGCCCGACCGCTCTGAGCGCATCGTCTAGCGTCAGACCCGCTTGGACCAAAGTCGCCAGCTGTCGGGTAATCATGGCTAGGTCTTGTGCGCTAAGACGGGGCTTTAAAAAATTAAACCCCGAACCGGGGTTATTGCTTTCTGAATTGTCGGATGCGGCAGATATTTGCAGTGGCACCCAGCCTTTTTCACGCAAGAGCTGTCGCACATGACGGGCGCTCTCGCCTTCTAGAACGCCCTTCTGCCGCTTACCCTGTGCATCTACACCGACATAATCAAAAACAGCCATTAATCTTCCCGAGTGACTCGTAGCACTTCATCTAAAGTCGTTACACCGGCCAGTACTTTACTCATTCCATCAGCACGAATGCTAGGGCCATGAAGTCGCGCAATGGCTTCCAGTTCCTGCTCACCACAACGCTCATGAATTTGTCGGCGCATTTCATCATTCACCGAAATCACTTCATAGATGCCCGTACGACCTTTAAAGCCACGCTGGTTGCAGCTGACGCAACCCTTGGCGCGGTAGATAGTCGGCGGCAATTGTGGATTAACACCCATCAATTCACACTCGGCATGATCTGCGGTATGGGCTTCCCGGCACTGGTTACAGAGCACGCGTACCAAGCGTTGGGCGACCACGCCAATCAGCGAAGATGACAGCAAAAACGGTTCTACGCCCATATCCACTAAGCGAGTAACCGCACCAACGGCTGAGTTGGTATGCAATGTGGACAGCACTAAATGGCCCGTTAACGACGCTTGAACGGCAACATCAGCGGTTTCACGGTCACGAATTTCACCCACCATCACCACATCAGGATCTTGGCGCAAAATGGCACGCAGCCCACGCGCAAAAGTCATATCCACTTTGGTATTGACCTGAGTCTGACCAATGCCGTCGAGTTGGTACTCAATGGGGTCTTCCACGGTCAGGATGTTGCGCGAATAGTCATTGAGCTCAGTTAATGAAGCATACAAGGACGTTGTCTTTCCGGAACCCGTGGGGCCGGTGACCAACATGATGCCGTGGGGCTTAGAAATAAGTTCCTGCAAAACCACATGATCGCGGTTACTTAAGCCCAGGCTCGACAAATTTAGTCGCCCCGCTTGCTTATCGAGCAAACGCAGCACAACACGTTCGCCGGCACTGGATGGCATGGTGGACACACGAACATCGACTTCGCGGCCAGCTAACTTAACGGAAATGCGGCCATCTTGAGGCACACGCTTTTCTGCAATGTCTAAGCGCGCCATGACCTTGATACGCGACACCAATAATGGGGCTAACTCGCGACGAGGTTGAAGCACTTCGCGCAACACGCCATCGACCCGCAGGCGAACAGACAGGCGTCGCTCAAAGGTTTCAATATGAATATCCGAGGCATTTTCGCGAACGGCCTCCTGAAGAATCGCATTGATGAGGCGAATAATCGGCGCGTCATCTTCTTGATCCATCAGGTCTTCAGTTTCTGGCACCAGATCCGCCAGCTTCTCTAAATCGATGTGATCGCCAATGCCTTCGGCCGCTTGCATGGAGTCGCCGGCATCACCCTGATAACTTTGCGCCAGCGCTTCATTGAACTCGGTCTCATTGACTGGACGGCAATACACAGGGCGACCCAATAGGCGCCTCGCTTCCGCGAGCGATGACAAGCGCCAGTCAGGGCGTGCCAGCAGGCACCAATTCTCTTCATCGATGATGCGGAGAACTAAACCGTGGCGTTTCGCAAAACTGTAAGGCAGGCGTGTTGACTTGGGCGGAACAGGCCAGGCATCGTCAAGTTCAGGCAGAGCGGCAGACATCATGAAAGGTGGCCAAGGTTGCTAGGATTCATCGCAGTCTACTGTAAGGCAGTGTGAGTCAAAAGTGGCGTTGTGTAGGCATTTCATATCTTAAAAAATGATCCTTTACACAGACCATGACAAACTTAGCCTAATTCCTGAGCAGCTAGCATTTGCTTGGTTGACGCCCTCAAATCACATGGCTATTATGCCGCCTCTCGCAAGAGAGCTCACACCTTTGGCTGGGTGGCAGAGTGGTCATGCAGCGGACTGCAACTCCGTGTACGCCGGTTCGATTCCGACCTCAGCCTCCATATGAAAAAAGCATCATTGTCGCTGATGCAATCACTCTGCCCGAGTGGTGAAACTGGTAGACACAAGAGACTTAAAATCTCTCGACTTAACGGTCGTACCGGTTCGATTCCGGTCTCGGGCACCATATCTCTACTACTATTTTCTCACTCAACAGAGATGATGGCTTACGCCACCACCCCTTTGTTTTTGAGCTGCGCAATACTGTCTGACGTTAGCCCTGCTTTTGCCAAAACCTCGTCGGTGTGCTGACCCAGGATCACGCCAGCATATTGATAGCTGGGCGGTGTCGCCGAGAACTTGAACGGCGATGCCAGTTGACGCTGACGGCCACCATCGAGTTGCGGCACATCGACCAGCATGCCACGCGCCTGCATCTGCGGATGCTCGCAGGCTTCACTGAAGCTCAGTACCGGCTCTGTGCAGGAGTCCATGGCCGCAAAAATGGCCGACCACTCCGCATACGTCTTTGTCTTCAGTGCTTGACGAAGCGCTTGCTTTAAAGCTGCTACACGTTCTGGCAACATCACTAAACCTTCAGGCGCTAACTCTGGGCGGCCAATCGCAGCACAGAATTGCATAAAGAACTGGGGTTCTAATCCGCCCACTGACAAATAGCGGCCATCAGCGGTTTCATAGCAATCATAAAACGTGCCGCCATTGAGCTGGGTTGTCTCTAACGTGGGCTGATCAGCACCCATCAGTGCGCCTGGCGCTGTCAGGGCGTGCAAACTAAAGGCGGCATCTGTCATCGAAATATCAATATGTTGCCCCTCACCCGTCGCTTGCCGGTGAATAACAGCTGCCAACAAACCTATGACCGCGTGGCATGAGCCACCGGCGATGTCTGCTACTTGGACTGCCATTGGCGCCGGGCCGGAGGCTTTGCGACCGTTGTAGCCAATCACCCCTGCAATCGCTAAATAGTTAAGGTCGTGGCCCGCGCGATCTTTATACGGACCCGTTTGGCCGTAGCCCGTAATAGAGCAATAGATCACTCGCGGGTTGACTGCTTTCAGGGCTTCGTAGCCAGCACCCAGTCTGTCCATTACACCCGGACGGAACTGTTCAATGACAATGTCGTATTCAGCAACGAGTTGCTTAACGATCGCCAAACCCTCGGGTTGTTTCAAGTCGATAGCAATGGAGCGCTTCGAGCGGTTCAGATAGCCATGTGCTGCCGAGGTGCCATCACTGGCATAAGGCGGCATCAGGCGAACCATGTCGGGACGCGATGGCGCTTCTACGCGCAAGACATCCGCCCCCAAGTCCGCCAGCATTAAACTGGCAAATGGCCCCGGTAATAATCCCGAAAAATCTAGTACTTTTAACCCACTTAATGGACCTGCCATTTCATCTCCTCACGACATAACTGATCTGTGACTAATCGGTCGCGATAGTAGAGAGTTCAGCAGACATTCGCCAATGACTGATTGGCTCATCACAATTGACGCCATGCATCACTTAGGTCGGGTATTCATCGGCTCTCGGTGGCCATTTTCTTGCGCAGCAAAGTGCGCTTATCCATACTCATGACCCGTTAACCCTTAAAGGATTGTTGTCGGATGCTGGCCTTTCTTCCAGCCCCTCTGCTGGGCATCATTGTTGGTCTGTTAATTGTGGGCGCGATTACGTTCTCAGCCATCCTCATTCTGCTGGCGAGTCCGCTTAAATTAATGGCTCATGTTTGGCCGGCCTCCGCCACCGTGACGCGCGGCATTCTGTCTGGTATCCAAGAAAATTGGACTGCCATGAATGCGCAAATTTTCAAGTTACTGCCCCCGATACATTGGGATGTTCGGGGAAGCAGCTCACCAACGCGTGACCGTTGGTACTTTGTTATTGCCAATCATCAAACATGGGTCGATATTTTGGCGTCTTTCCATGTGCTTAATCGCCGCGTTCCGCCGCTGAAGTATTTTCTTAAGCAAGAACTGTTTTATGTGCCCATCATCGGCTTGGCGGTCTATGCCTTGGACTATCCGTTTATGAAGCGCTACAGCCGCGAGTTTTTGTCTAAGCATCCACAACTCCGTGGCAAGGACTTAGAAACCACCCGTAAAGCGTGTGAGAAGTATCAGCACTACCCCGTGAGTGTGCTGAATTTTCTTGAAGGCACCCGGCGAACGCCGGAGAAACATGAACAGACACAATCACCCTACCGACACCTCCTGAAACCTAAGTCAGCGGGCGCCTCTTTTGTGTTGAGTGCATTGGGCGAGCGCATGGACTGCCTGCTCGACTTAACCATTGCCTACCCGCAAGGAACACCCAGCTTCTGGGATTTATGCTGTGGACGCGTTCAGCGGATTGTTATCGACATCGAGACACGCCCTATTCCCGCAGCGTATTGTCAGGGGAAGTATGAAGATGACCCTATTTTTAGAGACAATTTTCAGTTATGGATTGGCAGCATCTGGGAAGAGAAGGACAATAAGCTCGAACAGATTCTCAATCCTCCGCAAAACGTTTAGGAACACGATATGGCGCTCTCGCAACCTGCTACATTTGATGAAACTTGGAGTGACGAACGCGTTGCTTCTTATCTCAGTCGCGACCCGGTCGCCGGCGAAAATGCAGATTTTCATGTCTTAATGACGGCGTACAAGCATATGCGCGCAGCGGATTTTCAACGGCTCTTAGTCATGTTCAAAGCCGCTGGTCGCGACGTTCAGGCACGTAATCAGCAGGGACGCTCCCTGCTGGAGATCGTCCGTGAACACCCCCAGTCGGATGCCTTTGTAAAGTTATTGAGCGACTTCACTTGAGCCTTAGCGCTAACCATATTCTTCGCAATGGCCAGATCCAGTTTGGCTATTTTGAGGACAGCGTCTTAGACGCTAACGGGCGGCATGACATCACCCCCGATGCGTTTGGAAAGCGCCGAAGCGCTTTAGAAAAAGCCCTGAAATATAAGCAATTTCAATATTTCGGCGGGATGAGTCAGCGCTTTGTATTTGGCTGTGCATTGATCGACTTAGGCTATTGCAACTCAGTCTTTGCTTATCTCTTCGACACCAACACTGGTGAGTTATTCAGTCGCAGCATCAAGCGCCCTGGCCACGTGGGAATGTCACTATCCACTAGCCCTGTGGCGGGTCAGAGTGCGTTTAACGCCGCCGACCTCACGGTACTTCAAGGCTACGAAGCAGAGCCCCGCGTTAAAACGCTCAGGCTGCAGATTGGCGATGAGCTATTCATAGACGCACGCATGCCCGAAACCGGTTTTCAACCCATGTCGCTGACCACCCGTGCGGGCTATCACGGCTGGGTTTATGCCAATAAAACCGCAGGGCTCGCCCTAACGGGTGAGTTGATCTGGCGCGGCCAACGGTATGATCTCGCTGAGCTCGGTGCGATGGGGCATCACGATTTCTCTTGCGGCTTTATGCGACGAGAAACCTGGTGGAACTGGGCCTGTCTGTCTGGGCTTGTTCGCGATGAGTCAAATATTGAACATACCCTGGGCTTAAATATTTCAACTGGCGTGAACGAGACCACGTTCAGTGAAAACTGTGTATGGATCTCTGGGCAATGTATTTCCTTAGCCTCAGCAACTTTTGAGTTTGACCCCCAAGATGTGCTTCAGCCCTGGCAAGTCAGCACGTTAGATGGCCGCATTAAGCTGACATTTACGCCACTGGGTCTTCACAAAGAAAAACTTCAACTTCCCCTGCTCAAAAGTCATTTCCGACAGATCTTTGGTCGCTTTAATGGGCGTGTAGAAATTGATGGGGCGTGCTATACGGTCAGTAACTTAACGGGCTTTGTCGAAGATCAATTTGTCCGTTGGTAATTAGTGAGTAAAAAAAGGTATGTCTCATCGTCACCCACGTCACTTACAACGGCGGCTACCTGCGGGCCATCCGGATCGCGAAACGCGTCCATCGAGTTCTGGCCAAGCCCCGAAGACCAGCGACTCATCGTCACCTCGCACTAACCTCAGAGTTCCACAAATTTCTATGAAACCAAAACCTGGTAGCCTGCCGCCACGTCGAAATATCGCGCAACTTTTTATGGATTATTTGCGCATTCTGTTCGACTTAAAATTCAATCAATACCTCACGGTTCAATTGCTACCCCTACTTTATGTGGTGTTGGTCATTGGGGGTTTGGGCGTCATTGTTCAGCTCGTGGTAGATGCTTTTTCCCACAGCACCCAGCGTGGGCTGATCTATGTTTTAGCCTTTCCAGTTGCTGCCTTAGTCTGGGCCTCCGCTTGCCGGGCCACGACTGAGTTTTTGTTAGTCGTTTTTCGTATGTCCGAAGATGTGCGTACGCTGTCGCAAATCACTCCTACCGTGAAAAAGATAGATGCCATGTTCGCAGGCTCTAATTGGGTCAGCCGACTGATGCCATTTATTAAAGCCTTTCAAGACAACCCAAATGCCAGTTCTCCCAAAAACACCCCAGACACCCACTGATTCTGCCTTGCGAGTAATAGCGTGAAACTTTTCTCCACCAACACCATTGCTGTTCCCAACGATTTATCCGCTTTAACTCAAGTCATTCCGGGCCAAGAAGTTGACCCTCAGGATGTGGGTTTAACGGCCCACCAACGGGATCTCATTTGGACCGCCGTTGAGAACCTATATCGCACCGGTATTTCTCCTGCTGTCACGTTTTGCCTTCGTAAAGGCGGCAAGGTCGTGCTGAACCGATCCTTGGGGCATCGTCGTGGAAATGGCCCTGCGGACTCGCCAGATACGCCCAAAGAGCTGGCACGTCCAGACACACCCATGTGCCTGTTCTCGGCCTCAAAAGTCGTGACTGCTATGCTGGTACACAAACTCGCTGAAGATCATCAGATCGACCTACTGGCCCCCGTTGCTCACTACCTGCCCGAATTTGGCGTGAATGGTAAGCAGCACATTACGGCAGCGCATATTCTGTCCCACCGTGCGGGTTTACCCACCATCCAGGGCGATTTTGAAACCGACTTGCTCTTTGATACCCCGGCCGTCGTTAAGGTTTTGTTCGACGCTAAACCTCAATCCCGATCCGGCCATAAAGCGGCCTACCATGCCGTCACCGGTGGCTATATTTTGGGCGAGCTTATCCAACGCGTTAGCGGCATGGACGCTCGTCAGTACCTGCAGCAATTAATCACCACGCCGTTGGGCATGAAGCACTTTAACTACGGCTTAGCACCTGAACATCGCGGAACTGAAGCCGTGGGCTATGCCACGGGCTTGAAGCCAGTGCTGGCTGTCGATTGGTTTTTACAGAACGCACTGGGAGGCGACTTAGATACCGTCGTGAATCTCACGAACGATCCGCGATTTATGGATGTGATTTGCCCTGCCGGCAATATTTTTGCCACCGCAGATGAAGCCTGCCGCTTCTTTGAGCTGTTGTTACGCGGTGGCGAGCTCGACGGTCAGCGCATCTTTGATCCTGTAACCGTGAAGCGCGCAACCCTAGAGGCCGGCAAACCACAGTTTGATGGCACCCTGCTTGCGCCTCTACGTTACAGCCACGGCATGATGTTGGGTGGCAATCCCGTGGGCCTCTATGGACCTATGACTGGCCGGGCTTTTGGGCATTTGGGTTTTTCCAACATTTTTTGCTGGGCCGACCCTGAGCGTGACATCTCGGTGTCTTTGCTGACCTCGGGTAAACCCGTGATTGGCCTGCATTTGCCCGCATTAGCCATGCTGCTCAGCACGCTCTCTTTCCAAATTAAGCGTCGTTTCTGAGTCTGACATGTGTGCTTCACATGAGTGGAATACCCTCATTTTGTGAATTACCACTCATCGGTCAATTTACGCAGGACAACTTGTTCCGCTATAATCAACTCCGTGAACACTCATTCACTCAAACGAGACCTTTTATGACTGATTCAACCGCAAAGCCTCCCATTAACTGGCCAGGCGCGATTGTTTTACTCAGTACCCCCCTCATCGCAATGATTCTGCTGCCGTGGTATGCCTTAAACCACGAGTTTTCCAGCGCCGCTTGGTGGAGCTTTTTGCTTTTAGCCGGCGCTAACGGCATGGCGATCACCGCTGGCTATCACCGCCTTTGGGCACACCGTACCTATGAAGCGCACTGGACGATCCGAATTATTTACATGATCTTCGGCACCATGGCGATTCAAAACAGCATCTTGGTATGGGCCTCTGGCCATCGTACTCACCATCGCCATATTGATGATGTTGATCACGATCCCTACTCCGCTAAGCGTGGCTTCTGGTTTTCCCACATTGGCTGGATGTTGCGTCAATACGAATCCGGTCGCGATGACTTCCGCAATGCCCCGGATCTGTTAAACGACAAAATTGTTATGTTTCAGCACAACCACTATTTGAAGCTAGTGCTGCTGACTAACATCGGTATCCCTGCGCTCATTGGCTATGCCGTTGGTGATGTTTGGGGCGTGCTGTTACTGGGCGGTCTGCTGCGTCTGGTATGGAGCCATCACACGACCTTCTTTATTAATTCGCTGGCACATATGTGGGGAACACGGCCTTACACCGATGAAAATACCGCTCGCGACAACCCCGTACTGGCGTTACTGACTTACGGTGAGGGCTACCATAATTACCATCACATTTTTCAGTACGACTACCGTAATGGCATTCACTGGTATCAGTTTGACCCTACCAAGTGGCTCATCTTCGCCCTGTCTTGGGTCGGCTTAACGCGCAACCTCAAGCGTTGCCCGCAGTTTGCGATTGAGAAAGCCAAACTGACAATGCAGTTTAAATATGCTGAAGAGAAACTGTCGCTTCAGGCCGCTGGTCATGCCCAGCTCGAGGCGTGGAAAGCCAAGCTGGCGCAGGAGTATGAGCACTTTAACCTGGTACTGAATGACTGGAGCAAACTCCGCGAAACGTGGTTTGCTGAGAAGAAACTGGAGCTTTTACATAAGTGGGAAGAAGCAAGCTTCCGTACCCGCTTCCAAGAAATTGAGTATCGCTTAAAGATGCAGCGCAAACGTTTGCGTTTACTCACTGCTCAGGTGCCTAGCGTCGCGTGATTCAGTTTAGTAATCGCTATATTCAGCTGCCGGACGTCTTATGGCGACGGCAGCTGCCTACCCCGCTTCGCAATCCCCGCCTACTTTCCATTAATCACCCGCTTGCAGATGCGCTGGCGATAGACGCCGATTGGCTGCTATCACCCGAAGCACTATCGGGTCTTTCTGGGCATTCCGTTTGGCCTGGCGCTGAGCCTATTGCCATGAAATACGCTGGCCATCAATTTGGCGGCTGGAATCCCGACTTAGGCGATGGACGTGGGCTCCTACTCGGCGAAATAATCGATAGCTTGGGATGCCGCCAAGACTTACACCTAAAAGGTAGCGGACCCACACCCTTCTCCCGTATGGGCGATGGACGCGCTGTTTTACGCTCGAGTATTCGAGAGTACCTGGCCGGTGAGGCCTTGCACGCACTGGGAGTGCCAACCACTCGGGCGTTGGCCTTGGTTGGCTCTGACGAGCCCGTGCAACGAGAGCGGCGCGAAACGGGAGCCACTCTGTTACGAGTTGCTAACTCGCATATTCGCTTTGGGCATTTTGAATGGCTCTGCCATAGCCAACAGCACACTGAATTAGCGGCTTTAGCAGATCATGTCATTGCAAGGCATTACCCTGAGTGCTCAAACGCTGAAAAGCCCTATGCAGCGCTGTTTGCCGCCGTGGTTAAACGCACTGCCACGTTGATGGCAGATTGGCAGGCCGTTGGTTTTGCACATGGCGTGATGAATACCGACAACTTCTCTATCAGCGGTCAGACCTTAGATTTCGGCCCCTACGCCTTCATGGAAAATTATGATCCAGCGCTGATTTGCAATCACTCAGATCATAACGGGCGCTATGCATGGTACTTGCAGCCTTCTGTGGGCTTTTGGAACCTTAACGCCTTAGCGCAAGCCTTTACCCCCCTCGTGTCGGTCATAGACTTGCGAACCGCACTCGAACACTATGAACCCGTGCTGACACAGCACTACGACGAGCGCATGCGCCAACGCCTAGGACTTACCTCGCCCGAAGCGGAAGATAAAACGCTGGTGCAGGCGTGGTTAGACCTGTTGCGAGCAGGTGATAAGGATTATCACAGCACAACTCGTCAGCTCGGACTGAGCAGTATTGAAGAGCAATTAAAAGCCGTACAGCAGGACTGGCCGAATCAAGAGGCGTCAGCGACGGATTGGCTGCTTCGCTATCAAGCGCGACTTCATCGTGAGCAGTCTGTAGAAATGGATCGGCAACAGCGTATTCAGCAGTCTGTGCCAGCGTATGTCTTGAGAAACTATTTAGCTGAGATAGCCATTAAGGCGGCTGAAGCCGGTGATGCCCAACCCCTGAATACTCTTTTAGCGGTAGTACAGTCGCCATTTCAGGTTCGCGATGAGTGGTCCGCCTATGCCGGACTTGCACCGGCATGGGGACGCTGCTTAACGATTAGTTGCTCGAGTTAAGCTTTAGGTTGCTCGCAACATACTCAAGAAGTACGTCGCAAAATCCTTAGCTTCATGCTCCCGCAACGCAGGGATTAAACGGTTAATGGCCATTTGTGAGCCCTTATTAATCGCGCTTTGACCTACGCTAAAGACATTACGTGCAATAAAGCCCAGCTTGAGAGCTTTTGCAGAGTCTTCATAAAAGGCAGCAATTGCCAAGGCAGAAAACCTGAGCATACTGTCATTCAGTGCTTTCTTATTGACTTGCCCTTGAGCAGTCGTAGACCAAACGGAATGCAAGTTAGCGTAATCCGCTTCAGACAACTCAAAACTGATGAACTCGCGCACACCTTCACCATCATTCAATAAGGTGCGACGCTCATTGATATAGGCGGCAACAGGCTGCAACTCTTTATTATCGAGCTTACTCAGCACTTGCTTAATTAAGGAGTGCACCGTGCTTTTAATCAGGCTGGCTACGGTCTCTAGCGCTTTTGGCGCGGCACTGTCCGCAGACGCCCCGTTGAGCAGATTCAGGATCAGCGCGTCCACAATTTCATCCGCATAACGCTGAGCTAACTGAACAACACGAGGTGCCTGCGGTTCCGTCGGAATACGCCCGCCCGCATAGGCCGTAATTACCGCGTGAAAATCTTGCTGCAATTCTGTGGAGGCAGCGAAGGCAAACAGTTTGGTCAAGATGCGCTCCTTAAGCCTTCACGAACATCGAGTCGTAATGTGCGCAAACACGCTTCAAATCGTCATCGCTCATGCTAACAAAGAGTTTGGCGACGGCGCTTTGACTGCCTTTGAGAATGGCGCTACGACCGAGGTTAACCATTTTTTGTTTGACAAAGCCTAACTCTAAGGCGCCAGTAAATTCGTCATAGAAACACGCCGTTGAGAGGTTAACGAACTCATTCATAGCTGTTGTTAAGTCTTCACGGCTGTTAGCCATGTCACCTGCTGCAATGCGCTTTAATACGGCCTCAAAACGGCTGCCCACGGCATCTGGCATGCTAAAGCCAAAGCGTGCGGCGCCATTCACCATGACCCGACGGCGCGACAAATAGGCCGCTAACTTATCCTGCTCAGCAGGACTGACCTTGCCCATGATCTGCTTAATCAGCGTGTGCATGGTGCTCTTCAACAAATTCGCAAGCATGCCCAAGATGCCAGCGCCCTCGCCATTCGTTTTCAGAATATCAATGACATCAAGTGCTAAGGCCTTGATCACACCGTCGGTGGTACCGACCGCTAAAGCCACTGGAACAGCGGCATCTGCGTATTGGCCTTTGGCATGATTGGTCAGCAGGTCGTCCAAGGTCTGTTGAAGCTTGGCATCGAGAGGAAATGAGAAGAAGTAAGCGCTCATAATTTTTCCTTAAAGTAGAAATGGGTTCGTTATTAGTTTTAGGTAACGCATCTTGGCGACGCCCTTCGCATTTGGCAAGAACTACTGCCGGGACGTACGCCAGCGCGTTGTTAACTGTTCAAAGTTGGAACGAAATGGGTTGATATCCAGCCCGCCGCGTCGGGTATAGCGTGCATACACCGATAGCGCCTGAGCACTCGCATACTTCTGCAAGTCCACAAATATGCGCTCTACACACTGCTCATGAAAATCTGAATGTCGGCGAAAAGACACCAGGTACGCCAACAGAGACTCCGGCTGAATACGAGGTCCCTGGTAATGAATGAGCACACTGCCCCAGTCCGGTTGGTCCGTGACCGGGCAATTGGTTCGCAGCAAATGCGAATGCCAAACCTCATCCACCCAGGTGTTTTCTTCGATTTTCAGCAAACTGGGGTCGGGCAAATAACTCGTGGTTTGCAGCGCCAAGCCATCTAAGCATTGGCCTGGAAAGTCCGCCAGGGATTGGGCTTCATGTGCCGGCTGCAGCGTAAGTACCACGGCTGCTTCGGCCGTTACAGACAGGTCGTGCTCGACTTGGCGAATAAACGCGTCGGCGGACTCGAATGGGGCGAAATTCAATCCATTGAAGTAAAGCTTTAGCGATTTTGACTCAATGAGATTGGCTGAGCTTGCGGGCACACGAATCTCACCGATGGCAACTACTGGCTTACCACTCAAGTCCAACCAAGACACCTCATAGTGTGTCCACACATCCACGCCATGAAAGGGCAAAGCGTCATTATCTAAACCCAAACTGGCGCGGGTCAGCTCTCGTGGGATGGGCTGTAGCAAATTGGCATCATAGCTATCGGGATAGTCCGTCACCTGCCCGAGTTGGGTCATTTCATGCAGGTTCATGTCGTTACTCCCGCATACCCGTGCCTTGCTGCAATAAGCGTAGGGCAACGACGTACAAAATCACGACTAAGACGGTAATAAAGCTCAATGAAGCCACAATGGACACATCGCTGTGGCCAAGCACGCCGTAACGGAAGGCATTGACCATATAGACGATAGGATTCAGGTAAGACACGCCCTGCCAGAACGGAGACAGCAGAGTCATCGAGTAGAACACCCCACCAAGATAGGTCAATGGCGTCAGAACAAACGTGGGCACAATCGACACGTCATCAAAGGTTTTGGCATACACCGCGTTAATAAAACCGCCTAAAGAGAACAGCACGGCCGTCATAAACACACTGTAGATCATGACAAAGGTGTGATGCAGCGATAGGTCGCTGAAAAACAGCGACAGTAAGGTAACGATGAGGCCCACGGCTAGGCCACGCGCCACGCCGCCCAACACAAAACCGATCAGGATAATGGACGGCGGTACGGGCGAGACCAGCAGTTCTTCAATGCTGCGCTGAAACTTCGCCCCAAAAAAACTGGAGACGACATTGGCATAGGAGTTCGTGATGACGCTCATCATGATCAGGCCGGGCACAATGAACTGCATGTAGCTATAGCCGCCCATGCTGCCGATATTGCGTCCAACCAGATTGCCAAAAATCACAAAGTACAGCGTCATCGTGATGGCCGGAGGGAGTAAGGTCTGCACCCAAATCCGGGTAAAGCGCCTAATCTCTTTACGAACAATCGTTTGCAGCGCAATTTGATTCGCCGTCGATAATAAACTCACACTGCATCTCCCACTAAATTCTTCTCAACCAGACGGACAAACAACTCTTCCAAACGATTGCTTTTGTTACGCATGCTCGTGACATTGATGCCGGCCAAGCTCAGCTCAGCGAAAACGGCGTTGAGCGACTGCCCTCGCTGAATATCCACTTCAACCGAGCCAGGGGCACTGAGGCGTGCGTTATAGCCAGGCAATTGGGGAAGTGTGCTGAGCTCACCGACACAGTCGAGCACAAAGGTTTCTTGTTGCAGCTTGGCCAGCAGGGATCGCATGTCCGTGTTTTCGACCACTTGGCCTTTATCCAAAATCGCAATGTTGCGACACAGAGACTCTGCTTCTTCTAAATAGTGCGTGGTCAGAATAATGGTTGTGCCCTCTTGATTGAGCTTGCTCAAGAAGTCCCACATGGATCGCCGAAGCTCGATATCAACACCCGCCGTGGGCTCATCCAGAATCAACAGCCGCGGCTCATGCACTAAGGCTCGGGCAATCATTAATCGACGCTTCATGCCGCCAGACAACATGCGGGCTTGTTGAGCATGCTTGTCCCATAAACCCAGCAAATGCAGATACTTCTCTGCTTGGTCATAGGCTTTCTTCACCGGAACACCGTAGTAGCCGGCTTGCGTAGCCAAAATATCGATGACTTTTTCAAATTGACCGAAGTTGAACTCCTGCGGGACGACACCCAGCTGACGTTTTGCTTCCTCGGTGTCTACATCCAGATCGTGTCCGAAAATGCGCACCTGACCTGCTGTTTTTTTCACCAACGAGCTAACAATGCCAATGGAGGTTGATTTGCCCGCACCATTCGGACCAAGCAGTGCAAAGAAATCCCCTTCGGCCACCGTCAGATCAATGCCTTTGAGCGCAGAAACGCCGGATTTATAGGTTTTGGTCACGCCAGAAAGCTGAAGAGCAACGGACATGCGAAAAATTCCTTAAAAATTGAAAAAAGTTGGATTAGTGCTGTAACAAAACCTGTCATTTCCAGTCTATCACGCGTGTTCACCTGAACAGTGAGCGGACAAAGCTTTGCTTGTTTGTCGTCTGTCCAACACAAATGCGTACAGCTTGCAGAGATGATCACAAGCAGTTAAAGAAATTAAGCGGTATTGCTTAAGCTTAGAAGGATACAACGAATGAAAATTGCGGTCGTGGGTTCGGGCATTGCAGGGCTCAGCGCAGCTTGGATGTTAGCCAAGTCACATCAAGTCACCGTTTACGAAGCGGGAAACTACGCGGGTGGTCACAGCAATACCGTCGATGTCTCTTTGGACGGTCTGACGGCACCCGTCGATACCGGATTCTTGGTTCATAACGATCGCACCTACCCCAACCTCATCGCCCTGTTCAAACTACTCAAGCTGGATACCCCCGCCAGTGATATGTCGTTTAGCGTGAAGCTGCCCCACCTCAATTTGGAATGGGCGGGCGCCAACTTAAGCACCCTGTTCGTGCAAAAGCGTAACTTGGTTCGCCCAGGTTTCTGGCGAATGATTCGGGATATCTTGAACTTTAATAAGCGCTCTCATGCATTACTCGATGAAATGCAGGGTTCGGGTTTGACCTTGGGTCAGCTCCTCGAGCGTGAAGGCTACAGCCGGGAGTTTCGTGATTGGTATCTCTTGCCTATGGGTGCAGCGATTTGGTCTAGCCCCATGGATGAAATGGCGGACTTCCCTGCCGAAACTTTTATCCAGTTTTGCCTCAACCATGGCCTGCTGCAAGTCAATGATCGTCCGCAATGGAAAACCATTCGTGGTGGCTCGCGGGAATACGTAAAGCGCTTGGTCGCCGCGATTGGTGATGTTCGATTGAACACACCAGTGAGTGCGGTTAGGCGTGAAGCTGCTGGAGTCGCCGTGACCACTGCCCAAGGTACAGAGCTATTTGATCGGGTTATTTTAGCCACGCACAGCGATCAATCCCTGGCGATCTTGCAGGATGCTCACCCTGCCGAGAAAGCCGTCTTGTCGGCGGTTCGATATCAAGCGAATACAGCCTATTTGCATACAGACACGGATTTAATGCCGAAACGGCGCTCAGCCTGGTCGGCTTGGAACTATTACAGCGGCGCCGAACAACAGGGTCAATATCCTGTGGCAGTCTCTTATTGGCTGAATCTCCTTCAACCGCTGCCCTTCTCTCAAGATGTGATGGTCACGCTGAATCCGCCCACGCCACCGAAGGCCGATAAAACGATTCAAATGATTGAATATGCTCATCCTTTGTTGGATACCGCGGCCTATGAAGCCCAAAAAGCTTTACCCGCAGTGCAAGGTTTAGATCGTGTCTATTTCTGCGGAGCCTGGACCGGTTACGGCTTTCACGAGGATGGCCTAAAGGCTGGCATGGCTGTCGCCAACTTATTGGGCGCCTTTGCACCTTGGCAGCAAGCAAACGAGGCTGCGGCATGAATAAGCCTTGGCTTTATAAAGGCAAGGTTGGCCATGCCCGCTTAGGTGGCATTAGCAACGCATTTGCCTATGAAAGCCTGTTTATTTATTTCCCGATTCATCGGCGCCAAGAACTGGCCAGCCGGTTGTTTGGCTATAACCAATGGCGTTTATTTGGCTATTACGACGCTGACCATGGTGATGGTGGAGATCCTGAGCCGTGGATACGCCGCATTTTAAAAGACCATCACATCGACTTTGCCGACGGCGATATATACCTGCATGCGCTGCCCAGAATATTGGGCTTTGTCTTTAACCCGGTCAGCTTCTGGTACTGCCACGATCAGCAGCAGCAACTGCGTGCTGTGCTCTGCGAAGTCAATAACACGTTTGGTGAGCGCCACTGTTACTTACTAACAGCAGATGATAAGGGCGTCATTGGTGCTGACACCGTGCTGATTCGGGAAAAGGTTTTCCATGTTTCACCGTTCTACCCCGTGAACGGTCATTACGAATTCCAATTTGCACAGCAAGCGAACTTTAGGCGCGTGCAAATTGATTATTGGCAGGACGGCCAGTTGTCCTTAAAGACGCATGTTTCTGGTCATGCCATGGCCATGACGGATCGTCATTTATTGAAATTATTTGGCCAGTTGGGCTGGGCCACCGTCGTGGTGGTCGCCCGCATTCATTGGCAAGCCTTAAAACTTTGGCGGCAAGGGGTGAGTTTTCACCGCAAGCCCACTCCCCCTACTTTGGAGATTTCCTCATGAGCATGTCTGAAAATACCGCTATTGATCTCGCTCGCGCACCGGCAATGGCCAAGCTCATGCTAAAGCTGTTTGAGCGCCTAACGATCGGCACATTAACGGTGACGTTTCCCGGTGGCGGACATCAGGTCTATGGCGGGAAGCTACCCGGCCATAACGCCTTTCTAGACATTAATGACTGGTCAGCCTGTAGTCTGATCTTGCGCTCTGGCGATATTGGGCTTGCCGAAGCCTATCGCGATAACCTGATTGAAATTCCAGACATTCCCGCGTTGTTGCTCATGGCAATGGCTAATGAAGATGCGCTAAGTCAGGCGTTTTATGGCAGCTTCTGGGGAAAGATTTTCTATAAATTCAAGCACTTCGTTGCCAATCGTAATACCCGCAAAGGCAGCAAAAAAAATATCCACGCACATTATGACTTGGGCAACGACTTTTATAAGTTATGGCTCGATCAGACGATGACGTATTCATCCGCCATTTTTGCCACCCCCAGCATGTCCCTTGCCGAGGCTCAGACGGCGAAGTATGAGCGCCTGCTAAATCAACTCAATGTCTCGGCGGGTGATCACATCTTAGAAATTGGCTGTGGCTGGGGCGGATTTGCCGAACATGCCGCCCTAACACGCGGTGTTAAAGTGACTGGCATCTCGCTGTCTAAAGAACAGCTGGTATGGGCTAAAAATCGCGTTAAGGGCACTGCCGCAGAGGCGCTGTGTGAGTTTAGGTTCCAGGACTACCGCGATGTCACCGGTAGTTTTGATGCCGTGGTATCCATTGAGATGATTGAGGCGGTAGGCGAAAGCTACTGGCCCTCCTACTTTGGCAAGATTTATGAGGTATTAAAGCCCAATGGTCGTGCCGGCATCCAGGCCATCACCATTGCCAACGAGCGTTTCCAAGCCTACCGAGTGAATACAGACTTTATCCAACAATTCATTTTCCCCGGTGGCATGCTGCTCTCACCTGAAATTTTGGCGCAGCAAGCCCTTTCAGCCAATTTAGCTATTGTGGACGAGTTCGAGTTTGGTCGCGATTACGCCGAAACCCTGAGACGCTGGCGCGCTGATTTTGAAACTCAATTGCCGGCTATTCGAGCGCAAGGCTTTGATGAGGCCTTCCTGAAAATTTGGCGCTTTTATTACACCTATTGCGAAGCCGGGTTTGACTCTGATCGCACCGGTGTTCGCCAAGTGGTTTTACAGCGCAAGGGCTAAATCATGATCAAGTTCTTTCGACTCAGTTTGATTGTTGTCTTCATGGCGATTGTGGCCAGTGCCTGCAGCACCGCCAAAATCGCAGACTACGCAAACGAAACACCGGCGCTGTCACTGCGGGACTACTTTAATGGCCAGGTTGAGGCCTGGGGACAGGTGCAAGATCGCTCAGGTAAGGTCATTAAGCGCTTCAAGGTGTCTTTGGTGGGTGTTTGGCAAGGGCAAGACGGTGTCTTAACCGAAGACTTTATTTACTCAGACGGTACGAAAGAACAGCGCATCTGGCGTTTAAAGGATTTAGGTGGTGGGCGCTATGAAGGCCGCGCGGATGATGTTGTCGGTGTCGCGGAGGGGGCCACACAGGGTAATGCCCTGCAATGGCGCTATACCTTGAGGCTACCGGTTGATGGCACAACCTACGAGGTGGCCTTTAACGATTGGATGTATTTGCATGATGCTGAAACTTTGGTCAATCGTGCCGAAATGAGCAAATTCGGCATTCATTTGGCCGATATCACCCTATTCTTCCGAAAGGTAACGCCATGAGCTTAAACACACCGGTCAGCGATTGGTCATCACAGCGTATTTGGGTGGTCGGCGCGAGTTCGGGTATTGGCTTGGCTTTAGCGCAATCTCTCGTCACCTTGGGCGCTCGTGTTGCCGTTAGCGCTCGCCGTGCAGAGCCCCTACAGGCGTTAGCTTCTGCAAGCCCGCAGCACGTGCTCGCGCTTCCGCTCAATATGACGGAAAACGCAGACTGGGATCGCGCTTGGGCAACGCTTAATGCCACGTGGCAAGGTGTTGACTGGGTCGTATTTTGCGCCGCTGACTACACCCCTGTCCGAGCCTGGGAGCTAGATCGCGATCGCGCCGCTCAACTCATTGATGTGAATCTAACGGGCACCTTGCGAGGTGTAGCCACGGTACTGCCTGACTTTTTAGCGAAGGGCCAGGGCGGAATTGCCTTGGTTGCCAGTGTGGCTGGGTATATGGGCTTACCTAAATCGTTGGTTTATGGCCCAACCAAGGCTGCGCTAATCAATTTTGCCGAGTCCCTATATCTAGACGTTAAGCCTAAGGGCTTGGATGTCTGCATCATCAACCCAGGCTTTGTGGCTACCCCTTTAACAGCGCAGAACGATTTTGAAATGCCCGCCTTAATGACGCCAGAGGATGCTGCAGCTGAAATCATTGAAGGGCTTGAACGGGGTGACTACGAAATTCATTTTCCCAAGCGTTTTACCCGTGTGCTGCGCTTGATTCGTCGTTTGCCAGATCGGCTACGCCTTGCCGTACTCGCTCGCATTGCTAAAAACTCCTGAGACGCCCTATGAGCACATCCACACATGCCTTAACGCAAAACCTTGCGACTTGGTTTGAATCGCTTAGCCCCCAATCACTGGGCCAGATTGAGCAATTTTACGAGGCCGAAGCGTACTTCAAAGACCCGTTCAACGAGGTCCGCGATGTTGCTCGTATTCAATTGATTTTTCAGGATATGTTTACTGAATTTGAGCAACCCCGCTTTGTCATTCAAGAGCAAATTTGTGACGACGATAAACGCCAATCGGTTTTGACCTGGCACTTTCTCTTTAACTGGCGCGGCAAAGCATGGTGCATTGTTGGCAGCTCACACTTGCGCTTCGGCAGCACGGGGTTAGTGATTTACCACCGAGATTATTGGGATGCCTCAGAGGAGCTCTACGAAAAGCTCCCCGTGATTGGGTTTGTACTTAAGGCATTAAAAAAGCGAGCGCAAAAATGACCGTGGTAGCCGATAGCATCCCCGAGGCACTCAGCCTCGCAGAAGAGACAGCGGTACGACTCCCTATTAACGCCGTAGAACGTGAGACAGGGGTCTCTAAAGAGTTGCTGCGTATGTGGGAGCGGCGTTATGGCTTTCCCGTGCCAGAACGCGATGCGCAAGGCGATCGCATTTACCCCATGCCTCAGGTGGCCAAGTTGCGCCTGCTCCGCCGTCTCATCGATTTTGGCTTTCGTCCGGGCAAAATAATTTTGCTCAATACAGAAGAGTTGGAGCGGCTGCTTAAATCGCAAGGCAAAGCCAGCTTTGATAGCTCACCTGAGCTTGAGCAAGAACTACTAAGTACCCTGAAGTCCCGTGACTTAGGACAACTTAGAGATTATTTGTCGCATCAACTCATTAAAATGGGTCTGCAGAGCTTTGTCCTCGATTTCCTGCAGTACGCCAATTTTATTGTGGGCGATGCCTGGATGCGGGGCTTGCTGGAAGTTCATGAGGAGCATTTGTTTACCGAACAAGTGCAATCGCTGATGCGACAAGCCATCAGTAATCTTAGAGAGGCTACGCAACCTCCTCGCGTATTACTGGCGACCCCCCCTGAGGAAACCCACACCCTCGGCATTCTGATGGTGGAAGCCATTCTACGTTTAGATAACGTCGATGCCGTTTGTTACGGTGCCCAGATGCCTGTGCGCGATGTCGCTCAAGCCGTTACGCGTCACAAGATGCACATCGTGGCCATATCGTTTAGTGCCTCCTACCCCACCAGCAAAGCGATTGAATACTTGGAAGAGTTGCGCTTTCGATTACCTTTGTCTGTGCAAATATGGGGCGGTGGCGCATCCTTGCGATCAACACGGAAAACGGTCGAAGCGGTTCGCTTTTTCCATGATTTACCTTCCATACGACAGGCCATTAATGCATGGCGTCGAGAGCACTGAAATCATCATGACGCATGCCTTAATGTGGTTCCGACAAGATCTGCGCTGTGCCGATAACCGTGCGCTTTTCGCTGCCTGTGAATCCAAAGACACTGCTGTCACCGCGCTCTATTGCATTACCCCAGAACAATGGATTGAGCACGATGTTGCCGGTGTTCGCGTGGATTTTGAGCGCCGTCATCTCGCGGAGTTACAGCGCGACTTAGACGCCTTAAATATTCCGCTCGTCATTATTCAAGCACCCCGCTACGCCGATTTACCCAAGCGTATTGCTGCTCTTGTTCAATCCAGCGGCATTAGCGTTTTACACGCCAATCGCCAGTATGAGATTCATGAGCAACGCCGCGATAGCGCAGTGAAGGATGCCCTTAGCGACCTAGGTATAGACTGCCATTGGCATGAAGACTTATGCATTTTGCCGCCGGGCAGCGTGCAGACCCAAGATAGGCGCTATTACACTGTTTTTACGCCGTTTAAACGCAACTGGTTAGTCCAGCTTCACGAGCAACCCGTACGATTACTCCCCGTACCGAAAGCTCGCCTTCAACGTCTTAGTGTGTCGGACATCATCCCGGATCAATGGGGTGGCTTGCCCAACGTTATCAGTGCAGAAACCGCAGAAACCCTATGGCCAGTGGGTGAAGCTCATGCCTGGCAGCGCCTGCAAGCCTTCATTGCCGATGACGTAGCCCTCTACGATCAAAAACGTAATTACCCGGCTATCAATGGCACCAGTACTTTATCGCCGTATTTAGCTGCGGGGATTTTGTCTGCACGCCAGTGCCTCGTGCTCGCTCAGCAAGCGTCGCAGCATGGCGCTGCAGCACGGGCGGGCTGTGATGTCTGGATCAGCGAGTTATGCTGGCGCGATTTTTATAAGCACATTTTGATTGGCTTTCCTCATGTGTGCAGACACCAGGCCTTCAAACGAGAAACCGATGCACTGCCTTGGCGTCACGATGACGCACTGTTTCAAGCGTGGTGTGAAGGCAGAACGGGGTATCCCATTGTGGATGCAGCCATGCGCCAGTTAAAAGCCACCGGTTGGATGCACAATCGTCTGCGCATGATTGTGGCGATGTTTCTAAGCAAGGATTTGTTTATTGATTGGCGCTGGGGTGAGCGTCACTTTATGCAACATCTGATTGATGGCGACTTAGCGGCAAATAATGGCGGATGGCAATGGGCTGCCTCTACGGGCAATGATGCGGCGCCCTACTTCCGTATCTTCAACCCGACCTTGCAAGGGCCAAAGTTTGACCCCGATGGTGAGTTCATTTTGCGATTTGTGCCAGAGCTTAAGGGGCTAACTGGGAAGCTACTGCACGAGCCACATAGCAAAGGCATGAGCCCCCTCTTTGCACGCTACCCGCGTCCGATCGTAAACCACGCGGAAGCGCGCGAGTTCACCCTAGCCCAGTTTAAAGCCCTGGGCTAGGAGCACTACGGTTACGCCGCCGCACCCGACAAGGTGGCAAACAGGGCGACAAACTCCTGGGTCAATTTGTGCTTAGGCGCATGGTGGATCAAAGGCATACACAGTTGATGCGACTCTTTCATAACCACGGAAGATGACAGCGCAGGATCCAGCACCGGCAGCCCTTCAGCACGAAGCTCATTCACGAGCTTTACAGGCAGGGAAGCTCTGGGTTGGAATTGATTGATGATGATACCTTCGATGCTCAGGTCCTTATTGTGATCACTGCAAGTCTCATGGACGTTTTCCATTAACGTATAGAGTGCGCGTCTTGAAAAGGCATCACAGTCGAAAGGAATCAGGCAACGCTCCGCCGCAATCAATGCCGACAAGGTATAAAAATTGAATGCCGGTGGCGTATCAATAAAGATTTCATCATAGCTATGAGTCAGCTGCTGCAACGCAGCCGATAGCTTATAGATCTTATGCTTAGACTCAAGCAGGTGTTCAATTTCACGAAGCTCAGGATTGGAAGGAATCACAAACAAGTGACTAAACGGTGTGGGATGCACAAACTCTGAAAGTGGCTTTTCCTTCGATTTAAACGTCAGTGACTGCGCAAAAAATTGCCCAATATTGGGCGTTAGCTCCGGCTTGTCTCGTTCAAAAATCGCGGCATCACCCAATAAATACTGACTCGCATTGCACTGAGGGTCTAGATCTAACACCAGTGTGCGTCGACCTTGTGCAGCACTGATGGCGGCGAGATTAACGGTAATACTGGACTTCCCTACGCCACCTTTTTGATTGAACACCACGCGCCGCATAAAACAACCTCAATAAATAAGCACTTTGAACATTCTAGCGCATCAAGACCCAACATCGACGAGGGTTTAGAGCGTCGGCGGGAAAAACCAATAGGCTGCAAAGATCGCCGTTAAGCAGCCTGCCAGATCGGCAATTAAACCACCCGCCAATGCCCCTCTATCGCGCTTAATGCCGACCACGCCGTAGTAAACCGCAATGACATAAAACGTGGTTTCAGATGAGCCCTGCACAATGGCAGCCACCAGTGCAGGAAAACTGTCTACACCATAGGTTTGCATGGTCTCTAACATCATGGCGCGGGCGCCACTGCCCGACAGCGGCTTCATAAACGCCGTGGTTAACGCGGGGACAAACTCCGTTGGTAGCGAAAAAAGTTCCAGCAGAAACACCATGCCATCTAACAGGAGGGTAAGGACACCACTCTCTCGAAGACCGCCAATCGCGACCAACATAGCCAACAAATAGGGAATGAGACCAATTGCTGTTTGAAAGCCTTCCCGAGCACCGTCAATAAACTGCTCATAAACCGGTTGTTTACGGGCATAACCAGCGAAGAGAAAAATCGCTATGACCGCAACCAGCAAGGTATTCCCCAGCGCGCCCGACATGGGTCCCATTTGCGTTGGCGGCAGACTCGTCAACAAGGAAATGATGGCGGCCATGATCACAGCAAATCCGCCGGCATAAGCGAGTACAACGCGATCCCAAAGGGAAATTTTATGCATATAGCAAATAGCTAATAGGCCAGCGATCGTTGAGGCCGAAGTTGCCATTAAGATCGGCAGAAAAACACTAGCCGGATCCGGGGCGCCTTGCTGGGCACGGTACAGAAAAATTGATACAGGAATTAGCGTGACAGAAGACGCATTCAAGACCAAAAACAAGGACTGAGCCTTGGTCGCACGTTCAGGCTCCGGGTTGAGCTTTTGCAACTCCCGCATAGCTTGCAAGCCTAAAGGCGTTGCGGCGTTGTCTAGTCCGAGAAAGTTAGCGGACAAATTCATCGTGACGGCGCCAAATGCCGGATGACCAGCCGGCACCTCGGGCATTAACCGGCTGAGCAAGGGTTGAAGCCAGCGGCCTAGCACACGAACTAAACCCGCATGCTCCGCGACCTTAAAAAGCCCCAACCACAAGGTCATGATGCCAACTAAGCCGACACTGATTTCAACACTGGTTTTGGCGGCGGCAAACCAAGCTTGAACCAAACGTCCAAAGCTATCGATATCGCCTAGAAAAATAGCTTGGTAGGCCGTCATGGCAACACTGAGCGCAAAAAATAGAAGCCATAACGCGTTTAACACAAACAAGTTCTCCAAACGGAAGAAAGAATGGCCCAGTCACGGTGAATACTGACTGTCGCATGCCTGTTGACCATCAATTTACCATTCATCGCCAAAAAACTACCGTTTAACTTTTGAGGGTCAACGGGATTAAAACCGCATACAAAAACACAGCATATTGCCTGAGCGGTTAGCGAATCCAGCGTAAATACAGGCTTTGTAAGGCGTCAGAAGTTGTCCACAAAAGCTGTGGATAAGTCTGTTGATAGCTCAATTGTATCTGCTTTGTACAAGCACAGATGCGGGCTCCAACACATTTTGGTTAAATTTTAACCAAATTAAAATAATTTAATAAAAACAAACGCTTATATTTGTCAACCCTGAAACAAATATGCAAATGTTGGATTTCAGCTAAGTCTTTGAAGTTCGATGCGCATTCGCCCACTCGCTAAACACATGCTGTGACTAAATTCATAAAAAAACGAAAATGCGATGCAAGCAGATAGCCCATCTCAAGTGCAGTCTGCTTGCGCCTGCTCAGCTTTTCTTGCGGCTACTTCAGCCTAATTCGGTCCTTATTTCGCTCAATGAGCGCTGGTCCAACCCCAGAAACATCTGCCAAAGCGGCTGATGACTTGAACGGGCCATTCTTTTTACGCCACTCAACAATCGCCTGAGCTTTCGCAGGCCCAATGCCGACTAATACATCAGATAGCGTCTTGGCGTCTGCCGTATTGATATTCACTTGGTTGCTTGCGGGACGAGACGATGGCGTGGTCGCACTAGCCTTACTCACGGCCGTCGGAGACGCCAAGGCGGGCAACGTGAACAAAGGGTTAGCCAACGCAAGTGCACTAATCAAAATCCATTTCTTCATGATGAAACTCCTAAACGAAGGGATGCTAAACCCACTACTTGAGCTTGCTCAGGAGTTCTAGGATAGGAATTGATGTTTCGCTAGGGCTGAAAACAAAAAAGCCCGTACGCAGTACAGGCTTTTAAGTGGAATCGTGGTCGGGACAGCAGGATTTGAACCTGCGACCCCTTGCCCCCCAGGCAAGTGCGCTACCAAGCTGCGCTATGCCCCGACATATTCACGAAGCGTGCATGATACTGAAATGCTTGGGCTTGTCTAGACTGAATCAGTGCGGATGGCTCAACATCTGAGCAATATCTTGCAAGTCATCAATCATTTCTTCAACGGCCAAGTGCCAAACCGTTTCGGGCGTCTGACTGCCTAAGCTCGGCGCTGCCGATGTAGCACTATCCGTCGAGCGCGCTTCAGGGTCATTGCCAACGTCATCACCCGCTTGCGCTGTCACTGACTCGCGCTTGAGCACGGCAGAAACCACCGCTTTAGGGTCTAACAACTGCTGGCGTGCACCCTGAATCGTGTAGCCCTGCAGATAGAGCAAATCACGAATTTGCCGAATAAGCAGGACGTCTTGGCGCTGATAGTAACGACGGTTGCCGCGACGCTTTACCGGCTTAAG
>Ga0255139_1000057_pt1 | contig 48015 bp, 50 predicted proteins | sample Law_Colum_RepB_8_FD_188549 | JGI IMG/M metagenome (GOLD analysis project Ga0255139, IMG submission 188549) | Freshwater microbial communities from St. Lawrence River, New York, United States - Law_Colum_RepB_8d | ecosystem: Environmental > Aquatic > Freshwater > River | place: USA: New York...
GTCCAGGCCGTGACGCTGGTAGGCGTCGGCCCAGGCGTGGTCAAACACGTATTCGCCGCGTGAGTGGGTCTTGATATAGAGCGGGCAGGCGGCGGCCAACACATCCCCTTGCGGTGTGTCACGCCACAGGCTGATGACTTGCAGGGTCCAGCCGGTCTCGGGCGCGGCCGATTCGCTGGTCTGCATGGCCGACAAATAGGCATGCTGCATGAAGGGGGATGGGGCGTCTTGCCGGGCCAGCAGGCCGTCCCAGGCTGCTGGTGCGATAGCACGCAGGTCATCCTGCACCCGGGTGACATAATTCAAGCTCACATTTTCCAGCACCTGTATGACTCTCCAAATTCGTGTGGCCCAGCTCAACTTTGTCGTCGGTGACATGCAGGGCAATGCCCGCAAGATCATCGATTTCGCCACCCGGGCGCATGCCGAGGGTGCGCGCCTGGTGCTGACGCCCGAGCTGTCGATTTGCGGTTATGCAGCCGAAGACTTGTTGCTGCGCCCCGCCTTTATAGACGCCTGCGATGATGCCCTGAAAACGGTGGCCCGCGAACTGGCTGGGTTAAAGGGCTTGTATGTGGTGGTGGGCCACCCCGAAGGCGGGGGCCTGCGCACCCGCAGCGTGGCCGTGACGCGCCGCCACAACCGCGCGAGCGTGTTGTGCGAGGGGAAGGTGGTCTGCGCTTACGACAAGCGCGAGTTGCCCAATTACCAGGTGTTTGACGAGCGCCGTTACTTCACGCCCGGCAACGGCGTGGGTGTGTTCGAGGTCGAAGGCGTGCGGGTGGGCTTGCTGATTTGTGAAGACGCTTGGTTTGACGAACCTGCCCGCCTGGCGCGTGACGCCGGCGCGCAGGTGCTGGCGGTGCTGAACGCCTCGCCGTTCCACGCGGGCAAGGGTGCCGAGCGCGAGCAGCGCATGCGCGAGCGCGTGGCCGATTGCGGCTTGCCCCTGATTTACGCGCACTTGGTCGGTGGTCAGGATGAAGTGATTTTTGAAGGACGCTCCTTTGCGCTCAATGCCCAAGGCGACACCGTGGCGCGGGCCGAGGGCTTTCGTGAAGCCGATTTGGCGGTGCAGGCGGCGGTTGGGCCGAATGGCGTGGCACTGACCGCAGCGGCCGATGCCCTGGTGTCTTTGGCCAGCGCCGATGCCGAGCTGTGGGACGCGCTGGTGCTGGGTGTGCGCGACTATTTGGGCAAGAACGGTTTCAAGGGCGCGATTTTGGGCCTGTCAGGCGGCATCGATTCGGCGCTGGTGCTGGCGATTGCGGTGGACGCGATCGGGGCCGACAAGATCCACGCGGTGATGATGCCTTCGCCCTACACGGCCGACATCAGCTGGATCGATTCGCGTGACATGGTCAAGCGCTTGAACGTGCGTTACGACGAGATCTCGATTGCGCCACTGTTCGATGGCTTCAAGCAGGCGCTGTCGGCCCAGTTTGAAGGTCTGAAAGAAGACACGACCGAAGAAAACATCCAGGCCCGCATTCGCGGCACGCTGCTCATGGCCTTGTCCAACAAAACCGGGGCGATTGTGCTGACCACCGGCAACAAGAGCGAAATGGCCACGGGCTACTGCACGCTGTATGGCGACATGGCAGGTGGTTTTGCGGTGATCAAAGACGTGGTCAAGACCCGCGTGTTTGACCTGGCGCGCTGGCGCAACCTGAATGACCCGTATGGAACAGGCAGCCAGCCGATTCCCGAGCGCATCATCACCCGCCCCCCGAGTGCCGAGCTGCGCCCCGACCAGAAGGACCAAGACAGCCTGCCTGCGTATGAGGTGCTGGACGCGATCATTCAGCGGTATATGGAGAACGATGAAGGGGTGGAGGCCCTGATCGCAGACGGCTTTGAGCGGGCCGACGTGGAGAAGGTGACCCGCCTGATCAAGCTCAACGAGTACAAACGCCGCCAGTCGCCGGTGGGCATCCGTGTGACGCACCGCAGTTTCGGCAAGGATTGGCGTTATCCTATGACCAACAAGTTTCGCGCCTGATGGTGCGTTTTGAATATCTTTAAAGGACTTTTCCCATGAAACAGATCACCGCCGTCATCAAGCCGTTCAAACTCGAAGAAGTCCGTGAAGGTTTGGCCGAGTGTGGCGTGACCGGTCTCACCGTGACCGAAGTCAAGGGTTTTGGACGTCAAAAAGGTCACACCGAGCTGTACCGAGGTGCCGAGTACGTGGTCGACTTTTTGCCCAAGGTGAAGGTCGAAGTCGTGGTCAAGGACGAAGACGTGGACAGCTGTGTCGACGCCATCGTCAAGGCGGCGCGCACCGGCAAGATTGGTGACGGCAAGATTTTTGTGACCTCGGTCGAGCGCGTGGTGCGCATCCGCACGGGCGAGCAAGACGAAACCGCGATTTGATGGGGTGTTGCGCAGTGTCGCCTTGCGGTGGCCTGCGCTGAAGGGTGAAGGCGGGGCAGCGCCAACCCGCCAGTCAAGTTGATCAGATCAGCTCAACTTTGGCGCGGGGTGAGAGTCCCGCTTTTTGCACCAAACTTTGCAGCAGCGCTTCGGGCTCGGTGCCCAGCGTCACCAGTTCGGTTTGCCATTCGCCCATGAAGCCTTGCGCTACCACCTGCCCAATGAAGGCCATCAGGCCGTCGTAATAGCCGAGGCTGTTGAGGATGCCCACCGGTTTGTCGTGGTAACCCAGCTGACGCCAGGTCCAGACTTCAAACAGTTCTTCAAAGGTGCCAATGCCGCCGGGCAGTGCCAAAAAGGCGTCGGCCTTGTCGGCCATCAGGCGTTTGCGCTCGTGCATGGTGTCCACCACATGCAGTTCAGTGCAGCCGTGGTGTGCCCATTCTTTCTCGACCAAGGCAGTGGGGATGATGCCGACCACGGTGCCACCCGCCGCCATGGTGGCTTCGGCGACCAAGCCCATCAGGCCGTTGCGTCCGCCACCGTAGACCAATTGCCCCCCATGCGCGCCGATCCAGGTGCCCACTTGAACCGCGATTTGCGCAAATTCAGGCTGGTTGCCGGGTTTGGAGCCGCAGTAGACGCAGACCGAGAATGCGGGGGAAGTTGGGGTGGTGGTCATGACGGTGTGGGTCAGGCAAACCGGTGCCAAAGTGCACCCAGCCACACCCCGGCGCACAGCAGCAAGCTGAGCAAGACGGCCGCGCTGCCCATGTCTTTGGCGCGTTTGGACAGGTCGTGCCATTCGGGGCCGATGCGGTCAATGGCCGATTCCACGCAAGTGTTGAGCAATTCGACAATCATGACCAGCAAGACCGCCCCGGCGAGCAGGGTGATTTCGATCCAGCTTTGCCCCAGCCAGAAAGCCAGAGGCACCAAGGCCATGGCCAGAATGGCTTCCTGACGAAAGGCGGTTTCGCCCCAACCTGCCCGTAGGCCTTGGATGGAATACCCCCCGGCATGCAGGATGCGGTTCAGGCCTTTGCGTGCTTTTTGAGGGTTGACCTCATGGGGCAGGTCGTTCGATGGTGGTTGCATGGTGCCAATCGGGCTCAAGTTGTGCGTGCGCAAATCAGGCGCGTTCCCGCCAAGGCATCGTGCCAGAACTGCCGTTGCGGATGAAAGCGGCTGAGAATGGCCCAGATGGCCACCCAGCCCAGCACCAAAACCGTCACTTCGATGATGGACAAACGCAGTGGCGCAGCCGTTGCCAAGGGCGGGATGAACCAGATCCAGCTGGCCATGTAGCGCTTGAATGCCAATTTGCGGCTCACACGATGTCCCTGCAAGTCGACCACCTCAATGCGCCATGTCTTCATGGCCAAGGTCTGGCCACGGTGCCACATCCAGATGAAATACATGCCCAACACCAGAAAGCTGATGGCTTGCAGGCCGGATTTGAGCTGGGGGTGAAGGCTCATGTCGCCGGGGGCCAAGCCCGTCAGCCAATAAGCGGCGATGAAATAAACCAATCCGGAAGACACCATGACGCCAAACAGCAGTGTGCCCTCATACAGCCAGCATGCCATGCGGCGTTTCAGGGAGGGTGTTGGCAAGTCGGGGGAGCTTTGATGAGCGGATGGCTGTGTTTTCTCAGGGGCGCTCATGGTCATGGAGGCAGTTTATTCGAACAGATTGGAGATTCGGCCAAGGCCCTTTGGGCAGTCCCGGACGGGCCGCTGTGCCGAATCACAGCACCGGTATTTTAGGTGTGCGCCCGCTTGGGCAACAAAGTTTTGGGGTCGACGGGTTGCGAGGGGGCGACGCGGGGGATGGCTTTGGGTGTGTTCACGGGCAAAGTCGGCGGGCTCACCAGTCGGTTGTTGGCCGGTAATGTGGTGCGGGCCGCGCTTTTGGCGGGTGGTTTGGGACCAGAGGACAGTTGTTGTTTGTCCCGCTCGGGCAGCGATTGGTAGGCTTTCCACTGGGCGACTTTGTCTTCAACAGACAAAGACAAGGTGCTGTTGAAATTGAACCGCGCTGCATTGCGCTCTTTGGCGCTCAGTTTCGCCCATTCGCTCATGCGCCCATGCATGGTCATTTGCTCTTCGTCGGTGAGCTGAAGAAATGTGTCGGAAATGGTGAGCCATTTCCTTTGCTGCTGTGCAGTCAGGCTGTCCCATTGAGCGCCCAGAGGCGAGAGGGCTTGCTTTTGTTTTTGGGTGAGGTTTTGCCAGCGCTTGGACGGCACGATCGGGCCGGGCACGGCAGATGCCGAGGCGGCTGAGGTGCTGGCCAATGGGGCCGATGCGGGCAGTGTTTCGAAAGTGGAGGGAACTTGCGCCATGGCCTGCCACGCAGACAAGCCAAAGCATGCCCAGAGGACTTTCGCAGTCAGTGCAAAAGTTCTGAATTGGACGGGCATGGATGGCACCCAATCAGTCATTGGAAGCGGATTGAACCAACTGGAGCTTCAAAAACTGAACAAAGCCAGGGTCGGTGTAAGCATCGGGGGGCAGTTCGTCGGTCAAGAGCGCGGCGTCAATGCGGGCAATGTCGGACGTCACATTGTCGAGTTGCGTGAACTGTATGAGCAGCAAACCCAGAACCAGGGCCAGCAAAGGCAAAGCTGAAGCGAACACGCTCCACAGGCTCAAGCCTTCGTCGGGTTGGCCGGTCAGGGTGCCGTTGCCTTGAGCGGCAGTGGACAGCCGACGTTGCATCAAAACCAGTGGAGGCCGTGATTGCAGCGCACGTTGGCGCGCGATGCGCAGACGCTCGCTGATGTCGTGCCCCAGGTCTTGTGTGACGGTACTCAACCTGGCTGACAGTTGGTAGCCAAGTCGGTCCATTTCCAGATCGGTGCTTGCTTCAGGGTGTTTCATGGTTTGACGCCTTGTTCGGCCAGAATTTTGCTGAGGGCTTGTATAGCCCGGGAACAATGGGTTTTGACACTGCCTTCTGTGCAGCCCATCACGGCGGCTGTCTCGGCAACATCCAGCTCCTCCCAATAACGCAGCAGGAAGGCTTCGCGTTGACGTGCGGGCAAGGTCATGACGGCTGTTTCGATGTGTTCGAGGGTTTGTACCCGCCCCAGCCAGTGTTCGGCACTCTGGGTGGCCAGGTTGTCGCTGGGGCTGGCGGCCACTTCCAGCAAATCGAAGCCCGATTCGCCGTCATCGAAGCCAAATTCATTCATGTTGCTGAAAAGCGCCTGCCGTGTTTTCTGGCGGCGAAACCAGTCCAACACGGTGTTGGACAGGATGCGCTGAAACAACAAGGGCAGTTCTGCCAGGGGTTTGTCGGCATAACTGCTGCACAACTTGATCATGCTGTCCTGCACGATGTCCAAGGCACCCTCTTCGTCACGAACGTGGTAGTAAGCACGTTTGAAGGCTTTCTTTTCCGCGTTTTTCAGGAAATCCGCAAGTTCTGTGTCGGAGGCCAACGTGATTTCAGCGAAGCTGTTTCCTGTGGTGATGGGTGCTGCTGGGTTGCAGGGCTTGGCAATTCAAAGCCCTCAAGGACTGCCAAATATTATGGCACTGAGCGAGGCACAGCTTCAGATTTGGTGAGCAGGTCTTGTATCAATGCGATAATGTCAGATTGCAATTGAAAAAAAGCAAACGGATCACCGTCCGGCACATTTACAGTTTCGTGCCCATGTCTGTGGTCTCAAGTCCCAAAGCCACTTCACAAGAGTCGAAGCCCAGGGGCACCCAAGGTTTTTCGTTAGAGAAATTCACAAAGGTTGAATATGGAAATCAATAAAGCCGAAATGGCCTCTACGGCGTCTGCCGCATCCTCGACTCCAGAGTTGCGTGGCGCTGAAATCCTCGTCAAAGCGCTTCAGGCCGAAAACGTTCAGTACGTTTGGGGTTACCCCGGCGGGGCTGTGCTTCACATTTATGACGCTTTTTACAAGCAGGACACGATTCAGCACGTTCTGGTGCGCCATGAACAGGCGGCCGTTCACGCCGCGGACGGGTTTGCACGTGCCACTGGCGAAGTGGGGGTGGCGCTGGTCACTTCCGGTCCGGGCCTGACCAACGCGGTCACGGGCATTGCGACCGCCTACATGGACAGCATTCCCATGGTCATCATCAGCGGGCAAGTGCCCACTGCGGCCATTGGTCTGGACGCTTTCCAGGAGTGCGACACCGTGGGCATCACACGCCCGATCGTCAAGCACAACTTCCTGGTCAAAGACGCCAAGGACATGGCCGAGATCATGAAAAAAGCCTTCCACATTGCGCGCAGCGGCCGCCCTGGCCCTGTGGTGGTGGATGTGCCCAAAGACGTCTCTTTCAACAAGACCCCTTACACCGGCTATCCCGACAAGGTCGAGATGCGCTCTTACAACCCGGTGCGCAAAGGCCATGGCGGTCAGATCCGCAAGGCTTTGCAGCTGTTGATGGCGGCCAAGCGGCCTTACATCTACACCGGTGGCGGTGTGCTGCTGAGCAACGCCAGCTCCGAGCTGCGGGCTTTGGTGGACATGCTCAATGTCCCCGTCACCAACACCCTGATGGGCTTGGGCGCTTTCCCGGCCACCGACCGCCGTTTCCTGGGCATGCTGGGCATGCACGGTACGCTCGAAGCCAACAACGCCATGCAAAACTGCGATGTGCTGCTGGCCATCGGCGCCCGTTTTGACGACCGCGTGATTGGCAATCCCAAGCACTTCGCCTCTGTCGATCGCAAAATCATCCACATCGACATTGATCCTTCGAGCATCTCCAAGCGCGTCAAGGTCGATGTGCCGATCGTCGGTGACGTGAAAGACGTGCTGACCGAGCTGATGGGCATGATCCGCGAATCCGGGCTCAAGCCCGACAGCCAAGCCCTGGCCCAGTGGTGGGAGACCGTCGAAGGCTGGCGCAAGCGCGATTGCATGAAGTACGACAGCAACAACAGCGTGGTCATCAAGCCGCAAAAGGTCATCGAGACCTTGTGGGACATGACCAAGGACGCTGATGCTTACATCACCTCCGATGTGGGTCAGCACCAGATGTGGGCTGCTCAGTACTACAAATTCAACGAGCCACGCCGCTGGATCAACTCCGGCGGTCTCGGCACCATGGGCGTGGGCATTCCTTACGCCATGGGCATCAAGCTGGCCAAGCCCGAAAGCGAAGTGTTTTGCGTGACGGGTGAAGGTTCGGTGCAGATGTGCATTCAGGAACTCTCGACCTGCCTGCAGTACAACACGCCGATCAAGATCTTGGCGCTGAACAACCGCTACCTCGGTATGGTGCGCCAGTGGCAAGAGATCGAGTATTCGGGTCGTTACAGCCACAGCTACATGGACGCGCTGCCTGATTTTGTGAAACTGGCCGAGGCTTACGGGCATGTGGGCATGCTGATCGAGCGTCCAGAAGACGTCGAGCCAGCACTGCGCGAAGCCCGCAAGCTCAAGGACCGTACGGTGTTCATGGATTTCCGCACGGACCCCACTGAAAACGTGTTCCCCATGGTTCAGGCTGGCAAAGGCATCACCGAGATGCTGATGGGTGCTGAAGATCTTTAACTGAACTGGACGAATCTATTGCCCGCCAAGCCTGCGCATTACCGTGCGCAGGGGAGGGCGGCGAGAAGAGGAATCACACATGAAACACATCATTGCTGTATTGATTGAAAACGAAGCGGGCGCCTTGTCCCGCGTGGTGGGGCTGTTCTCGGCCCGTGGTTACAACATCGAGTCACTGACCGTAGCCCCGACCGAAGACCCCAGTCTCTCGCGCATGACCATCCAGACCACCGGGTCGGATGACGTGATTGAGCAGATCACCAAACACCTGAACCGCCTGATCGAGGTGGTGAAAGTGGTGGACCTGACCGAAGGCGCTTACACCGAACGCGAGCTGATGCTGGTGAAGGTGCGCGCCGTGGGCAAGGAGCGCGAAGAAATGAAACGCATGGCCGACATTTTCCGCGGCCGTGTGATTGATGTCACCGACAAGAGCTACACGATTGAGCTGACCGGTGACCAGTCCAAGAACGACGCCTTTTTGGAGGCGATCGACCGCAGCGCCATTTTGGAGACCGTGCGCACAGGTGCATGCGGTATCGGGCGCGGCGAGCGCATCCTGCGCGTCTAAATCCACTCACCAACCTGTTTATTCCTAAGGAGAACCCTGTGAAAGTTTTTTACGACAAAGATTGTGATTTGAGCGTCATCAAGGGCAAGACTGTTGCCATCATTGGTTACGGCTCGCAAGGTCACGCACACGCCCAGAACCTGAACGACAGCGGCGTCAAAGTGGTGGTCGGTCTGCGCAAAGGCGGCGCATCTTGGGACAAAGTCGGCAAAGCCGGTTTGACCGTGATGGAAGTCAACGACGCTGTCAAAGCCGCTGACGTGGTCATGATCTTGTTGCCCGACGAGCAAATCGCCGAGGTGTACACCAACAACGTGGCCCCCAACATCAAGCAAGGCGCTTCTTTGGCGTTTGCCCACGGTTTCAATGTGCACTACAACCAAGTCGTTCCCCGTGAAGACCTGGATGTGTGGATGGTGGCCCCCAAGGCCCCAGGTCACACCGTGCGCAACACCTACACCCAAGGCGGCGGCGTGCCCCACCTGGTCGCGATTCACCAGGACAAGAGCGGCAAGGCCCGCGCTTTGGCCCTGAGCTACGCCATGGCCAACGGTGGCGGCAAGGCCGGCATCATCGAGACCAACTTCAAAGAAGAGACTGAAACCGACTTGTTCGGCGAGCAGGCTGTTCTGTGCGGTGGCGCGGTTGAGCTGATCAAGATGGGTTATGAGACGCTGGTGGAAGCCGGTTACGCCCCAGAAATGGCTTACTTCGAGTGCTTGCACGAGTTGAAGCTGATCGTTGACCTGATCTACGAAGGTGGTATCGGCAACATGAACTACTCGATCTCGAACAACGCCGAGTACGGCGAGTACGTGACCGGTCCAGAAGTCATCAACGAGCAGTCACGCGTCGCCATGCGCAATGCCTTGAAGCGCATCCAGACGGGCGAATACGCCAAGATGTTCATTCTGGAAGGCCGCACCAACTACCCGAGCATGACCGCGCGTCGTCGCTTGACTTCCGAGCACTCCATCGAAGTCGTGGGCGCTCAGCTGCGCGCCATGATGCCCTGGATTGCCAAGAACAAGCTGGTTGACAAGACCCGCAACTGATCTGGCCCTTGGGCGAGTGTGAAAAAGGCCACTTGGGTGGCCTTTTTCTTGGGCGCTCGGACTGCCTTAAACTTCGCTGACACGGGATGGATCCAGAAAAAGCCCCAACAGGAACGGACGATGAACAAAACCAACGACAAAGTCGAAGACGCCGAAGCCACTGCACCGGTGCGCAAACCCTCCAAGGGCATCTACATGCTGCCCAACATGATCACCTTGGCCGCTTTGTTTGCTGGTTTTTATGCGGTGGTCATGGCCATCAATGGCCGTTTTGATCTGGCCACGGTGGGGATTTTTTGCGCCATGGTGCTGGACAGCCTGGATGGCCGTGTGGCGCGCATGACGAACACCCAGAGTGCGTTTGGCGAGCAGATGGATTCGCTGTCCGACATGGTGTCCTTTGGTGCCGCGCCCGCCTTGATTGCCTATGTCTGGACCTTGAAGGAGCTGGGCCGCTGGGGTTGGATAGCTGCTTTCGTGTATTGCGCCTGTGCGGCCTTGCGCCTGGCACGCTTCAACGTGAACACCGCCGTGGTGGACAAGCGCTACTTTCAGGGCCTGCCATCGCCCGCCGCTGCGGCTTTGGTGATGGGCTTCGTGTGGATCATGTTCGACAACGCCGTGCCCGCTAAAGCCGTGGCCTGGGGCATGTTTGCCGTGTGCCTGTTTGCAGGCTTGACCATGGTGACCAATGTGCCTTTTTACAGCTTCAAGGACATGCACATGAAAAAAAGCGTGCCCTTTGCCACGCTGGTGTTGGTCGCCTTGGGCATTGCGGTGGTCAACATCGATCCGCCAACGGTATTGTTCGCCATATTCGTGGGTTACGGCTTGAGCGGTTATGTGATTTATGTTTGGCGCAAGGCCAAAGGTCAGCCCACCAGCATGATCAGCACCTCTACGGATGAGCCCGAAGAGCGTGGCCTGCACCAGTGATGTCATGTGCACGACAAGGCCTGTTTTGAACTGTGCTACAGTATTTCCATGAAATTTTCTTTGTTTGCACTACTGCTAGCGCCCCACGGGCGGGATGTGTAGCGCACGCAAACATTTTCCCAAAAGGCCCGTATGCCATCCGCAACGGGCCTTTTGCATTTTTTGCTTGGACTTGCGGGTTTTTGACCAGGAGTGAACATGACTGACAAACTGATTATTTTCGACACCACCTTGCGTGACGGCGAGCAGTCGCCCGGCGCTTCCATGACCCGCGATGAAAAGCTGCGCATTGCACGTCAACTGGAGCGTCTGCGCGTGGATGTGATCGAAGCCGGTTTTGCCGCCAGCTCCAACGGCGACTTTGAAGCCGTCAAAACCATTGCGGATGCCATCAAGGATTCCACCATTTGCTCTTTGTCGCGCGCCAATGACCGTGATATTTCTCGCGCCGCCGAAGCGCTGAAGGGCGCCAATAGCGGGCGTATCCACACCTTCATTGCCACGTCGCCGCTGCACATGGAAAAGAAGTTGCGCATGACACCCGACCAGGTGTTTGAGCAAGCCAAGCAATCGGTACGCTTTGCGCGCAACCTGGTGGGTGATGTCGAGTTCAGCCCGGAAGACGGCTACCGCAGCGACATGGACTTTTTGTGCCGCATTTTGGAGGCGGTGATCGCAGAAGGGGCCAGCACCATCAACGTGCCCGACACCGTGGGTTATGCCGTGCCTGAGTTGTACGGCGAATTCATCCGCACTTTGCGCGAGCGCATTCCCAACTCCGACAAGGCCATCTGGTCGGTGCACTGCCACAACGACTTGGGCATGGCGGTGGCCAACTCACTGGCCGGTGTCAAGATCGGTGGCGCGCGTCAGGTTGAGTGCACCATCAACGGTTTGGGTGAGCGTGCTGGCAACTGCTCGCTGGAAGAAGTGGTCATGGCCGTGAAAACACGCCGTGACTATTTTGGTCTGGATGTGGGCATCGATGCCAGCCACATCGTGGCTGCCAGCCGCATGGTCAGCCAGACCACCGGTTTTGTGGTTCAGCCCAACAAGGCGGTGGTCGGGGCCAACGCCTTTGCCCATGCCTCAGGCATTCACCAGGATGGCGTGCTCAAGGCGCGCGATACCTACGAAATCATGCGCGCCGAAGACGTGGGCTGGACCACCAACAAGATCGTGTTGGGCAAGCTCAGCGGCCGCAATGCCTTCAAGCAGCGCTTGCAAGACCTGGGCGTCACCTTGGACAGCGAAACCGAAGTCAACAATGCTTTTGCCAAGTTCAAGGAATTGGCCGACCGCAAAAGCGAGATCTTTGACGAAGACATTCTGGCCTTGGTCAGCGATGAAAGCGTCACCACCGAAAAAGAGCAGTTTGGTTTTGTGTCCATGTCACAGCACAGCGAAACCGGTGAGCGCCCCCATGCGGCGGTGGTGTTCACGGTGGGTGGCAAAGAAGTGCGCAGCGAATCCGATGGCAATGGCCCGGTGGATGCGTCACTGAAAGCCATCGAATCCCATGTTCAAAGTGGTGCAGAAATGGTTTTGTACTCGGTCAATGCGATCAGTGGCTCGACCGAAAGCCAAGGCGAAGTCACCGTTCGGTTGCAAAACAGTGGGCGCGTGGTCAACGGCGTTGGCTCTGACCCGGATATCGTGGTGGCTTCTGCCAAAGCTTATCTGAGTGCGCTCAATAAATTGCAAAGCACCGCTGATCGGGTGGCTGCCCAAGGTTGAAAAGAACTCTTAATTAGTAAATTTTAACTTTACAAAAGTCACGTAAGTTATTGTTCTTGCGTGACTTTTTTTATTTGGTTACACTCTATACCCGAATTGAATAAAACTACCGTCTGACTCTCAATGCAGCTGAAACTTGCCTTTTTGCCCTCTCTTTCCATTGCTTTGAAGCGGGTTGTTTCGTTGGTCGTGGCTGCAGGCTTTGCCGTGGTTTTGTCTGGCCAAGTCAATGTGGCCAACGCTCAGACGAAGTCGACATCGGCTTCAACGGCCAAGGCCAAAAAGGCCAAGAAAAATGCAGTCAGTCCCGGACCCCGCCGCAACGCTCAGAGTACCAAAGCCCGTGCACCGAGTGCACGGCGAAATGTCACCAGCCCCCAAGCGGCTGCGCCCATGAAAGCATCGTTTGGTCAAATGGCGGGTTTGCGTGCTACTTCGGATGCGCTCGATTTGCACTCCAGTGTGGCCTTGGTGGTTGACCAGGACACACACGAAATCCTGTACCGCAAAAACGACCATGCCGTTTTGCCCATTGCTTCTTTGACAAAGCTGATGACGGGTTTGGTCATTTCCGAGGCCAATTTGTCCATGTCGGAGCGCATCACCATCACGCAAGCCGATGTCGATACGGAAAAGGGCAGTTCCTCACGCCTGGCCGTGGGTACCGAGTTGAGTCGCGGTGAAATGCTGCATCTGGCCTTGATGTCGAGTGAAAATCGGGCCGCACACGCTTTGGGGCGCACCTTCCCTGGCGGGTTGAACGAATTCGTGAGCCGCATGAACAACCGCGCTCAAAGCCTGGGCATGGTGGACACCCGCTATGTGGAACCGACGGGTTTGTCGAGCCGCAATCAGTCGAGTGCCAACGATTTGGCCGTTTTGGTCGCCGCTGCTTACAAAGAGCCCGTTTTGCGCGAGTTGTCCACCTCGCATGGCCGCGAAATTGCGGTGGGACGTCGGACTTTGCAGTACAACAACACCAACCGACTGGTCAAAAGCCCGCAATGGGACATCGGCTTGCAGAAAACCGGTTACATCTCTGAAGCGGGTCAGTGCCTGGTGATGCAAGCCCAAGTCGCTGGGCGCAAGCTGATCATGGTGTTTCTGGACTCGGCGGGCAAGCTCAGTCGCATTGGCGATGCCGAGCGTGTACGCAAATGGGTGGAAAACAAATCTTCGTGGCAGTCGAGCAAGCAAGCGGTGCTTGAGCATCGTCCTGGTTGAACCTGCCAAGCGCCTGGCTAGGCATTCATGATTTGTTGGGGCCAGTCAGCTTGTCCCACTGATGTTCCATGGCGGGATGTAGAAGTCGCCCTGCTGGAAAGGCCAGTTACGCTTTCAGCGATCCGAAGTGTGTCCCAGTGTGCTGGATATTTCACGGGCAGTGTCTTGCAGTTTGGGTAACCAGCTGTCATCGATCCGGTCTGCCGGCGCAGAGATGGACAAGCCTGCCAACAACTTGCCCTGGTCATCGTAGATGCCGGCGGCAATGCAGCGCACACCCAACTCCAATTCTTCATTGTCGCGGGCAAATCCTGATTGTTTGACCCGTGACAACTCTCTTTCCAGGACTTGCAACTGCGTAATGCTGTTGCGTGTCTGACCCGACAAACCGGTGCGTGTGGCGTACGAGCGTACGCGCAAGGGATCATCGGCTGCCAGAAAAAGCTTGCCCACCGAGGTCAGGTGCAAAGGGGCTCGGCCACCAATGGCTCTGACCACTTGCATGCCTGAGCGTTCGCTGTAGGCACGTTCGATGTAGACGATTTCATCGCCCTGGCGCATGCTCAGGTTCACCGGTTGCTGGATCAGCTTGTGCAACTCGCGCATCGGGGCCAAGGCGGCGTCTCTCACATTCAGGCGGCCTTTGACCATGTTGCCCAATTCCAGCAGGCGCATGCCCAAACGGTAACTGCCCGCCTCGGGACGGTCAACGAAACGGCCCGTGGCCAGATCGTTGAGGATGCGGTGCGCGGTGGAGGGGTGAAGCCCTGTTTTCTGGCTGATTTCCTTGAGGGAAATGGCTTCTTCGCGGGATGCCAACACGTCCATCAAGGTGAACATCCGTTCAATCACTTGGATGGTGGGGGTAGCGGCAATGGCGGGGTCTTTTTTCATCGTGTACTGCAGATGTGTTTTGATTTTACACTGTGAAATGAAAGTGCCAGAGGATCAAGGGCAGCCCAGGCTCAAACTCAAGCCATGGCTTGCCATTCGCCTTGCACGCGCAGTTCGCATGGCTTGAAGCGGGCCTTGTAGTTCATTTTGGCGCTGCTCTCAATCCAGTAGCCCAGATAAACATAGGGCAGGCCCAGATCGGCGGCTTGCTGTATTTGCCAGAGCACACCATAAGTGCCATAGCTGGCAGGGTCGTCTGGCTCGTAGAAGGTGTAAACCGCGGAGAGTCCGTGGTTCAACACGTCCACAATGCTGATCATTTTGAGGGTGCCCAGTGCATCTTCAGCCGCAGGCTCGCGAAATTCGATGATCCGCGAATTGACGCGGCTTTGAAGCAAAAACTGGGTGTATTGATCCACGCTGTCCTGGTCCATGCCGCCACCCGCATGGCGTGCGGTTTGGTAACGCAGGTACAGCGCGTAATGTTCGGGGTCAAATTGGAGGTCCAGGACCCGTGCTTTCAAATGCCGATGTGCCTGCTGGGCTCGACGCTGGCTGCGGTCAGGCCGGAACTCGGACACTCTGACACGCAGGGGCTGACAAGCCTGGCAGCCATCGCAATAAGGTCGGTAGGTGAACATCCCGCTGCGGCGAAAGCCTTGCTGCACCAGGTCAGAGTAAACCTCGTTGTGAATCAGATGGCTGGGGGTCGCCACTTGGGAGCGGGCTGACCTGTCGGGCAAATAGCTGCAGGCGTAAGGGGCTGTCGCGTAAAACTGCAGCGCCTGAAGGGGGAGGTCATTCAGATGGGTCACGTCGGATTGTCCAATGCCGTCAACGCTGGCCAGTATAAAGTTTCATGCGCCCAGTCAATTGCTGGCTGTTCGATCCCGTACTTCACGCTCTGGATGAAGGCATCCCGGGGAATCTCAGCTGCACCCAAAGACGCCAGGTGCCGTGTGTTTTGTTGACAATCGATGGCCTTGACGCCGTGCTGCAGGCCGACACTGACCAGAAGCGCCAAGGCCATTTTGGAGCCATCCGGGATCGTGGTGAACATGGATTCGCCAAACACCGAATGACCGATGGCGACAAAGTACAGGCCCGCCACCAACGTGCCATCCAGCCAGACTTCGGCACTGTGCGCAAAACCCAGGCGGTGCAGTTCTTCATAAGCGCTGACCATGGCGGGCAATATCCAGGTGCCTTTTTGCCCTTCACGCGGGGCACTTGCACAGTGCCGGATGACCCGACCGAAATCCCGATCAAAACTCAAATCGAAGCGGGAATCCATCAGGGACCGCTTCAAGCGTTGGCGCAGTGAGCGGTGAAAGCGAAAGTGCTTCGTTTGCAGGACCATGCGTGGATCGGGACTCCACCAAAGCACGGGTTGCCCGGCACTGAACCACGGGAAAATGCCTTGGCCATAAGACTCGATCAGTCGCTCGGCGCTCAAATCACCGCTGGCAGCCAAGAGTCCTGGCGCGGGTGATGACGGTCCCCATGCCAGCGTGACCGGCGGCAACGGCTCGCCCTGTTGGACCCAGGGCAGATCGAGTGACGAAGGTTCAAGGGACATTCCTGGATTACACAATAAAAGGCGTTCGTCATGGCATGGGGCGCTATGATTTTGAAAATGCACGCATTCCCCCCTTCCTGGATCCAGCCTGATTGGCCTGCTCCGAAAAATGTTCGCGCCATCATGACCACCCGTGAGGGCGGTGTTTCCCTAACGCCTTGGGACAGCATGAACTTGGGCGACCATGTGGGTGATTTACCCGAAAAGGTCCAGCTTAACCGTGCACTGTTGCAAGACCGGATGCAAAAGCAAGCCGTTTTTCTGCAGCAAGTGCACGGTCTCGAGGTCGTGAGTTTGACGCTTGACACGGCCCATGGCGTACAAGCAGACGCTTGCTGGACGACTTCCAGCGAACGGGCTTGTACGGTCATGGTGGCGGATTGTTTGCCCGTGCTTTTGTGCGATGCTTCCGGTCGATGGGTGGCTGCGGCGCATGCCGGTTGGCGCGGCTTGGCCGGTGTGCAGGGCCGGGGCATATTGGAGGCGCTGGTGTCCCGTCTGCCTTTGTCTGAGGACAATTTATCAAGTGTGATGGCTTGGCTGGGCCCGTGCATTGGTCCTCAGGCCTTCGAGGTGGGGCAAGAGGTGAGGGCCGCATTTGATGACGGATCGCCAGAAGTCAGCGCACTGTTTGCCCCCTTGCCTGGTGGCAAATTTTTGGCCGATTTGGCCGGCTTGGCCCGCAGGCAACTGCGCAGCCTTGGGATCCATCAGGTGTACGGCAACGACAGTCAGCTGCCGTGGTGCACGGCATCACAGTCAGCGCTTTTCTTCTCTCACCGACGAGACAGCCGCGTCCTCGGACAAACGGGCCGCATGGCCGCTTGCATCTGGCTGGAGGCCTGAACGGTCAGTTGGACCGGGGCTTCGGGCCGCTTGTTCGTCTTTTTGTCTGGCTCTGTAGCGCAGCGGTGTGCCAAACAAATAGATCACCAGTGAAATGGGCAGCAAGCCATACAGCACAAAGGTGATGACCGCACCCAAAACAGTTCCCTGTGTACTAAAGGCCTCGACGAGTGCCATCAGCAAGGTCACATAAAGCCAGGCAATCACGGTTAAATACATAATTTTTTTCGCCTTGTAATTTAGGTGACATCAATTTGAAAGATACTTGATCAAAGAGAAACAGAAGAGCAATTCTTTCAGGAGACAAGGCATGAGTGCATCGACGCCGGAATTTTGGACCCAAATGAGCGAGGGTTTTCAGCAAAATCTGTCCAAAAGCTGGGGGCAGGCCATGCAGCATTTTCAGACCATGGATCTGGGGGGCGTGAAATCGGGCGCTGCTTCGGCTGCGCCTGCCTTGAAATTTTCACCAGACAAAATCCAGGCGCTGCAAAGCCAGTATTTCAAAGAAGCGTCGGACCTGTGGAATCAGAGCCTGCAAAGCAGCCTGCAAGTCAAGGACCGCCGCTTTTCAGGTGAAGCTTGGACGTCCAACCCGGTGGCCGCTTTCAATGCCGCTTCGTATTTGCTCAACGCCCGAACCATGATGGGTTTGGCCGATGCAGTGGATGCCGATGAAAAAACCCGCACGCGCATCCGGTTTGCCATTGAACAATGGGTGGCTGCTGCGGCACCGAGCAACTTTTTGGCCTTCAATGCCGAGGCGCAAAAGAAAGCCATCGAAACCAAAGGCGAGAGCATCGCCAAGGGCGTGAAAAACCTCATGCACGACATGCAGCAGGGTCACGTTTCCATGACGGACGAAAGCCTGTTTGAAGTTGGCAAGAACGTGGCCACCACCGAGGGCGCGGTCGTTTTTGAAAATGAATTTTTCCAGCTGATCGAATACAAGCCGTTGACGGCCAAGGTGTACGAAAAGCCGTTTTTGCTGGTGCCGCCTTGCATCAACAAGTTCTACATCCTCGACTTGCAGCCCGAGAACTCGTTCATCCGCTACGCGGTCAGTCAGGGTCACCGCACCTTTGTGGTGAGCTGGCGCAACCCCGATGAGTCCATGGCGCAAAAGACTTGGGACGATTACATCGAGCAAGCGGCGATCAAAGCCATCAGCACGGTGCAGGACATCACGGGCGCGCCCAAGATCAATGCGCTGGGTTTTTGTGTGGGGGGCACCATTTTGTCCACCGCATTGGCCGTGCTGGCCGCGCGGGGTGAAAAGCCGGTGGCCAGCGCCACCTTCTTGACCACGCTGATCAACTTCACTGACACCGGCATTCTGGACGTGTTCATTGACGAGAACTTCGTCAAGTTCCGTGAACAGCAAATGGGCACGGGTGGTTTGCTCAAAGGCCAGGACCTCGCCTCCACTTTCAGCTTCCTGCGTCCGAACGACCTGGTCTGGAACTATGTGGTGGGCAACTACCTCAAGGGCGAGACGCCGCCACCATTTGATTTGCTGTATTGGAACAGCGACTCGACCAACCTGCCGGGTCCTTTCTACGCCTGGTACCTGCGCAACACCTATCTGGAAAACAACCTGGTCAAGCCAGGCCAAGTCAAGGTTTGCGGCGAAAGCATTGATCTGGGCAAAGTCGATTTGCCCGTTTACATCTACGGCTCGCGCGAAGACCACATCGTGCCGATCGGTGGTTCTTATGCCAGCACCCAGGTGCTGCCTGGCAAGAAGCGTTTTGTCATGGGGGCCTCGGGTCACATTGCTGGCGTGATCAACCCGCCAGCGGCCAAAAAACGCAGCCACTGGCTGAGCGACAGCAGCAAATTCCCAGCCGATGTGAACGAGTGGATCGCTGGAGCCAAAGAGCAGCCGGGCAGCTGGTGGACCGACTGGTCGGATTGGCTCAAAGGCCATGCGGGCAAGCAAATTGCCGCGCCCAAAACCTACGGCAAAGCCAGCAAATTCAAAGCCATCGAAGCAGCCCCAGGCCGCTACGTGAAGGCCAAAGCCTGATTTTTACTTATCCAATGGAGACTTGAAAAATGGAAGACATCGTCATCGTTTCGGCTGCCCGCACCGCTGTGGGCAAGTTTGGCGGCTCACTCGCCAAAACCCCGGCCACCGAGTTGGGCAGCATCGTGATCAAAGGTTTGCTGGCGCGCAGCGGCCTGCCGGTAGATGCCATCGGTGAAGTCATCATGGGCCAGGTGCTGGCCGCAGGCGTGGGCCAAAACCCTGCCCGCCAAGCCATGATGAAAGCCGGTGTGGCCAAGGAAACTCCGGCACTGACCATCAACGCCGTGTGCGGCTCGGGCCTGAAGGCCGTGATGCTGGCTGCGCAAGCCGTGGCATGGGGCGACAGCGAAATCGTGATCGCTGGTGGTCAAGAAAACATGAGCGCCAGCCCGCATGTGCTGAACGGCAGCCGCGACGGCCAGCGCATGGGCGACTGGAAGATGACCGACACCATGATCGTGGACGGCCTGTGGGACGTCTACAACCAATACCACATGGGCATCACTGCCGAAAACGTGGCCAAGGCCCACGGTATTACACGCGAAATGCAGGACGCTTTGGCTGCAGGCAGCCAGCGCAAGGCAGCAGCCGCGCAAGAAGCGGGCAAGTTCAAGGACGAAATCGTTGACGTGCTGATCCCTCAGCGCAAGGGCGATGCCTTGGTGTTCAACACCGACGAATTCATCAACAAGAAAACCAGTGAAGAAGTGCTGGCGGGCTTGCGCCCCGCGTTTGACAAAGCCGGCAGCGTCACCGCTGGCAACGCCTCAGGCATCAACGACGGCGCTGCCGCTGTGATGGTCATGACGGCCAAGAAGGCGGCTGCTTTGGGTCTCAAGCCCTTGGCCCGCATTGCCGCTTTCGGCACCAGCGGCTTGGACCCCGCCACCATGGGCATGGGCCCTGTGCCCGCATCGCAAAAGGCTCTGGCCCGTGCGGGCTGGAAAGCTCAAGACGTGGATCTGTTTGAGTTGAACGAAGCCTTCGCTGCGCAAGCTTGCGCCGTGAACCAAGCCCTCGACATCGATCCTGCCAAGGTCAATGTCAACGGCGGTGCGATTGCCATTGGTCACCCCATCGGTGCATCTGGTTGCCGCATTTTGGTGACTTTGCTGCACGAGATGCAGCGCAGCAACGCCCAAAAGGGCCTGGCCGCTCTGTGCATTGGCGGCGGCATGGGCGTGTCGCTGGCGGTTGAACGCGTTTAAAACCCGGCGCGCTCAAGTTGCGTGCGTTGGCGTACTGCCCAGCTGTACAGGGCTGTCAACAATGCGGAATTTGAGCGGGCCTCATTGATTTCACTTCACTCATAACAAGGAGACAAACCATGAGTCAAAAAGTAGCTTACGTCACAGGTGGCATGGGCGGTATCGGTACCGCGATCTGTCAACGCCTTCACCAGGAGGGCTTCAAGGTCATCGCCGGTTGCGGCCCGACTCGTGATTACACCAAATGGCTGGACGAACAAAAAGCGCTGGGCTTCACTTTCTACGCCTCGGTTGGCAACGTCGGTGACTGGGATTCCACGGTGGATGCTTTCAGCAAAGCCAAGGCCGAGCATGGCAGCATCGATGTGCTGGTCAACAACGCCGGCATCACCAAGGACCGCATGTTCTTGAAGATGACGCGGGAAGATTGGCAAGCCGTGATGAACACCAACCTGGACTCCATGTTCAACGTGACCAAGCAAGTGGTTGCCGACATGGTGGAAAAAGGCTGGGGCCGCATCATCAACATCAGTTCGGTCAACGGCGAAAAAGGCCAAGCCGGCCAGACCAACTACTCGGCCGCCAAAGCCGGTATGCACGGTTTTTCGATGGCCTTGGCCCAAGAGATGGCCACCAAAGGCGTGACCGTGAACACGGTCTCACCCGGTTACATCGGTACCGATATGGTCAACGCCATCCGTCCTGATGTGCTGGAAAAGATCGTGGCCACTGTGCCCGTCAAGCGTCTGGGCAAGCCCAGCGAAATCGCGTCCATCATCGCCTGGCTGGCCAGCGAAGAGGGCGGTTATGCCACTGGTGCTGACTTCTCGGTCAACGGTGGTCTGCACATGGGTTGATGCATCGGCATTGCCCAACAAAAAACCCGCCTCGGCGGGTTTTTTGTTGTCTGCAGGCAGGCTTCAGCTGCCCGCTTGCTTGCCCGTGCTCACCATTTGCATGGCCGAGGCGATCAGTCCAGACACCTCGCTCATGTTGCCCGGCACGATCAGGGTGGTCTTGGCGTCTTGCGCCACCTTGCCGTAAGCCTGCACCGCTTGCTCGGCCACCTTCAGTTGCACCGCTTGTTCGCCCCCGGGCTGGCGGATGGCGGTGGCTATCCGCTCAATGGCCTGCGCCGTGGCGTTGGCCATTTCGGTGATGGCAGCGGCATCGCCTTGGGCTTTGTTGATGGCGGCTTGCTTTTCACCTTCGGAGCGGGCGATGAAGGCCTCGCGCTCGCCGGTGGCGATGTTGATTTGTTCCTGACGACGACCCTCTGAGGCGGCAATCAGTGCACGCTTTTCACGTTCTGCTGTGATCTGCGACTGCATGGCCAGCAAAATTTCTTTGGGCGGTGTCAGGTCCTTGATCTCGTAGCGCAGCACCTTCACGCCCCAGTTGAGCGCCGCTTCGTCGATGGCGGCGACCACTTGGGCGTTGATGATGTCGCGCTCTTCAAAAGTCTTGTCGAGTTCCAGCTTGCCGATCACACTGCGCAAGCTGGTTTGTGCCAACTGCGTCACCGCCACGATGTAGTTGGACGAGCCGTAGCTGGCCAGCTTGGGGTCGGTGACTTGAAAGTACAAGATGCCGTCCACCTGCAGCTGTGTGTTGTCACGCGTGATGCAAATCTGGCTGGGCACATCCAGCGGGATTTCTTTCAGGCTGTGTTTCTGGATCACGTTGTCCACAAACGGCACCACAAAGTTCAGACCCGGGGCCAGGCTGGCGTGGAATTTACCCAGCCTTTCCACCACCCAGGCCTCTTGTTGTGGCACGACCTTGACGGTCTTGACGATGAACAGGATCGCGATGATCACGAGGACGGCAGCGACTTCCATGGTTTTTCTCCCTTTTCAATGTGTTGAGCGCTGTGCTCAGATTTTCTCGAGGACCAGGCGGTTGCCCGCCATGGCCTGAATGCGGTAGACGCCTGTCGTAGCGGTCTGACCCGGGGCCAACACGGCAGTCCAGGCTGTGCCCCGGTGCTTGACTTGTGCGGTGCCTTGGACATCCCACGCATCGACCTGTACGGTAGCGCCCAGGTCCAGGTGTTGGTCTTGGGCTTCTTGTGGCGTGGTGGTTTGGCGCTTGCGCCATTGGCCCAGCAGCACGGCTCCCAGGCCGCCGACAATGGCCGCCGCGACCAGTTGGGTGCTCAGTCCGTAGCCTGCCAGCGCAGCCAAGGCTGCGGCCACAGACCCCAGACCCAGCATCAAAAGATAAAAAGTGCCCGTCACCAACTCCAGTGCCACCAGCACGCCGGTCAGCACCCACCACATCGTTGCATTGCTCATCTCGCCTCCTTCAGGTTTGGCCCCGTATGGTCGGGGTTGAATAGTTGTCTTTATACGCCCTCCACACAGAGTCGGGGGCAAGTCCGCCGCAAGCCAAGGATAATCAGCCCCCATGCATTTCCCTGAACCCCGACGCTGGCGTCTTTCTGTAGCCCCCATGATGGATTGGACCGACCGCCACTGCCGGTTTTTCCACCGCCTGCTGACCCGCCACGCCTTGCTCTACACCGAGATGGTCACCACCGGTGCGCTGCGCCACGGCAGTGTGCAGCGGCACCTGCGCTTCAACGCCGAAGAACACCCCGTGGCCCTGCAACTGGGCGGCAGCGATGCGGCCGATCTGGCCCACGCGGCCAAACTGGGGCAAGAGTGGGGTTACGACGAGATCAATCTCAACTGCGGCTGCCCCAGTGACCGTGTGCAGCGCGGCGCATTTGGCGCTTGCCTGATGAACGAGCCGCGCACCGTGGCCGACGGTGTGAAAGCCATGCTCGATGTGGTGGATGTGCCGGTGACGGTGAAGCACCGCATTGGCATTGACCGCATTGAAAGTTACGACTTTGTGCGCGACTTCGTGGGCACGGTGAGCGAGGCCGGTTGCAAGGTCTTCATCGTGCACGCTCGCAATGCCTGGCTCGATGGCCTGTCGCCGAAAGAAAACCGCGAAATCCCGCCGCTGCGTTACGAGCTGGCTTATCAGCTCAAAAAAGATTTTCCAGAGCTGCTGATCGCGGTGAACGGCGGCATCAAGACGAACGAAGAGATCGCGCTTCATTTGCAACAGGCCGACGGCGTGATGGTCGGGCGCGAGGCCTATTACAACCCCTGGCTTTTGGGCACTTGGGACGCCGCCTTTTACGGCGATGCCCACGAAGTGCCCAGCCGCGAAGCGGTGGAAGAGGCCATGGTGACCTACATGGAGCGCGCCTTTGCCGAAGACGGCTGCCCTTGGTACGCGATCGCGCGGCACATGCTGGGCCTGTACCACGGGCAACGCGGCGGGCGTTTGTGGCGGCAAGTGTGGAGTGACCACAAACTCAAGCCCTTGCCCCCGCGCGAAGTCTGGCAGCTGGCGCGTGCCGCCTTGGCGCGGGGTGCGGTGGTCACCGACTGAACCAGCAACACGGTCCGCAGGGCCATGCCCCATGCCCCTTGCCCTAAACCTGATGCATCAGCCGGGCATGGCGTGCAGGGCAAACAAATAAATGGATCCTCGCGTCTCTGCAAAGATATCCAGCGTCAGCGTCAAAGCGGCCTGCAAGACCAAGCCGATACCGATCCCGGCTGCCAAGTCGTTGCGCTGCCAAAAGGCAAGCATGCCCAACCCGAGGATCAGCAGCACCATTTCGACCACCTTGTAAATCGAAAAGTTTTTCATGACCGTCTGCATGCGTGGAATTTCCTGGGCCTTCAGCGCCGCAGGTTCCCGCTGCAGTTGCGCGCTCAGGGCGGCGACCTGGTGGTCGGTGCGCAGGTAAATTGACACGCCCACCACCATTTGCATCAGCGCAATGACGACCAGCGGGTAAGCCATGGATTTCAGTCGATGACCGTTCATCCAGAGCCATGCGCTGAAGCCGATCGCCAACAGGCCCACGGTGATAAAAATCACACTTTCTTGCTTTTCTGCGCTGAAGTAGCTGCTCATGGGGTTGATCATGGTGCTGTTCTCACGCGAGGGGACGGGTCAAAATCTTCACCACCTTGGTGGCCAGGTTGCGCGGCGTGAAACGCATGCTTTGCGCCATGGCCCAGTTCATGAAGCCCGGTATGTAAACCCGCTGGCCGCGCTGCATGGCGCGGTAACCCAAGGCGGCCACCTCTTTGGAAGTGGGCAGCTTCTTGCCTTTGATCAGGGCCGAGTTGCCCAGCTGGGCCTTGTCCTGAAAACCCGAGGCGGTGGGGCCGGGGCACAGCGCGGTCACCGTCACGCCGGTGTCTTCCAGCTCGGATGCCAGAGCTTCCGAGAAGCTCAACACAAATGCTTTGGTGGCGTAGTACACCGCCATATACGGTCCAGGCTGAAAAGCCGCCGTGGACGCCGTGTTCAAAATCTTGCCGCGCGTTGCGAGCAAATCTGGCAAGAACAGCTTGCTCAGCACCACCACCGTGTTCATGTTCAGTTGCATCATGGCCAGCTCGGATCTGAGCGCAGTGTCCTTGAACTCGCCAAATGCACCGTAGCCTGCGTTGTTGACCAAGGCACTCAAAACGATGCCGCGCGCCTGAATGTCGGCGTGCAACTGCGCGGCACCCGCGTCGGTTTCCAAGTCTGCACCAATGACAATGACCTGAACCTTGAATTGCTGCTGCAAATCGTCGGCCAGGGCCTGCATCTTGGCCACGCTGCGGGCGGCCAGCACCAGCAGGTAGCCATCTTGGGCAAAGTGATGGGCGAGCGCTTGGCCGATGCCTGAAGAGGCTCCGGTGATGAGGGCTGTTTTGTAGGGTGTCGGGTGTTTGTGCATGGCGAACTTCCTTGTTTCGTGTGTCAAAGAAAGCATTGGAAACCCGGTACCCTGGTGCCATGTCAAGCGATTTTTTTGTCCAAGGCGATTGAAAATCCCTTGACCTGGTCCCTTGGTGCCGGGTTTAGGATGGGTGCCAACATGATCAAAACACTGACCACCGCCCATGATTTCAAAGCCTTGCAGACCACCAGCGTCTTGTGCAAATCCGCTGGCGTGAGCCGCGGCCAATTGCGCTTATACGAGGATGCGGGCTTGATTGCGCCCCACAGCCGAACCGAAGCCGGTTATCGCCAATATGGCCGTGACACGCTGGATCGGCTCAAGGCCATTCGGCATCTGAAGGATTTGGGTTTCACCCTGGCCGAGATCGCGCTGTTGCTCAGCGAACGTGACCACGGCACGCTGGATGCACCCGCACTTGAGCGTCTGACGGCTGCAGTGGTGGTCAAAATCGATGAACGTGTTGCTGCACTGCAGGTCATTCGGGCTTACGTGGCCCCCGTCGCCTTGGGCGACATGCGCGTGCTGCAGGATGAAGATTGCAACTTCGTGTTGACATTCTTGAGCGCTTTGTCGGGTGGTCCCGTCCAAAAGCGCGCCTGAGTCTTTATTGATTCGGACCGATGAAGTTTGAATTGCCCACGTTTGTGTCGGTCATTTGGATATTCTTGTTTTTGTAGGATCCCACCCTGTGGGCGATGGTTTTCAGGGCGTGTGCCACGCCCATTGCCAGGGTGGGCTCCTGCAAAAAAGCGATCCATTGCATGTTGTTTAAGACTTCAAGGGGCCGGATCAATGGAACAACTATTGGGCGGCTTGCAGGCCGTTTGTGAAGTGCGCCGACATGCGCTCGGCCGCTTGTTCGGGCTGGCGCTGGGTCAGGGCCTGCACGATGGCGCGGTGCTCGGCCAGGGATTGTTCAATCCGGCCTTCCTTGAACAAGGAGCTGTGGCGGTTGAGCTTCATCACTTTGCGCAGGTCGGCCACCATCTGGTCGCGCCAGCGGTTGTCGGCCAGTTCCAGCAGCAACATGTGAAACGCTTCGTTGATCTCGAAGAAACGATCTCGGTCGCCCACGGCCTCTTCCAGGTTCTGGTGCAAGGCTTCGATTTGCGCCATTTCTTCGGCGCTGGCGCTTTGTGCCACGACGCGGGCGGCGTCTGATTCGAGCAGGGCCAGCAGGTGGTACACATCGCGCAGGTCTTTTTCGCTGACCTCGGTCACATAAGCGCCCCGGCGAACCTTCATGGTCACCAGACCCTCAGCGGCCAGCACCTTCAGCGCTTCGCGCAAAGGGGTGCGGCTGATGCCCAGCGCCTCGGCAATGCGCAATTCGTCGATCCAGCTGCCCGGTTCCAGCTCGCGCGCAAAAATCCGCTGCCGCAGCAGTTCGGCCACTTCTTCGTACAGGGCGCGGGGGGCGAGGGACAGGGCGGACATGGGCTGTTTTAGAGGGGATGCTGTTCGGGCGTGGCCCAAAGTATTTCAGGCGTTTCAGATGCTGAATTGTAAGCCGGTTAAAATATTCTGCATCAATAATTATGAATCACGGTACTTGTAAGCCGATAGGCAGCCCCAGGCTGCCAAAATCCGTCTCAGCCATTTTTGTCCCGAAAGCACAGCGCCATGACGTCCAAATCCTTTGAATTCAACGCTTCCAATCTGGAGGCCTGGCAAAAAGCAGCGGTCAAATCCGCCCCCGGTGGCGATGTCAACGCCCTGAACTGGAAGACACCCGACGGCATCGTCGTCAAGCCGCTCTACACCGCTGAAGACACGGCCAACTTGCCCTACGCCAACACGCTGCCGGGCTTTGAGCCTTTCTTGCGCGGCCCGCAAGCCACCATGTACGCGGTGCGCCCCTGGACCATCCGCCAGTACGCGGGTTTCTCGACCGCTGAAGAATCCAACGCCTTCTACCGCAAGGCCTTGGCCGCAGGCGGGCAGGGCGTGTCGGTCGCTTTTGACTTGGCCACCCACCGGGGCTACGACTCCGACCACCCCCGCGTGACGGGTGACGTGGGCAAGGCCGGTGTGGCCATTGACTCGGTCGAGGACATGAAGATCTTGTTTGACCAGATCCCGCTCGACAAGGTCAGCGTGTCGATGACCATGAACGGCGCGGTGCTGCCGGTGCTGGCGGGTTATGTGGTCGCCGCCGAAGAGCAGGGCGTGTCGCAAGACAAACTGTCTGGAACGATTCAGAACGACATTCTGAAAGAGTTCATGGTGCGCAACACCTACATCTACCCGCCCGAGCCGTCGATGAAGATCATCGGCGACATCATCGAGTACACGAGCAAGAACATGCCCAAGTTCAACTCGATCTCGATCTCGGGTTACCACATGCAAGAAGCCGGGGCCAACCAGGCGCTGGAAATGGCTTTCACGCTGGCCGATGGCAAGGAATACGTGAAGACCGCCATCGCCAAGGGCATGGACGTGGACGACTTCGCCGGTCGCCTGTCCTTCTTCTGGGCGGTGGGCATGAACTTCTACTTGGAAATCGCCAAGATGCGTGCGGCGCGACTGCTGTGGTGCCGCATCATGAAGGGCTTCGACGCCAAGAACCCCAAGAGCCTCATGCTGCGCACGCACAGCCAGACCTCGGGCTGGTCGTTGACTGAGCAAGACCCCTACAACAACGTGGTGCGCACCACCATCGAAGCCATGGCGGCCGTCTTTGGCGGCACCCAGTCATTGCACACCAATTCGTTTGACGAGGCGATTGCACTGCCTACCGAATTCAGCTCGCGCATTGCGCGCAACACGCAGCTCATCATCCAGGAAGAGACTCACATCACCAACGTGATCGACCCTTGGGCTGGCAGCTACATGATGGAGAGCCTGACTCAAGAAATGGCCGACAAGGCCTGGGCCATCATCGAAGAAGTTGAAGCCATGGGCGGCATGACCAAGGCCGTGGGCAGTGGCTGGGCCAAGCTCAAGATCGAAGCGGCTGCTGCAGAAAAGCAGGCGCGCATCGATTCCGGCAAAGACGTCATCGTGGGCGTGAACAAATACAAGTTGGCCAAAGAAGACCCGATCGAAACCTTGTCGATCGACAACGTGCGCGTGCGCGATGGCCAGATCGAGCGCCTGGCCAAGATCCGCGCCAGCCGCGACAGCGCCAAAGTGCAAGCCGCGCTGGACGCCTTGAGCGCTTCGGCCGAATCGGGTCAAGGCAACCTGCTGGACCTGTCCATTCAGGCCGTGCGCCTGCGCGCCACGGTGGGTGAGATTTCCGACGCGCTGGAAAAAGCCTTTGGCCGCCATCGCGCCGACACACAAAAGGTCACCGGCGTGTACGCCGCCGCCTACGACGATGGCGAAAACGTGGGGGACACCATGGAATACTGGAACGCTCTCAAAGCCGACATCGCCGCCTTTGCCGACGCGCAAGGCCGTCGCCCCCGCGTGATGATTTCCAAGCTGGGCCAAGACGGCCACGACCGGGGCGCCAAAGTGGTGGCGACCGCCTTCGCCGATTTGGGCTACGACGTGGACATGGGCCCGCTGTTCCAGACCCCCGAAGAGTGCGCTCGCCAAGCGATTGAAAACGACGTGCACGCCGTGGGCGTGAGCACGCTCGCCGCGGGCCACAAAACCCTGGTGCCCGCCATCATTGCCGAGCTGAAGAAGCAGGGCGCCGACGACATCATCGTGTTTGTGGGCGGCGTGATTCCGCGCCAGGACTACGACATGCTCTATGAAGCGGGCGTCAAAGGCATCTACGGCCCCGGCACCCCGATCCCGGTCAGTGCCAAGGATGTGCTGGAACAGATCAAGAAGGCTTTGGCTTGAAGTCGCCTGTGATACAGTAATACGGTATCACAAGCATTTTCAAGGAGTCTGCTATGGCTGTATCCGTTCGACTGGAACCTCTGCTTGAAAAAGAGCTGGAGTTGACCGCCAAACGCATGGGTGTGACCAAGTCACAGTTCATCGTTTCTGCGCTGGAGAGGGCCTTGGGGCGCAAGAACCCTTATGACCTGTTGCTCAAGGTGCAAGCGGAGGTGCGGGAGCCTTTGCCAGAAGGAAACGAATTCCTTTCACCCACCAAGGCTGCCATTCGTTCCAAGCTCACAGCCAAACGGGATGCCCATCAAGCCGATTGGCTGGCTTTTCAAGAGGCCAAAAAGCAGGGCAAAGTGTGGTCTGGCCCAGACCAGGAAACGGACAAACCGTGAAGGTGGCCTTGATCGACACCGGACCCATGGTGGCGCTGTTTGACGCCAGTGATGTGGCGCATCGGCACTACACCAGTTTGTTGGCTGAAAACTGGCGGTTGACGACCACCTGGCCGTGTGTGGTGGAGGTGTGCCATTTTCTGGGTGCCAATGCCGTCCAGCGATTTTTGAGATGGGTGTCAGAAGGCGGCGTCATCGTATTCCCGTTTGATGTCTCGAACCTCCCCGACTTGGCGGAGCTGATGGCGCGTTATACCGCTGAGCCTCGCACAGAAATGGACTTGGCCGATGCCTCTTTGGTTTGGTTGGCGCAAGACACGAACACGCTCAACGTGATGACCATGGATGTGCGCGACTTTTCGCGTTATCGCCTGCCCGATGGGCGGCATTTTGAGATCTTGTGAGGCCATGCACATGAAGCTCAACAACCCGCTCGCTCAGCCTGACATGGACATGCAGGACATCAAAGGCGATCACTACGGACTCATGAACCCTGCGCTGAAAATTTTGCGTGCCGAGGGGCTGTTGTGTTTGCTGTTGGCGTGTACCTTGTACCAAGTGCAAGGGTTTTCGTGGATGGCATTCGGATTGTTGTTTTTCCTTCCAGATGCGGCCATTCTCGTCTACGTGTTTGGCAACGAACGTGTTGGCATGTGGGCTTACAACATGACCCACAGCACACTGGGGGCGGGACTGGTGGCACTGTTGGGGCTCGGACTCGATGTGCCCACGCTGTTGCAAGCTTCACTGATCTGGTTCGCGCACATTGGCTTTGACCGTGCCTTAGGCTATGGTCTGAAGTTCCCCCTGGGCTTTCGCGTGACACATTTGGGTGTGTTGCGGGGTATGAGGGAAAAGGCATGACGCCCGAGCAATTGCTACAGGGCTTGTTGCACGGCAACGCTGCTGGGCAACGCCGCGCCATGGCCAAAGCCATCACGCTGCTCGAATCCACCCGCACCGACCACCGCGCTCAGGCCGACGAGTTGCTCACCGCTATGTTGCCGCACACGGGCAAATCGTTCCGACTGGGCATCAGTGGTGTGCCGGGGGTGGGCAAGTCCACCTTCATCGAGGCGCTGGGTTTGTATTTGATCGGCCAAGGCCACCGCGTAGCGGTGTTGGCCGTGGACCCGTCCAGCACCGTGTCTGGCGGCTCGATTCTGGGTGACAAGACGCGCATGGAATTGCTCAGCGTGCATGAGCGCGCTTACATCCGCCCCAGCCCCAGCAGCGGCACTTTGGGCGGCGTGGCCGAAAAAACCCGCGAATCCATGCTGGTGTGCGAAGCCGCTGGCTACGACGTGGTGATCGTCGAGACGGTGGGCGTGGGCCAAAGCGAAACCGCTGTGGCCAACATGACCGACATGTTTGTGCTGATGCAGCTGCCCAATGCGGGCGACGATTTGCAGGCCATCAAAAAAGGCGTGATGGAGATCGCCGATTTGGTGGTCATCAACAAGGCCGACATCGACGCCATCGCGGCCACCCGTGCTGAGCTTCAAATCACCAGCGCTTTGCAGCTCTTGGGCATGCACGGCGGCTCGGGCCACGCGCACGCCGACGTGACCCAGTGGCACCCCAAGGTGGTGCAGCTGAGCGCCTTGTTGGGTCAGGGCGTCGACAAATTCTGGGCGGCCGTGACCGAATTCAAGACCTTGCAAACGGCCAATGGCCGTTTTGCCGACCGACGCCAGCACCAGGCCCTGTCGTGGATGTGGGAGCGCATCGATGCGGGCCTGAAACAAAATTTCCGTGCGCAGCCGCGTGTGCAAACACTGCTGCCTCAACTCAGCCAACAAGTCGCGGCGGGCCAGTTGGCCGCCTCGACGGCTGCCCGCCAACTGCTCAGCACTTACCAAGTGCAGGGTTAATTTAAAAATCTTCCCGGAGAAAAGAGAACCACCATGCAAGACATCCTTGAACAACTGGAAAAAAAGCGCGCTGCGGCCCGCTTGGGCGGCGGGCAAAAGCGCATTGATGCGCAGCACGCCAAAGGCAAACTCACTGCGCGCGAGCGCATCGAGGTCTTGCTGGACGAAGGCACCTTCGAAGAGTGGGACATGTTCGTCGAGCACCGTTGCACCGACTTCGGCATGGAAGACAACAAGATCCCCGGCGACGGTGTGGTCACCGGCTACGGCATGATCAACGGCCGTTTGGTGTTCGTGTTCAGCCAGGACTTCACCGTGTACGGTGGCGCTTTGTCAGAGACGCACGCCGAGAAAATTTGCAAGATCATGGACCAAGCGATGAAAGTCGGCGCGCCCGTGATTGGCTTGAACGATTCGGGTGGTGCCCGTATCCAGGAAGGCGTGGCCTCGCTTGGCGGTTACGCCGATGTGTTCCAGCGCAACGTGATGGCCTCGGGCGTGGTGCCCCAGATCAGCATGATCATGGGCCCATCGGCCGGTGGCGCAGTGTATTCGCCAGCCCTGACCGACTTTATCTTCATGGTCAAGGACACGTCCTACATGTTTGTGACGGGCCCCGAAGTGGTCAAGACCGTGACGCATGAAGAAGTCACGGCCGAAGAGCTGGGCGGCGCTTTGACGCACACCACCAAGAGCGGTGTGGCCGACATGGCGTTCGAGAACGACGTTGAAGCGCTTTTGATGCTGCGACGCCTGTACAACTACCTGCCTCTGAACAACCGCGAAAAAGCGCCTGTGCGCGCGAGCGGTGACCCATCGGGTCGTCTGGACATGAGCCTGGACACATTGGTGCCTGAGAACCCCAACAAAGCGTATGACATGAAGGAACTCATCGTCAAAACCGTGGACGATGGCGACTTCTTTGAACTGCAACCCGACTACGCCAAAAACATCCTGATCGGCTTCGCCCGCATGGAAGGCCAAACCGTGGGCATCGTGGCCAACCAGCCTTTGGTGCTGGCCGGCTGCCTGGACATCAAGAGCTCCATCAAGGCGGCGCGTTTTGTGCGCTTCTGCGACGCTTTCAACATCCCCGTCATCACCTTCGTTGACGTGCCCGGCTTCATGCCCGGTACTTCGCAAGAATTCGGCGGCATCATCAAGCACGGCGCCAAGCTGCTGTACGCGTACGCCGAGTGCACCGTGCCGAAAATCACCGTCATCACCCGCAAAGCCTACGGCGGCGCCTACGACGTGATGGCCTCCAAACACCTGCGCGGCGACGTGAACTTCGCTTGGCCCAACGCCGAAATCGCGGTAATGGGTGCCAAGGGCGCGGTGGAAATCATCTTCCGTGAAGACAAAGGCGACCCCGAGAAACTCGCCGCCAAAGAAGCCGAATACAAAGCCCGCTTTGCCAACCCGTTTGTGGCGGGCGCACGCGGCTTCATCGACGACGTGATCCAACCGCACGAAACACGCAAGCGCATTTGCCGCTCGTTGGTCATGCTCAAAGACAAGAAGATTGAAAACCCATGGCGCAAGCACGGGAACGTTCCACTGTGATTGCCAAGGAGAAGAACAAGATGTTTACCAAAATCCTGATTGCCAACCGTGGCGAAATTGCCTGCCGCGTCATCGCCACCGCCCAAAAAATGGGCATCAAAACCGTGGCGGTTTACTCTGAAGCCGACAAAGAAGCCCGCCATGTGATGTTGGCCGACGAGGCGGTGTTGATTGGCCCGGCGGCTTCGCGTGAGTCGTACCTGGTGGCCGACAAAATCATTGCCGCCGCCAAAGCCACAGGCGCACAAGCCATTCACCCCGGCTACGGTTTCCTGAGCGAAAACGCGGAGTTCTCCAAGCGTTGCGAAGACGAAGGCATTGCCTTCATCGGCCCACGCCACTTCTCGATTGCCGCCATGGGCGACAAGATTGAGTCCAAAAAGCTGGCTGGCGCTGCGGGCGTGAACTGCATTCCCGGTGTCAACGACGCGATTGAGACCGCTGAAAAAGCGGTCGAGATTGCCAAGGGCATTGGTTACCCCGTGATGATCAAGGCATCCGCCGGCGGCGGCGGCAAAGGTTTGCGCGTGGCCTTCAACGACAAAGAAGCGTTTGAAGGCTTCACCTCTTGCCGCAACGAAGCGCGCAACAGCTTTGGCGATGACCGCGTGTTCATCGAGAAGTTCGTCGAAGAGCCTCGTCACATCGAAATCCAGGTGCTGGGCGACAGCCACGGCAATGTGATTTATTTGAACGAGCGCGAGTGCTCGATCCAGCGCCGTCACCAAAAAGTGATTGAAGAGGCGCCATCGCCTTTCATAAGCGAAGCCACCCGCAAAGCCATGGGCGAGCAAGCGGTGCAGTTGGCCAAGGCGGTGAAATACCAGTCGGCCGGTACGGTCGAATTTGTGGTCGGCAAAGACCAGAGCTTCTACTTTCTGGAGATGAACACCCGCTTGCAGGTGGAGCATCCCGTGACCGAAGCCATCACTGGCCTCGACCTGGTCGAGATGATGATCCGCGTGGCCGCTGGCGAGAAATTGCCGATTGAACAAAAAGACGTGCAGCGCAATGGATGGGCCATCGAGTGCCGCATCAACGCCGAAGACCCTTTCCGCAACTTCTTGCCCTCCACTGGTCGTTTGGTGCGCTTCCAGACGCCCAAACAAACCATGTTCCAAGCCAACACGGCCGACCTGTATGGCGTGCGTGTGGACACCGGGGTGCAAGACGGTGGCGAGATCCCGATGTTTTATGACTCGATGATCGCCAAGCTGATCGTGCACGGCAAAGACCGCAACGACGCGATTGCCAAAATGCGCGAAGCCCTGAACGGTTTTGTCATTCGCGGCATCAGCTCGAACATCCCTTTCCAGGCTGCTTTGTTGGCGCACCCCCGCTTTGTGTCGGGTGACTTCAACACCGGCTTCATTGCCGAGCAATACAGCAAGGGCTTCCGCGCCGAAGACGTGCCGCACGACGACCACGACTTTTTGGCCGCATTGGCCGCCTTTGTGCGCCGCAAGTCGCGTGAGCGTGCCGCCAACCTGAGCGGCCAGCTGCCCGGTTACGACGTCAAAATTGGCCAGGACTATGCCGTGGTCGAGTTGGGGCAGGGCGGCAACAACCGCTATGTGTCCGTGCATGTGGACGAGTTCGTGGGCAAGTCCGGCGTGGCGCAGATCACCGTGGACGGCAAGTCTTACGCGATCGAGAGCAACTCGCGTTTGAACGACATCCGCATCGAAGGCACTTGCAATGGCAAGCCTTTCACAGCGCAAATCGAACGCGGCACCCTGAAGAACCCGCTGGCCCTGCAAGTACAACACAACGGCACCCGCATTGAGGCTTTGGTCATGTCGCCCCGCATGGCCGAGCTGCACAAGCTGATGCCTTACAAGGCACCGCCAGACCTGAGCCGCTTTGTGTTGTCGCCCATGCCTGGCCTCTTGGTCGAGGTGTCGGTTACACCCGGCCAGAAGGTGCAAGCTGGTGAGCGCGTGGCCGTGATCGAAGCCATGAAGATGGAAAACGTGCTGTTCGCGGCGCAAGACGGCGTGGTCAAGCAAGTGGTGGCTGCCAAAGGCGAATCGCTGACGGTGGACCAGATGATTGTGGAGTTCGAATAAATGAGCATCCAACGCCCCTTCAAGGTGCTGGGCGTCCAGCAGATCGCCATTGGCGGGCCTGACAAAGGCCGCCTGCAAAAGCTCTGGGTTGACATGTTCGGCCTGGAGGTGACCGGCACCTTCAAAAGCGAACGCGAGAACGTGGACGAAGACATCTGCGCCATCGGCACCGGCCCCTTCAAGGTCGAGGTCGATCTGATGCAGCCGCTGGACCCCGAGAAGAAGCCAGCGGTGCACACCACGCCGCTGAACCACATCGGTCTGTGGATCGACGACTTGCCGGTGGCCGTCGACTGGCTCACATCGCAAGGCGTGCGCTTTGCCCCGGGTGGCATCCGCAAGGGCGCGGCCGGTTTCGACATCACGTTTTTGCACCCCAAGGCGAACGAAGAGTTCCCGATTGGCGGCGAGGGCGTGTTGATCGAGCTGGTGCAAGCCCCGGCCGAAGTGATCAAGGCGTTTGCGGCTTTGGCGGGCAACAGCCATTGATTTGTTGTCGGGGCTGAAGCCACTGACCAGAACCAATTTTTTGCAGTTCAGCGGCTTCAGTGTCGGACCTGAAGGTCCGACCTACGGTCATTTGTAGGTCGTGGGCTTCAGCCCCGACATGACCTTCAAAAGCCCGTCAGGCTCCAGCTTGGCGGGCTTTTGCTTTGGCGAGTGCCGCTTCAATGATGGCGCGCTTGCGGTCCACTTCGGGGGCGTTTTCGGTGCCTTTGGTGTGCGCGGCCAGATCGGCCAGCTTGTGCTCTGCCTTGGCTTGCAATTGCTTTTGGTGCTCGGCTTCTTCGCGCACCAGGCGTTGCTGGCGCGAAGCGTAGCGCTCGCGTGCGGTGCGGGATTGGTCAACAGACCAGGCGGCCCAGCCGGTGTGCTCGCCGGTCACGTTCTCCAGCGCAATGCAGTCCACCGGGCACACCGGGATGCACAGCTCACACCCCGTGCACCAGGGCTCGATCACGGTGTGCATCAGCTTGTTGGCCCCCAAAATCGCATCGGTCGGGCAAGCCTTGATGCACAAGGTGCAGCCGATGCACCAGGCCTCGTCGATGATGGCCACATGGCGTGGGCCTTCGGTGCCGTGCTCGGGGTTGAGTGGCACCACCGGCTGGCCCGTCAGGGCAGCCAGGCGCTCGATGCCTGCTTGTCCACCGGGCGGGCATTGGTTGATGGCGGCTTGCCCCTCGGCCATGGCGCGTGCGTAACTGGCGCAGTCCGGAAAGCCGCAGCGGGTGCACTGCGTCTGGGGCAAGGCATCGTTGAGCCATAGAAAAAGCGCCTGGGTCTCAGGCGCTGTTTTGGGCGAAGCGGGCATGAGCCTCAGGCTTTTTTCTTGGGCTCAACCCAGGCGGTTTTGACCGAGCCCTTGGGCTTGGCGACTGCAGCGGCTTTGCTGGTGGCTTTGGCCACAGGCTTGCTGACGGCCTTGACCGCTGCTGAAGTCGCTTTGGCTGGGGCGGGCTTGGCAGCGGCGGGTTGGGTGGTTGGCAGGCTGGCCGCTTTGGGCTGTGCCACTGTGGCAGCTTGGCTGGCCGCCCTGGGGGCGTGGCTCAAGATGAACTTGACCAGTTGCGGGTACACAATCTCGCGCCAGCGGCGGCCACTGAAGATGCCGTAATGCCCTGCACCGGGCACTTCCAGGTGCTGGCGCTCGCTGACGGGCACGCCGCTGCACAGGTCTTGTGCGGCGCGGGTCTGGCCTGAGCCGGAGATGTCGTCCAACTCACCTTCGACGGTCATCAAGGCCGTGCCTTTGATGTCTTGGGGGCGAACGCGTTCCACTTTGCCATCGACACCCTTCACGTCCCAAGTGCCATTGACCAGCTTGAAGTCCTGGAACACGGTCTGGATGGTTTCCAGGTAGTAATCGGCATCCATGTCGAGCACGGCGTTGTATTCGTCGTAGAACTTGCGGTGGGCTTCGGCGCTGGCGTCGTCACCCTTGATCAAGTCCTTGAAGTAATCGTAGTGGCTGGTGGCGTGGCGGTCGGGGTTCATGGCCACGAAGCCGGTGTACTGGAGGAAGCCTGGGTAAACGCGACGGCCGGCACCCGGGAAGTTGGCCGGCACGCGGTAGATCACATTGTTCTCAAACCACTCGAAGCTCTTGTTGGTGGCCAGGTTGTTCACCGAAGTGGGCGACTTGCGCGCATCAATGGGGCCACCCATCATGGTCATGGTCAGCGGGGTCTTCTCGCCACGGCTGGCCATCAGTGACACGGCCGCCAGCACCGGTACGGTGGGTTGGCAAACGCTCACCACATGGCAGTGGCCATAAATCGACTGCAGGTGACGGATGAATTCCTGCACGTAGTTGATGTAGTCGTCCAAGTGGAACTCGCCATCGGACAGTGGCACCAGGCGGGCGTTTTTCCAGTCGGTGATGTAGACCTTGTGGTCTTGCAACATGGTCTTGACGGTGTCGCGCAGCAAAGTGGCGTAGTGGCCCGACAAGGGCGCAACGATCAACACAGCAGGCTGAGCCTTGAGCTGGGTCAGCGTGGCGGGGTCGTCCGAGAAGCGCTTGAAGCGGCGCAGCTCGCAAAAGGGCTTGTCAATTTCAATGCGCTCGTGGATGGCCACATCGGTCTTGTTGACTTTGACGGTCTTGATGCCGAACTCTGGCTTTTCGTAGTCCTTGCCCAGACGGTGCATCAGGGCATAACCTGCTGAAACTCGCTGCGCCAAGGGGGTTTGCGCCATGGGATTCAGGGGATTGCTGTACAGCTTGGCTGCAGCTTGAGCCAGATCGGAAAAAGGCTCCATGATGGAGCGTTGGGTTTCAAAAATCTGATAAAGCATGTGACAGGTTCCCTTGCGACAAATGGTGCGCTGCAGCAATACTACAGGAGACCGCTGGGTATTTTTTGAGTTTGGACCCTAATCGGCAGTCACCTTCCGGACCGCCCAAAAAGAAACCGCCCCGTCTGGGGCGGTTGCAAGCTTGATGTCAGTCAATTCAAGCGACTTTGGCGATCGAAGCGCACACGTAGTCGATGTTTTTGCTGTTGAGTGCAGCCACACACATGCGACCTGTATCCGTGCCGTACACACCAAACTCGTTGCGCAGGCGCACCATCTGGTCCTTGGTCAGGCCCGAATAGCTGAACATGCCGATTTGCTGGGTGATGAAGCTCATGTCTTGCTTCACGCCAGCCGCTTTGAGGCCATCAACCAGCTTTTGGCGCATGGCCTTGATGCGCACGCGCATCTCTGCCAATTCGCTTTCCCACTGTGCACGCAGCTCGGGGTTGTTCAACACAGCCGCCACCACCGCGCCACCGTGGATGGGCGGGTTGGAGTAGTTGGTGCGGATCGCGATTTTGAGTTGCGACAACACGCGGGATGCTTCTTCTTTGTCAGTCGCCACCACCGACAGGGCGCCCACACGCTCACCGTAGAGGCTGAAGCTCTTGGAGAAAGATGTCGACACGAAAATGTTCAGGCCCGCAGCCACGAATTTGCCGATCACCGCGCCGTCTTCGGCGATGCCGTGGCCAAAGCCCTGGTAAGCCATGTCCAGGAAAGCGGTCAGGCCCTTGGCTTTGACGACGGCGATCACCTGGTCCCACTGGGCGTCGGTGATGTCATAACCCGTGGGGTTGTGGCAGCAGGCATGCAACACCACGATGGTGCCAGGGGCAGCTGCATTCAGGCTGGCCAGCATGCCGTCGAAGTTCACGCCGCGCTTTTCTGCGTCGTAATAAGCGTAGGTACCGACTTCAAAACCGGCGTTCACAAAGATGGCGCGGTGGTTTTCCCAGCTGGGGTCAGAAATCAGCACTTTGGCGTTGGGGCTGACTTTTTTCAGGAAGTCGGCACCGATTTTCAAGCCGCCTGTGCCGCCAATGGCCTGCACGGTGGACACGCGGCCCGACTTGACCACGTCGGAGTCAGCGCCAAAAACCAGCGCCTTAACGGCGTTGTCATAAGCCACGATGCCGTCAATCGGCAGGTAACCGCGCGCGGTGGGGGTGGCCATCATGGTTTTTTCTGCGGCCTGCACGCACTGCAGCAGGGGCAGTTTGCCGTTGTCGTCGAAGTACACGCCCACGCCCAAGTTCACTTTGTTGGGGTTGGTGTCGGCATTGAATTGCTCGTTCAGACCCAGGATCGGGTCGCGGGGGGCCATTTCGACGGCGGAAAACAGAGACATGGAAAGTCCTTGGATTGTGTTCAGTGTTGGCAGGAAACCCGTTCCTCGGTTAGGCTTTCGGGTTGTCCCTGATTTTAACGGCCCTGGCCGCCTGGTTTTGCCAGAGCCTGTTTCCCAAAGATGTCCACCTTGACCGAAGTCTCTGTTGTTGAAGCTTTACCCGGTGCTGATAAACCTGCCGAAGGCCAGTTTGTCAGCTACCCCGGCTCGCCTTTTGAGCTGTACCAGCCTTACCCACCCGCAGGCGACCAGCCTGTGGCCATTGAGCAGCTGGTCGAGGGCGTGCACGACGGCGAGGTGTTTCAGACCCTGTTGGGCGTGACGGGTTCGGGCAAGACCTTCACCATGGCCAACGTGATCGCCCAATTGGGGCGCCCCGCCATTGTGTTTGCGCCCAACAAGACGCTGGCGGCGCAGCTCTACAGCGAGTTTCGCGAGTTTTTCCCCAAGAACGCGGTCGAGTACTTCGTCAGCTACTACGACTACTACCAGCCCGAGGCCTATGTGCCGCAGCGCGACTTGTTCATCGAAAAAGACTCGGCGATCAACGAGCACATTGAGCAGATGCGCCTGTCTTGCACCAAAAGCATCATGGAGCGGCGGGATGTGGTGATCGTGGCCACGGTGTCGGCCATCTACGGCATTGGTGAGCCCGAGAGCTACCACCGCATGATCATGACGCTGCGCACCGGCGACAAGCTGGGCCAGCGCGACGTGATCGCGCAGCTGATCCGCATGCAGTACCAGCGCAACGACATGGAGTTTTCACGCGGCAAGTTCCGGGTGCGTGGCGACACCATCGACGTGTTCCCGGCCGAACACTCCGAGTTGGCGATTCGCATTGAGCTGTTTGACGACGAAATCGAGAGTCTGCAGCTGTTTGACCCGCTCACGGGGCGCATTCGGCAAAAGATCCCGCGCTTCACGGTCTACCCGTCTAGCCACTACGTGACGCCGCGCGACAAAGTGCTGGCGGCGGTGGAAACCATCAAGGTGGAGCTGGCCCAGCGCCTGAAAGAACTGGTGGGCATGGGCAAGCTGGTGGAGGCACAGCGCCTCGAGCAGCGCACCCGGTTCGATTTGGAAATGCTGTCCGAAGTGGGCCACTGCAAGGGCATTGAGAACTACACGCGGCATTTGTCGGGCGCAGCGCCGGGCGACCCGCCCAGCACCCTGACCGATTACATGCCGCCCGACGCCATCATGTTTCTGGACGAGAGCCACCAGATGATTGGCCAGCTCAATGCCATGTACAACGGCGACAAGGCGCGCAAGACCACGCTGGTGGAATACGGTTTTCGCCTGCCCAGCGCGCTGGACAACCGCCCGCTCAAGTTCGAAGAATTTGAAAAACGCATGCGCCAGTGCATTTTTGTGTCAGCCACACCGGCCGACTATGAAAAGACGCATTCGGGCAAGGTGGTCGAGCAGGTGGTGCGCCCCACCGGCTTGGTCGACCCGCAGGTCGAGGTGCGCCCCGCCACCCACCAGGTGGACGATGTGCTTCAGGAAATCCGCATCCGGGTCGACAAGCACGAGCGCGTGCTGATCACCACATTGACCAAACGCATGGCTGAGCAGCTGACCGATTACCTGAGCGACAACGGCGTGAAGGTGCGCTACCTGCACAGCGACGTGGACACCGTGGAGCGGGTGGAAATTTTGCGTGACCTGCGCCTGGGTGCGTTCGATGTGCTGGTGGGCATCAACCTGCTGCGAGAGGGACTGGACATTCCCGAGGTGTCTCTGGTCGCGATTCTGGACGCCGACAAAGAAGGCTTCTTGCGCGCCGAGCGCAGCCTGATCCAGACCATTGGCCGCGCAGCGCGCAACCTGAACGGGCGCGCCATTTTGTACGCCGACCGCATCACCGAGTCCATGAAAAAAGCCATGGGCGAGACCGAGCGGCGGCGCATCAAACAGCTGGCTCACAACGAGGCCATGGGCATCACGCCCAAGAGCATCGTCAAAAAGGTCAAGGACCTGATCGATGGCGTGTACAGCGAAAAGTCAGGCAAAGAGGCCGAGCGCCTGGAGCAGGCCGCGCTGCAAAAGGCCAAGATCGAGGACATGAGCGAGAAAGACATCGCCAAAGCCATCAAGCAGCTCGAAAAGCAAATGATGGAACACGCCCGCAATCTGGAGTTCGAAAAAGCCGCCCAGGTGCGGGACCAGCTGACCATCCTGAAAGAGCAGGCGTTTGGTGCCACGGGTGGCGACAACATCGTGCCCTTGATTCGGGCTTAAGAAGTCAGTGAATAACCCTATAACCCGAGTGATTTGATCGGGATTGCGTTATACTTGACTCGTTTAGTCGGGAACCTGCTCAGGCAGGCCACAGACCAAGCGCCCATTCACTTCAGGAGTCTGCCATGCGTTTAACCACCAAAGGCCGTTTCGCCGTCACAGCCATGATCGATCTGGCCTTGCGCCAAGACGCAGGCCCGGTGACTTTGGCCGCCATCAGCCAGCGCCAACAGATTTCACTGTCTTATCTGGAGCAGCTGTTTGGCAAGCTGCGCCGCCACAACCTGGTCGAGTCCACCCGTGGACCCGGCGGCGGCTATACCTTGGGCCGCAAATCCACCGACATCACCGTGGCCGACATCATTTTGTCGGTCGACGAACCCATCGACGCTACCCATTGCGGCGGCAAGGAAAATTGCAACGGTGGCGATGGCCGTTGCATGACGCACGACCTGTGGGCTTCGCTGAATTCCAAGATGGTGGAATTTCTGGACTCGGTCTCCCTTCAAAAGTTGGTGGACGACCAGTTGGCCAAAGGCCTGGTGGTGGAGCACAAGCCGACCCTCAAACGCGCCATTTCTCCCATGCCGATCGCCAAGCCGATCCGCGTGAATGTTCCCAACTCGGTTTTCGACCTGGGCAACATGTTTGCCAAACCCTGATTGACAAAGAAGTACTGACCATGACCACGCCACATTTCCCCATTTACCTCGACTATGGCGCGACCAACCCCTGCGACCCCCGCGTGGTGGACGCCATCATCCCCTGGTTGCGTGAGCACTTTGGCAACCCCGCATCGCGCACCCACGCCTGGGGCTGGGAAGCCGAAGCCGCGGTTGAAAAAGCCCGTGAGCAGGTGGCCGATCTGATCGGTGCCGACTCGCGCGAAATCGTCTGGACCAGCGGTGCCACCGAATCGAACAACCTGGCCATCAAAGGCGCAGCGCACTTTTACAAGTCTCGCGGCAAGCACCTGATCACCGTCAAGACAGAGCACAAGGCCGTGCTTGACACCATGCGTGAGCTGGAGCGTCAAGGCTTTGAAGTGACTTACCTCGATGTGCAGGACGATGGCTTGCTCAGCATGGACGCGCTCAAAGCCGCGATTCGCCCCGACACCATCTTGATCAGCGTGATGTTCGTGAACAACGAAATCGGCGTCATTCAGGATGTGACCGCGATTGGCAACCTGTGCCGCGAAAAAGGCATCATCTTCCACGTCGATGCGGCCCAGGCCACCGGCAAGGTCGAGATCGACATGGCCCAGCTGCCCATCGACCTGATGAGCCTGGCCTCGCACAAGACCTATGGCCCCAAGGGCATTGGCGCTTTGTATGTGCGCCGCAAGCCCCGCATTCGCCTGGAAGCGCAAATGCACGGCGGCGGTCATGAGCGCGGCATGCGCTCTGGCACTTTGCCCACCCACCAGTGTGTGGGCATGGGCGAGGCGTTTCGCATCGCCAAGCTCGAGATGGCTCAAGACAATGCCAAGGCGCGTGCCCTGCACGACCGCCTGATTGCTGGCCTGAGCGACATGGAGCAGGTGTTCCTGAACGGCCACGCCACCCAGCGCGTGCCGCACAACATCAACATGAGCTTCAACTTCGTCGAAGGCGAGTCGCTGATCATGGGCATCAAGGGTCTGGCGGTGTCGTCCGGCTCGGCTTGCACCTCAGCCAGCCTGGAGCCCAGCTATGTGCTGCGCGCGCTTGGCCGCAGCGACGAGCTGGCCCACAGCAGCTTGCGCATGACGATTGGCCGCTGGACCACCGAAGAAGACATCGACTACGCGATCAAGACCATCCGCGAGAACGTGGCCAAGCTGCGCGAACTCAGCCCCCTGTGGGAAATGCACCAAGACGGTATCGATCTGAGCACCATCCAGTGGGCCGCCCACTGAGCCGCGTCGCCCAAATGGCCCATGGCTTTATCTTGCCCTGAACCCTTTGGGCTTAGCGGCACAAATTAAGGAGAATTGAAATGGCTTATTCTGAAAAAGTGGTTGACCACTACGAAAACCCCCGCAACGTCGGCTCGTTCGACAAGGGCGACGAAGACGTGGGCACCGGCATGGTCGGCGCACCGGCTTGCGGCGACGTGATGAAGCTGCAAATCAAGGTCAACCCGCAAACCGGGGTGATCGAAGACGCTCGCTTCAAGACCTACGGCTGCGGCTCGGCCATCGCGTCCAGCTCGCTGGTGACCGAATGGGTCAAGGGCAAAACGCTGGACGAGGCCGCAGCCCTGAAAAACAGCGAAATCGCCGAAGAGCTGGCCCTGCCGCCCGTGAAAATCCACTGCTCCATCCTGGCCGAAGACGCCATCAAGGCGGCTGTGGACGACTACAAAAAGAAACACCTGAACTGACATGGCCATCTCACTGTCTGCTGCCGCAGCTCGGCATGTAACCCGATACCTGGCCAAACGCGGTTCGGGCGTGGGTGTGCGCCTGGGCGTCAAGACCACGGGCTGCTCGGGACTGGCCTACAAGCTCGAATACGTGGACGAGATCGCCCCGGAAGACGTGGTCTTTGAAGGCCACGGAGTGAAGGTGTTGGTGGACCCGAAAAGCCTGGCCTACATCGACGGCACCGAGTTGGACTTTGTGCGCGAAGGCCTGAACGAGGGTTTCCGCTTCAACAACCCCAACGAGCGTGACCGCTGCGGTTGCGGTGAGTCTTTCCGTGTTTAAGTTTTTAAGCGCGTGATCTCTCTTCAAGCCAACGACTTCGAGCTGTTTGATGTGCCCGTGCAGTACGCACAGGACCGCGCACAGCTCGACGCCCGCTGGAAGGCCTTGCAGCGCGAAGCCCACCCCGACCGCTTTGCCGCCGAAGGCGCGGCCGCCCAGCGCATCGCCATGCAGTGGTCGGTTCGCATCAACGAGGCGTATCAGCGCCTGAAAGACCCGCTCAAACGCGCCGCCTATTTGTGTGAGTTGCAAGGTGCGCCCGTGCAGGCCGAAAACAACACCGCCATGCCCGCCGCCTTCCTGATGCAGCAGATGGAATGGCGCGAGAGCCTGGAAGACACCAACAGCGCCCAGAGCCTGGAAGCCCTGGCTGACGAGGTGGCCGCCGAGCAGCGCCGTGTGCAGCAAACGCTGGGCGATTTGCTCGATGTGGCCAAAGACCCCGCGCAAGCCGTGGGGCAGGTGAGGGCGCTCATGTTCATTGAGCGCTTCACGCAAGAAGTGAACGCTAAACTCGACCGATTGACCTGACCCTCGGGTCGCAGCGCCTCATGCAGGTGGGCGACTTGAACACCACCCCTGATTGACCATGGCGTTACTGCAGATTTCTGAACCGGGCCAGTCGCCCGACCCGCACCAGCGCCGCATTGCGGTGGGCATTGACCTGGGTACCACGCATTCGCTGGTGGCTTCGGTGCGCAACGGCGTGGCCGAATGTCTGCCCGACGACGATGGCCGGGTGATCCTGCCGTCTGTGGTGCGTTTCATGCCGGGTCAAGGCCGTCAGATCGGTTTTGACGCGGTGCAGTCTGCCGCCAGCGACCCGGTCAACACCATCGCCTCGGTTAAGCGCTTCATGGGGCGCGGTCTGCAAGACATTGCCGACCGCAGCAAGCTGCCCTACGAGTTCACCGCCAGCGATCAGGGCATGCTCAGCATCCAGACTGTGCAAGGCCCCAAGTCGCCCGTCGAAGTCAGTGCCGAAATTCTGGCCACGCTGCGCTACCGCGCCGAAGACACTTTCAACGACGACCTGTACGGCGCGGTGATCACCGTGCCCGCCTACTTTGACGATGCCCAGCGTCAGGCCACCAAAGACGCCGCGCAACTCGCGGGCCTGAACGTGCTGCGCCTGATCAACGAACCCACCGCAGCGGCCATTGCCTATGGCCTGGACAACGCCAGCGAAGGTGTTTACGCCGTGTTCGATCTGGGTGGCGGCACCTTTGACATTTCGATCTTGCGCCTGACGCAAGGCGTGTTCGAAGTGCTGTCCACCGGTGGTGATTCGGCCCTGGGAGGCGACGATTACGACCAGGCCCTGGCCGACGCCGCCATGGCCCGCCAGCCTGCCTTGCAGGCGGCCACCGCTGAGGACAAAACCGTGCTCAAGGCCGCGGCCCGTGCCGCCAAAGAAGCCCTCACCAACGCCGACGCGGTCACGCTCCATGCCGCCTTGTCCACCGGCAGCTTGTCGGTGCAAATCAGCCGTGCCGATTTCGAGCAAGCCACCCAAGCCCTGACCGCCCGATGCATCACCGCTGTGCGCAAAGCGCTGCGCGATGCGCAATTGGGCAAAGACGATGTGCAAGGCGTGGTCATGGTGGGCGGCTCTACACGCATGCCGCAAATCCAGCAGGCCGTGGCCGACTTTTTTGGCCAGGCACCGCTCAACAACCTCAACCCCGACGAAGTCGTGGCCTTGGGCGCTGCCATCCAGGCCAACCAGCTGGCAGGCAACAACGCCGCTGGCGAGTTGCTGCTGCTCGATGTGATCCCGCTGTCCTTGGGCATCGAAACCATGGGCGGTTTGGTGGAGCGCATCATCCCGCGCAACCAGACCATCCCCACCGCCATGGCGCAAGACTTCACCACTTACCAAGATGGCCAGACCGCATTGGCACTGCATGTGGTGCAGGGCGAGCGCGATCTGGTGCAAGACTGCCGCAGTCTGGCCCGCTTTGAGCTGCGCGGCATCCCGCCCATGGCCGCAGGCGCGGCCCGCATCCGCGTCACCTTCACGGTGGATGCCGATGGCTTGCTCAGCGTCGGGGCTAAAGAACAAATCAGCGGCGTGGAGGCACGCATTGACGTCAAACCTTCTTATGGTCTGAGCGACGATCAGATCGCCACCATGCTGCAAGAAACCTTCACCACCGCCCAGGCCGACATGAAAGCCCGCGCGCTGGTGGAAGCGCGAGTGGATGCCGACCGCATGCTGCTGGCCACGCGCAGCGCATTGGCCGCCGACGGTCAATTGCTCAGCGATGCCGAGCGTGCCCGCATCGACGCCCTGATGGCTACCTTGCAAGCCGCCATTCAAACCGAACAAGATGCCAAGGCGCTGGAAGACTGCACCCAGGCGCTGGCCAAAGGCACCGAAGCCTTTGCTGCCGAGCGCATGAACCACAGCATTCAGAAAGCCCTGGCTGGCCAAAATATCCAGTCGATGTAATTCACAATACCGCCATGCCCGTCATCAAAATCCTGCCCCACCCCGAGTACTGCCCCAACGGTGCAGAAATCACGGCGCCTGCGGGCACCAGCATCTGCGAAGCACTGCTCGACAACAAAATCAACATCGAGCACGCCTGCGACATGAGCGCGGCCTGCACCACCTGCCATGTGGTGGTGCGCGAAGGCTTCAAAAGCCTCAACGAGATGGAAGAAACCGAAGAAGACCTGCTCGACCGTGCCTGGGGCCTGGAGCCCAACTCGCGCCTGAGCTGCCAGGCCTTTGTGGCCAAGCAGGATCTGGTGATCGAGATCCCGCGCTACACCATCAACCACGCCAAAGAGCTGCACTGAGCGAAGGCGAAAAAGCATGCGCCAAATCGTTCTGGACACCGAAACCACCGGCCTCTCAGCCGAGGGCGGCGACCGCATCATCGAGCTGGGTTGCGTGGAGCTGTATGCCCGCAAGCTCACGGGCAAGAACCTGCATTTCTATTTCAACCCCGAGCGCGACAGCCACGAAGACGCGCTCAAGGTCCACGGCATCAGCAACGAGTTTTTGCGGGACAAACCCAAGTTTGCGCAATTGGCCGACGAAATTCTGGATTACCTGAGCGACGCGGAACTCATCATCCACAACGCGGCTTTCGACATCAGCTTTTTGAACAAAGAGCTGGAGCGCGTGGGCAAGAAACCGCTCAAGGCTTACGTCAGCGGCGTCATCGACACCCTGGCCATGGCCAAGGAAATGTTCCCCGGCAAGCGCAACAGCCTTGATTCGCTGTGCGACCGCCTCGAAGTCGACAACTCCGGCCGCACCTTGCACGGCGCCTTGCTGGATGCCGAATTGCTGGCCGATGTGTACATCAACATGACGCGCGGCCAAGAGGCCTTGCTGATTGACGCCGGTGATGCCGCATCCAACGATGCGCAGCAAATGGTGGTGCAAGTGGACTTGAGCACCTTTGTCTTGCCCGTGTTGCCTGCCAACGCCCAAGAGTTGGCGGCGCACGACGAAGTGCTTGCCCAGCTGGACAAATCCAGCGGCGGCAAAACCGTCTGGCGCGCACACCAAGCGGCTTGACTTGAGCTGCAAGCGCCGCTGGCAATCCACTTCATTTTTTAGCAAGCCCAGGCCAATCGGCGTGATTTTTATGCCATAATCTAGCTCTTCGCTACAAAGCGTAAGGGCGGTTAGCTCAGGGGTAGAGCACTGCATTCACACTGCAGGGGTCACAAGTTCGAAACTTGTACTGCCCACCAAAAAATTCCCAATGAAATCAAGCACTTAGAGGAAACTCTAGGTGCTTTTTCTTTAGTTCAAAGTAGTATGGTCCGGGTTTACTACTTCTCATAGATTTTTCGATGTCTTTTCATAGATTTCGGAACAGTCCACCAAGCCTATTTCAATGAGTCGTCAGTGACGCCAGCAATGGTGCCAATGTCGTATTGCTTTTTACCCCAGCACCGATGCAGCAAGCCTGTGCTCAGCTTGAAAAAAACGCTACGTTTGTTTTGAAGGAAGTCCTGCTACTCAGCCCAGCGAACCCAGGTGAAAACGCGCTGTAGGGCTTTTTAGGAGGACGTTGACGCGGTTCCTGCAAGATGGGCAACTGCCGGTGGACAACAACTGGATCGAAAACCAAATTCGGCCGATAGCGATTGGCAGGAACAATTGGTTGTTTGCGGGCTCGCTGCGTGCTGGTCAAAGGGCGGCGGCGGTGATGAGCCTGATTCAGTCGGCCAAACTCAACGGGCACGATCCGCACGCGTACTTGAAAGATGTGTTGACGAGGTTGCCGACACACATGAACAGTCGGCTTGACGAGTTGCTGCCGCACCGCTGGACACCGGTTTAGTGTCTACGTGTCCACGATCTTTAAGTGGTCGGCCCTGCAAAACTCCTGCAACCCGCATGAATGCTGGTGATCTGGGGTGAATCCGGATGGTCAGAACTCTCAAATAGATATTCAATGTAGGCTGTTTTCTGGGAGTTTTTGAAAGCAGCGCC
>Ga0255139_1000058_pt1 | contig 47608 bp, 38 predicted proteins | sample Law_Colum_RepB_8_FD_188549 | JGI IMG/M metagenome (GOLD analysis project Ga0255139, IMG submission 188549) | Freshwater microbial communities from St. Lawrence River, New York, United States - Law_Colum_RepB_8d | ecosystem: Environmental > Aquatic > Freshwater > River | place: USA: New York...
ATCAGTGACTTGCTTTACTGCTTCAATCTTGAAATCTTCGGGATAGCGTTTTGCGGACATATTCAGACACCTCTTGATTGCGTTAGTGTAACGCTATCGAGTGTCTAGAATATCGGGGGCTTGCCACCCAGCACTCCTTCAAGGATTGTGACTTCATCTCCAATCTTCTGAGCCAAGAATGACTTGGCATTATCTTCTGCCGAAAGCACATACTTCATGAGAATGAGCGCCTCAAATATATTTCTAGTTCTCCAAGCAAAAAGAAAAATATCAGACCCGACCGTGGAAGCGGCTTTGCTCATCTGTGCGGCTGCATATCTGATAATCCGCTGCCCTGCGTATCCGACATAATCATTTACCGGCCTTACAGGTATGGTACTAGCGATTAAGAGCAGCTGCGTGGCGCACTTCTCAAGGTTGAGCTTGATGTCGTCGTTCGTCCCATCCCTTAGATGATCCTTCAATTTCGTCACTGGATGCTCCGTACCGGCTAACATTTGTATAGTGCGCTAACGCAATATCTTGAACAGAATATGATCGGAGTCTACCCGCCTTCTTCGGGAAAGAACAACTGCTTGATTGTGCCCACCGGTTGATTCGTCTTCGACAATTCGTGCCGACACGCTTTGCCCTTATATCAGGGTTCCTGCTATCTCCGGTGCATCCTCGTAAGCCCCTTGAATTACCACATTTGTCGTTTGAGAAGTGGTGCATCAATCGCCTGCAACTTCGTGTGAATATTCCTACAATCCATTCAAATACCCCCTCCAAACCCACCAAAAGAAAAGGGCGCCTAAGCGCCCCTCTCTAAACTACTTGATGCAGAAGAATGCTCGTTAAGGCATCGCCCTTATCTTTCCGAGTTTTTCCTGCAACGCATAAATCGCCGCCTCACTACTCCGCTGCCTCTCGCGCTCCACATCAACAATTTCCTTGGGCGCGTTGTCCACAAACTTCGCGTTGCTCAGCTTCGCGGCGATGCCCGCCAGGTTCTTCTCCAGCTTGGCGATTTCCTTTTCCAGGCGCGAGGCTTCGGCGTCCTTGTCGATCAGGCCGGCCAGGGGCACCAGAATCTCGATGTCGCCATACAGCTGTGTGGCGGCCATGGGCGGTTCTGCGTGGGTGTCGAGCATGGTGATGTCGGCCAGCTTGGCCAGCTTCATCAGGAACAGGCGGTTTTCATTCAGGCGTCGCAGGTCTTCTTCGCTGCCATTGCGCAGCAGCACGGGAATGGCCTTGCCGGGGGCAATGTCCATTTCGCCGCGGATGTTGCGGATGCCGATGATGATGCCTTTCACCCAGTCGATGTCGGCTTCGGCTTGCGGGTCGATCAGGGCTGCGTCGGCCTGCGGATACGCCTGGTTCATCAGGCTCTTGTCTTCGCCTTCGTCTTTCATGTCCAGCAACGGGGCTACGCGCTGCCATATTTCTTCGGTGATGAAGGGCATCAGCGGGTGGCTCAGGCGCAGCGAAGCTTCGAGCACTGACAGCAGGGTCAGGCGCGTGGTCTGGGCGTGGTCGGGGTGGTTCTCTTCGTCCCACAGCACGGGCTTGGAAAGCTCCACGTACCAGTCGCAATACTCGTTCCAGAAGAAGTCGTAGATGGCCTGGGAAAGCAGGTCGAAGCGGTACGCGGCCATGTGCTCGTGCACTTGCTGCACGGTGCGCTGGAAGCGCGAAAGTATCCAGCGGTCGGCCAGGCTGAAGTAGTTCTGCTCGCGCAGGGCGTCCTGCTTGGCCTGGTGGAACACGATGCCTTTCTCTTCGGTGTTCATCAGCACGTAGCGCGAGGCATTCCAGATCTTGTTGCAGAAGTTGCGGAAGCCTTCCATGCGGTTCAGGTCGAACTTGATGTCGCGGCCGGTGGAGGCCAGCGAGTAGAACGTGAAGCGCAGGGCGTCGGTGCCGTAGGCGGGAATGCCGTCGGGGAAAGCGGCGCGGGTGAACTTGGCGATCTTCTGTTCCAGCTGCGGCTGCATCAGGTCGCTGGTGCGCTTGGTCACCAGGTCTTCCAGGCCGATGCCGTCGATCAGGTCGATGGGGTCGAGGATGTTGCCCTTGGACTTGGACATCTTCTGCCCGTTCTCGTCGCGCACCAGGCCTGTGATGTACACCGACTTGAACGGGATTTCGCCGGTGAACTTCAGCGTCATCATGATCATGCGGGCCACCCAGAAGAAGATGATGTCGAAGCCCGTCACCAGCACATCGGTGGGGTGGAAGGTCTTCAGGGTCTCGGGGTCGTTGGGCCAGCCCAGCGTGCCGAAGGTCCACAACGCAGAGGAGAACCAGGTGTCGAGCACGTCTTCGTCCTGCCGCAGAGTCATGTTGGCGGGCAGGCTGTATTTGCTGCGCACGTCGTCTTCGCTGTAGCCCACGTAGATGCCGCCGGCCTCGTCATACCAGGCCGGGATGCGGTGGCCCCACCACAGCTGGCGGCTGATGCACCAGTCCTGCAGGTCGCGCATCCACGCGAAATAGGTGTTCTCCCAGTTCTTGGGCACGAACTGGATGTCGCCGTCTTCCACGGCCTTGATGGCAGGCTCGGCCAGAGACTTCACGGCCACGTACCATTGGTTGGTCAGCCAGGGCTCGATGATGGCGCCGGAGCGGTCGCCGCGTGGCACCTTGAGCTTGTGCGGGTCGATCTTCTCCAGCAGGCCCAGCGCCTCGATGTCGGCCACCACGCGCTTGCGGGCCTCGAAACGGTCCAGGCCGCGATAGGCTTCGGGCGCGTTCTCGTTGATGGCGGCGTCGGCGGTGAGGACGTTGATCATCTCCAGGCTGTGGCGCTTGCCCACTTCGTAGTCGTTGAAGTCGTGGGCCGGGGTGATCTTCACGCAGCCGGTGCCGAAGGCGGCGTCCACGTAGTCGTCGGCAATGATGGGAATGCGGCGGCCGCACAGGGGCAGCTCGACGAACTGGCCGATCAGGTCCTGATAGCGCTCGTCATTGGGGTTCACGGCCACGGCGGTGTCGCCCAGCAGGGTCTCGGGGCGCGTGGTGGCGATGGTGATGTAGGCATCGCCACGGCGTGTGGTGGCGCCATCGGCCAGCGGGTAACGGAAGTGCCACAGGAAGCCGTCTTCTTCTTCCGACAGCACTTCCAGATCAGACACGGCGGTGTGCAGTTTCGGGTCCCAGTTCACCAGGCGGTTGCCGCGGTAGATCAGGCCCTGGTCATACAGTTCGACGAACACGCGTTCCACGGCGGCGGAGAAGCCGGCGTCCATGGTGAAGCGCTCGCGGCTCCAGTCCAGTGACGAGCCCAGGCGGCGAATCTGCTGCGTGATGATGTTGCCGGACTCTTCCTTCCACTCCCACACCTTGTTGACGAAGGCCTCGCGGCCCAGGTCGTGGCGCGTCAGGTTCTGCCGGGCCAGCTGGCGCTCGACAACCATCTGCGTGGCGATGCCCGCGTGGTCGGTGCCCACCTGCCACAGGGCCTTGCGGCCGAGCATGCGCTGATAGCGGATGAGGGCATCCATGATGGCGTTCTGGAAGCCGTGCCCCATGTGCAGTCGGCCGGTCACGTTCGGCGGAGGAATCACGATGGAGTAGGCCTCGCCGTCGCCTGACGGGGTGAAATAGCCTTTCTCTTCCCACTGCTTGTACCAGTGACTTTCGATCTGATGGGGCTGGTAAGTCTTGTCCATGTCTGCCTGCGAATAGGTGTCGGGTGAAAATAGAGGAGGCGCGAGTATAACCCAGTAGGCGGGCTGGCTTCACTTGGGCTTTTTGTGATGTGTAGGAGCGAGCCCTGTGTGGGAGCGAGCCTTGCTCGCGAACAGGTGTACCCCTGACCCCTGTGTGGGAGCGAGCCCTGCTCGCGAACAGTGGCAAGTGAGGCGAGTGAGGTCAGCGGGGAGGGAGGCGGAGCGGGTTCGCGGGCATGGCCTTTATGCCCACGGGTACGCTCCCACCGGGCAGTGTGGGAGTGGGCCGATTCTTGTGGGAGCGGGCTTGCCCGCGAATGTGGCACAGAAGGTCAAGCGCGCCCAGCGCCCCCGGGGAGGCGGGTCTGCGAAGCGGCATAAAAGACCCGCACCGAGTGAGTCAGGAGACCGTGGCTCCTGGCGAAATGAGGGAACCCAGGATGGGTGCGGGTCAGCCGCAGAGCGGAGCCCGCCTCCCCGGGGGTGATGGGTGAGCCAGGCAGTGAAAGGAAGTTCGCGGGCAGGGCCCGCTCCCACACAGGGCCCGCTCCCACGTTTTCTACAGCACTTCCATCAGGAAGTAATCGTCCAGCACCAGGCTCCGAATAGTGCGGTCCAGTGCGTCTGTCAGCGCAGCGTTTGCCCCTTCAGCTACCGGTGCAGAGCCTCTTCCGAACAGGACAGTCTCCCAGATTGTGCGACCAGCGTTGCGCAACTGCACACTGGTACGAATGGTGATCTGCAGGGTGTCGCCTGACACAGCGGTTTCGCTGGACACGATGGAACCCTCAAGGATCAGCTTCTCTTCCGACTCCACCAGGCCGGCATTGCCTTTGAGAAACCCTTGTACCAGGGCGTCTCTGACAATGTCTGCAAGCGCCTTGTCAGCGACTATATCGCCGGCAATCAGCATGGGATTGTCCACAGCTCTTCCATCCGTAAATTCTCCAACACGCAGTGGCCCGCGCGCCATGCTGCTGAAATCAACCTGATGGTCGCCTTCAAACACATAGTTGACGCTGATGGCGTCGGCGGCCAGGGCTGGGGAGAGGATCAGGGACAATACTGCGGCTGCAAATAGCTTGTTTTTCATTGTTGACTCCATATCAGATCTGCTTCGAGTTGGCGGCTCAGGCGACCGGGATTGCCCTCACCGACATATTTTTGCACGCTTGTAACGAACAAGGCCACCCTCAGGTGGCCTTGTTGGCTGGCGAAACAACAATCTTCAGTTGTTGCGCTCACCCTCCGGCCAGGGGGCACCGGCGCTGATCTCTGTTACAGGCCGCAAGCCACGGAAGACAAATTTCTGCACACGCTTGCCTTCATAGGTTTCCGTGGTGAAGAAATTGCCCTGTGAATCAGTGGCGATGCTGTGTGTGCCATAGAAAAGCCCTGGCTGTCTTCCACCATCGCCCAGCACGGCCAGAACCTCGAGAGATTCGCGCTCAAGAATATGCACCTTCATGTTTGAGCCGTCAGCGACATAGATGAACTGCTGTTCCGGATCCTTGGAAAACGCAATATCCCACGTGGAGCCGGAGGCCAGGGTCATCGGGGCAACCTGCGCTTCCTTCACAAAGGTGCCATCAGGACGGAACACCTGAATTCGATCAGCACCACGGTCACAGACATAGATCAGGCCGTCATTGGATGGCTGGGCACAGTGAACAGGCCCGACAAACTGCTGGGGCAGGGGCTCGTTGGGTGTGTAGGTCACGCGATCATCCGAAGGCCTGTTGCCATAGGCACCCCAGTAGCGCTTGAAAGCGCCGGTGGAGACATCGACTACCGCTACTCGCTTGTTGCCATAACCGTCTGCGATGTAGGCTTCGTTGGCGATCGGGTCGATGGCAATCTCTGCGACCTTGTTGAAGTGAGTCGTACTGTTGCTGTCTACGTCCATGCCGGGAACGCCGATTTCGCGTACAAATTCTCCACCGCGTGTAAACACCAGCACATGGGAGTCTGCACCGCCGTTACCGCCGATCCAGATGTTGCCGCTGGGGTCGATCTCGAGCCCGTGGTTGGATTCCGGCCAGGTAAACCCTTCGCCCGGACCACCCCAGGCATTGACCAGATTGCCGGCAGGGTCAAACTCAAGCAGCGGAGGCGCGGCAGTACAGCAGTCCGCGCGACCGGAATCGAGTGCAATTTCCTGTGACGCAAAGTTGCTGTCCTGGTCACGGTGAACGATGTAGATGTGATCTCTTTCATCGACAGCGATGCCGATGACGGCACCAAGAATCCACTTGTTGGGCAATGGCTGCGGCCAGAAAGGGTCAACTTCGAAGTGCGGTGCCATGCGCTCGTTGCTGGCGGCAATGGCAGGATCTTCAAGTTGTTCGTGGAACGCTCCCGCAAACAGCATGGCAGTGCCTGCACCGAGCAACGCAATCATTTTCTTGTTCATTTTCATGAGCCGGTCCTCTTTAAAAATTGTTTTTGTTTTAAAGACTGGCGGAGTGTATGCCTCATGGCGATCAATGTGAACGTGAAAACAGAACGATCCGCACAATAATTTATTGTATCGAGTGATCGCTATATTTTTGCAGCCGAGCATGGTTTTGCATTCCAATGAGGTCATTCCATGAGTCGCGAGCCTCCGCAGTCAAGCACGGCCTGAACAGCCCTGTGTAGGAGCGGGCCCTGCCCGCGAACTTCCTTTTACTGCCTGGCTCACCCAGCACCCCCGGGGAGGCGGGCTCCGCTCCGCGGCTGACCCGCACCCATCCTGGGTGCCCTCCTGTCGCCAGGAGCCACGGTCTCCTGGCTCACTCGGTGCGGGTCTTTTATGCCGCTTCGCGGACCCGCCTCCCCGGGGGTGATGGGTGCGCTTGACCTTCTGTGCCACATTCTCGGGCAGGGCCCGCTCCTGCAGGCTTGGATGAAACTTCAGGTTTCGGAGTTCGCACGCGGCTCCGGAACTCCCCGCGCGGCTCATTCGTTGGCACAGATCGAGGCAGTGGGCTTCTGATCTGCAGGAGTGGGTCTGCCTGTGTGAAAGGTCCCTGTCTGTGGGAGCGGGCCCCGTATGGGAGCGGGCCCTGTGTGGGAGCGGGCCTTGCCCGCGAACACGGCACAGCGCTCACGCGCAGTCAGAGCCCCCGGGGAGGCGGGGTCTGCGAAGCGGCATAAAGGACCCGCACCGAGTGAGCCAGGAGACCGTGGCTCCTGGCGAAATGAGGGAACCCAGGATGGGTGCGGGTCAGCCGCAGAGCGGAGCCCCGCGTCCCCGGGGGCTCTGACTGAGCTACCCACTGAAAAAGAAGTTCGCGGGCAAGGCCCGCTCCCACAGGCAGGCCTGCTCCCACAGGCAGGGCCCACTCCTACAGGCAGGGCCCGCTCCTACAGGCAGGGCCTTCTGCTCTAAATTGCTACGCCTTCTGCGTGCGCAGATATTCCACCAGCAAGGGCACCGGGCGACCGGTAGCGCCTTTCTGCGCGCCAGACACCCACGCCGTGCCCGCGATGTCCAGGTGCGCCCAGCGATACTGCTTGGTGAAACGCGACAGGAAACACGCCGCCGTGATGGTGCCGCCGCGCGGCCCGCCGATGTTGGCGATGTCCGCGAAGTTGCTGTCCAGCAGCGACTGGTACTCGTCCCACAGCGGCAGCTGCCACGCAAAGTCCAGGGTGTGCTGGCCAAGCTGCAGCAGTTCGTCGGCCAGGGGCTGGTTGTTGCTGAGCAGGGCGCTGGTCTGGTCGCCGAAGGTGGCTACGGCGGCGCCGGTCAGGGTGGCGATGTCGATGACGGTACGGGGCTTGAAACGCTCCACATAGGTCAGCGCGTCGCACAGCACCAGGCGGCCTTCGGCGTCAGTGTTCAGAATTTCGATGGTCTGGCCAGACATGCTGGTCACGATGTCGCCCGGCTTGGTGGCCTTGCCACCAGGCATGTTCTCGGCGGCGGCAATCACGCCCACCACGTTCAGCTTCAGGCCCAGTTCGGCGATGGCGGTCATGGTACCGATCACGCTGGCGGCGCCGCCCATGTCGTACTTCATCTCGTCCATGCCCAGGCCCGGCTTCAGGCTGATGCCGCCGGTGTCAAAGGTGATGCCCTTGCCCACCAGCACCACGGGCTTGCTGTCGGCCTTCGCGGCGCCCTTGTATTCCATGACAATCAGCTTTGCTTCTTCGACCGAGCCGGCGCTGACGGAGAGTAGCGAGCCCATGCCCAGCTTCTTCATCTGCGCTTCGGTCAGCACCTTGGTGCTGATGGTCTTGTACTGGGTGGCCAGCTTCACGGCGGTGTCGGCCAGATAGGTGGGGGTGCAGATGTTGCCGGGCAGATTGCCCAGTTCCTTCGCGGTGCTCACGCCCAGGGCGATGCTCGCGCCCAGCTTCAGGCCTTCCGTCTGTGCCTTGCGGGTCTCGGCGCTGGCGGCGCTGACACTCACGGTCTTCAGGGTGTATTCGGGCTTCTTCTTGCTCTTGGTCTGGTCGTACTGATAGGTGTTGTTGTCGCACTCCTGCACCAGCAGGGTGGTGGCCCAGGCAATGTCGCGGTCTTTCAGAGGCAGTTCGGCCAGGGTGAACACGGCGTCCTTGGCGGTGGTCTTGAGCACGGCCTTGATACTGGCAGACACCAGCTTGCGGTAGCTGCGGGCATCCAGTGCGCCTTCATCGCCGCAGCCTACGAGCAGGATGCGTTTGGCCGCGCCACTCAGGGGGTGCACCAGCAGGGTATCGCCAATCTTGCCAGTCACATCGCCACTGGCCACCACGCGGGTCAGTGCGCCTTCGAGGGCTTTGTCGCACGCGGCCGCAGGCGCACTGAGGCGGCCACGGGTCCAGACGCCCAGCACGAGGCAGTCGGTGGCTTTGGAGGTGACAGCAGTGGTGAGCAGGGCATATTTCATGGATGTGGGTTCCTTGGCAGACGCGTGCAACGGATTGGAAAACTTGCGGCCATGCTAGGCAGTTTCCCCGGGGCGTGCAATAGCGCGGCCCGCGGCTGGCACGGCTAAAGAGGTGTACTTGTCTTGCAGCCGTGCATTAGAATTGAACGCCTTGTAGCGGAGTGCCTTCATGTCTCGCGTCAAAATCGCCATGCCCGATGAGTTCCTGTTTTCGATGCGCCACCGTGTGGGCATCAGCGATCTGAATTACGCCCGACACCTGAACAGCGTGGCCATGGTGCATATCCTGCACGAGGCGCGGCTGCAGTTCCTGGCCCACCTGGGCTTCAACGAGTCCAACATCTTCGGCCTGGGCATGGTGGTCACCGACATGGGGGTGGACTACCGCAGTGAGTCCTTCGCCAACGACTGGCTGACCATCGACGTGGGCGTGGGCCGCTTCAACCGCTACGGCTTCAACATCTGTTTCCGCATTACCAATACCGCCCTCGAAAAAGTGGTGTGCAATGCCACCATCGGCGTGGTGTTCTTCGACTTCGACAAGCACAAGATTGCCCTGATCCCGAAAGCATTCCGCGACCTGCTGGGACAATCGGAGCAGGACCTTGACTAGCCCATCGTGACCATTTTCCGTTATCTCGCGCGGCAGATTTTCCAGGTGATGGCCGCCGTGACGGTGATCATGCTGGTGCTCGCCATGATCACCCGCTTCCTGCAATACCTCGGTCAGGCGGTTGAAGGCGAGATCACCTCCGACATCCTGCTCTTGCTCATGGCGTACCGTCTGCCCGAATTCCTGCTGGTGATCCTGCCCTTCTCGCTGTTCCTGGGCATTCTGCTGGCCTACGGGCGCATGTATGCCGAGAACGAAATGACGGTGCTCAGCGCCTGCGGCATCAGCCAGAGGCGCCTGGTGCTGATGACGCTGCTTTGCACGTCCTTTCTGGCCATCATTCTGGGTACCCTGAGTCTGCAGGTGGCGCCCTGGGGCCTGCGCAACACCGAGCAGCTGATGGAGAGTCAGGACGAGCTGACCGAGCTCGACCTGATCGTGGCCGGCCAGTTCCAGGACTTCGCCGACGGCCTGCGCACCACCTATGCCGAGAGCATCAGCACCGTGGGCGACGACCGGCAGCTGAACAACACCTTTGTGGCCTGGCGCCGGCCCGACAGCGGGGAAGGGGACGTGGGCCTGCGCATCATCGTGGCCGAGAGTGCCCGGCCGGTGATCGACGAGGCCAGCGGGCGGCGCTTCATGTTGCTGGAAAGCGGCTATCTGTACGACGGTGTGCCCGGGCAGGCGGATTATCTGGTGTCGCAATTCGAGGAACAGGCGCTGCTGCTGCCGGAGCCAACGCGCATCGAGACGGTGGTGCGTGAGAAGTCCCTGCCCACCCGACAGCTGTTGAATTCGCCCCTGCCGGAGTATCAGGCCGAACTGCAGTGGCGCATCTCCACCATTCTGCTGATCCCCGTGCTGACCTTGATCGCCGTGCCCCTGAGCCGGGTGGCCCCGCGCCAGGGCCGATTCAGCCGGCTGGTGCCCGCGACCTTGCTGTACGCGGTGTATTACGTGCTGCTGCAGCTGGGCATGAGCATGCTGGCTGAGGGCACCATTCCGCTGGCGCTGGGCCTGTGGTGGGTGCATGCGGTGTTCATTGCGCTGGGGCTGTACCTGCTGTTCGGCCGGCGGGAGGCGCACACATGAGCCGCATCGACGCCTATGTCCGCAAGCACGTGGTGCTGGCCATGCTGGTGGTGTTCGCGCTGACCTGCAGTCTGGATTTCATTTTCTCGCTGGCCGACGAGATCGGCAGCAGCACCGACAATTACAGCGCCGGCGAAGCCCTGTGGTTCACCCTGCGGATCATGCCCCGCGCCATTTACGAGATGCTGCCCTTCACGGCCCTGGGTGGTGCCCTGATCGGTCTGGGGGTGCTGGCCTCGCACAACGAACTGGTGGTTATTCAGGCCACGGGCGTGAGCACCTGGCGCATTGTCTGGGCGGTGATGAAGCCCATCCTGGTGGTGATGCTGCTGAGTCTGGTGCTGGGGGAATACATCGCGCCGCGTCTGGAGCAGCGCGCCCAGAGCGATCTGGCCATCATCGAGAGCGGCAATCAGGCTCTGAGTTCGGCGGGCGGCGACTGGCGCAAGATCGGCAATGAATACATTCACATCAACGTGATTCTGCCGGGCGGCACCGAGTTGCAGGGCATCACGCGCTATGTGCTGAACGACCAGCGTCGCCTGGAGCGCAGCAGTTTTGCGGTGGCCGGGCGCTACATTGAAGACTCCACGGGCGAGTTCTGGCGCCTGACCGAAATACGCGAGACGCGCTTCGGCAATGCGGAAGTGTCGGTGACCCAGAGTGCCAGCGAAGACTGGCGCGTGGACCTGTCTCCCGAACTGCTGAATGTGCTGCTGGTGGACCCGGAGCGGCAGTCGATCTCGGGCCTGTACCGCTTCGCGCAGTATTTTGAGAGCGAGGGCCTGGAGAGCAGCAGTTACTACCTGGCGTTCTGGAAGAAGCTGCTGCAACCGCTGGCCACGGCCTCGCTGGTGCTGCTGGCGATCTCGTTCGTGTTCGGCCCGCTGCGCAGCGCGACGATGGGCTTCCGGGTGTTCGTGGCAATTGCGATGGGCATGGGCTTCACGATTGTGCAGCGCATCATGGGGCCGGCGAGTCTGCTGTATGGGTTCAGTCCGCTGATCGCGGTGCTGTTGCCAGTGGTGCTGTGTGCGCTGATCGGCGTGATACTGCTGCGGCGGGTGTAGGAGCGGGCTAACCCGCGAACTTCTCTGGGTATCAGCATCACCCTCATTGTGAGGACTCTGCCCGGCGGCGGCGCTCCGGCGGCCCGTTCTGCGGCTGACCCGCACCGGTCCCCGGTGCTCTCGCATCGCCGGGAGCCACGGTCTCCCGGCTCACTCGGTGCGGGTCTCTTATGCCGCTGAACGGGCCGCCGGAACGCCGCCGCCTGACTCCTGCCACGCGGCGGGTGTGGCAGATTCTTCGGGAAGTTCGCGGGCAAGCCCGCTCCCACAGTCAAGCGAGTTTCCACGGGAGGCGCTGTGCTTCCACAGCGCCTCCCGCCACCGCCTTTCGTCCGCGACAAAAGCACGCTCGCCAGAGGGCCACATCCATTCTGAGGGTAGGAGCGAGCCCTGCTCGCGAACCCGCAGTAGAAACCTTTCGGCCCGTTCGCTGGCACTTCAGCAGGCAATGGGCAGTCCCCGGTCCGTTCAGCGGCATAAAAGACCCGCACCGATTGAGCCGGGAGACCGAGGCTCCCGGCGAAATGAGGGCACTCAGGATGAGTGCGGGTCAGCCGCAGAACGGACCGGGGACTGGCCAGTGCCGGGCAGAATCTGTAAGCAAAAGAGCAGGAAGATACACACAGAGGGTTCGCGAGCAGGGCTCGCTCCTACAGTCAGAACGGGCGCGAGCCCTTGGGCAGCAGCACCACGCGGGTGCCCGAGTAGATGTCGTGCAGCGCATCCCCAGTCGGGTCGATGTAGCGCCACAGATAACCGATTCCAAACAGGAAGAACGCCGGCCACGCCAGCACCCAGCGCAGCACTCCCTGTTGCAGACTCATCAGCCCGCCATTGCGGCTGATGGCCTTGATGCGCCACGCAATCATGCCCAGCGTCTGGCCCGTGCGCATCCAGAACCAGATGTAGAAGCCCGCCGCCGTGCCCACTTCCGCCATGAACACAATGACGTCCAGCACCGGGTCGGTCTGCACGCGGCCATCTACCAGCTGGCTGGTATTCGGTCCCACGATGAATTGCAGGGCAAAGCCCATCACCATCCAGATGGAAAACACCAGAAACGCGTCGTAAAGCAGCGCTGCAAGCCGGCGCCAAAGGCCGGCGGAGGGGAGCTGGGCATCCGGCACCGGGCTGGCAGGGCTGCCGGCCGCGGTGTCGGAGTCTGAGGAGGATTGCGGCGTGCTCACAGTTCCTTCACGGCCTGAATGAGTTCGGCAACGGCTTTCTGCCCATCGCCAAACAGCATGCGGGTGTTGTCCAGCAGGAACAGGGGGTTCTCCACGCCGGAGAAGCCCGTACCACGCCCGCGCTTGATGACGATGACGTTGTCAGACAGCTCGGCGTTGAGAATCGGCATGCCGAACAGCGGGCTGTTCGGGTCGTTCTTGGCTGCCGGGTTGACCACGTCGTTGGCGCCGATCACCAGCGTCACCGTGGTATTGGCGAAGTCGGCGTTGATGTCTTCCATGTCGTAGATCAGGTCGTAGGGCACGCCGGCCTCTGCCAGCAGCACGTTCATGTGGCCGGGCATGCGGCCTGCCACCGGGTGAATCGCGAACTTCACCTTCACGCCTTTCTCGGTCAGCAGCTGGGTCAGCTCCCACACCTTGTGCTGGGCCTGGGCGACAGCCATGCCGTAGCCGGGGATCACCACCACCTGGCTGGCGTAGGCCATCATGATGCCCACGTCCTGCGCCTGGATCTCCTTCATGGAACCGCCACCCTCGCCGGCATCTGCCGTCGCGACAGTCGTGGTGCCAAAACCGCTGAAGAACACGTTGGCCACGGAGCGGTTCATGGCCTTGGCCATCAGGTGAGTCAGCAGACTGCCCGCCGAGCCCACCACGGTGCCGGCGATGATCATCGCGGCATTGCCCAGCACATAGCCTTCAAAGCCCACGGCCAGACCCGTCAGGGCATTGAACAGGGAGATGATCACCGGCATGTCGGCGCCGCCCACGGGCACGGTGATGAACACGCCCAGCACCAGGGCCAGCAGGAAGAACACCACGATCGGCATCAGCGAATCGGTATTGAAGACCGAGACCGCCACGATGACCAGCAGCACCGCCAGCACCAGATTGACCTGCTGCTGCTGAGGCAGCAGCTTGTTGCTGTTCAGGCGGCCGTCGAGCTTGGCCCAGGCGATGATGCTGCCACTGAACGCGATGGTACCGATGATGGCGCCGATGATGGCCAGAATGGCGACGTCCGTGCCCATTGCCTGGGCGATGGTCTCCGGATGTGTATTGAGAGCCTCGAGGCCCAGGGCATTGAGCCGGTCGCCGGTGGGGGCACCGCTGGCCACTTCGCCCTGTGCCTTGAGCAGTTCCACGGCCGCAATGGTGGCCGCTGCGCCACCGCCCATGCCGTTGTACATGGCGATCATCTGCGGCATGTCAGTCATGGCGACTTTCTTGCCGGTGACCCAGGCATAGCCGCCGCCGATGGCGATGGCGATGATGATCAGCGCATAGTTGGTCAGGGCCTGCGGGTTGTCACTGAGCTCGGGAGCCAGGAACGTCACCAGCGTGGCCAGCACCATGCCGGCGCCTGCCCACTGAATGCCGCGCCGAGCGGTGACGGGCGAGCTCATCTGTTTCAGGCCGAGAATGAACAGCACGGCCGCGAGGAAATAACTGGCTTGTATGAGGATGCTCATTTATTTCTTCTCCCCGGCGTCTTTCTTGTTGCTGGACTTGAACATCTCCAGCATGCGCTCCGTCACCACATAGCCACCCACCGCGTTGCCGGCGGCCAGCAGCACGGCGACAAAGCCGATGGCCTGCTGCGTGGGGTTCTCGGCGATGCCCAGCGCAATCATCGCGCCGACCAGCACGATGCCGTGCACGAAGTTGGAGCCCGACATCAGGGGCGTGTGCAGAATCACCGGCACCTTGCTGATGATTTCGTAGCCGGTGAACCCGGCCAGCATGAATATGTACAGCGCTGCGAGACCTTCAATCATTTTGCACCCCCTTCCACTTTGTCTCTGATGCCCGCATTGACGATGGCGCCGCCGTGGGTAATCAGACTGTCCTTGAGGATCTGGTCGTCCAGATCGATGTGTATCTTGCCGTCCTTGATCAACAGGCTCAGCAGGTTGAGCAGGTTCTTGGCATACAGTTCGCTGGCGTGGCCGCTCACCGTACTGGGCACGTTGATGGGGCCGAAGATCTTCACGCGGTTGTGCAGGATGGTCTCACCAGGCTGGGTCAGTTCACAGTTGCCGCCGCCTTCTGCTGCGAGGTCCACGATCACCGAGCCGCCCTTCATGCCTTCCACCATCTCGCGGCTGATGATCTTCGGCGAGGGGCGTCCCGGGATGGCGGCCGTGGTGATCAGCACATCTGCCGCCGCCACGTGTTTGGCCAGGATGGCCTGCTGCATGGCCTTCTCTTCGGCCGTCAGTTCGCGGGCATAGCCGCCGGTGCCTTCGGCCTTGATGTCGATGTCGACGAATTTTGCGCCCAGGGATTCCACCTGGTCCTTCACGGCGGCGCGCACGTCATAGCCTTCGACGATGGCACCCAGACGGCGCGCTGTGGCGATGGCCTGCAGGCCGGCCACGCCGGCGCCGATGATCAGCACCTTGGAGGGCCGCACCGTGCCCGCTGCCGTAGTCAGCATGGGAAAGAACTTGCCAAGCATCGTGCTGGCGATGAGCACGGCCTTGTAGCCGGCGATGGAGGCCTGGGAAGACAGCGCATCCATGGCCTGCGCGCGGGAGATGCGCGGGATCATTTCCATGGAGAAGGCACTGATGTTCTTCTCCTGCAGACGCTTGAAGCGGGCGAGGTCAGACCAGGGGTTCAGGTAGCCGATCAGGATGGAACCATCCTTGAGTTTCTCGATCTGGGCATCCTGCAGCGGGTTGACGGTGAGGAGGATGTCGGCACTGCTGTAGAGGGCGGCTTCGTCGCTGAGGATGTCGGCGGCGTAGTCGCTGTCGCCGTGACCTGCCAGCTCGCCGGCCCCGCTCTGGAGGCTGACACTCACGCCCATGGCGCTCAATTTCTTCACTACATCAGGAACCAATGCCACGCGCTGTTCGCCCGCGCGGATTTCCCTCGGAACACATACCCTTATTGTCATAGTTCTACCCCTGGTAGTTCCTGCCTTGAAAGTGCAGCGAGTATACCCGCTTACGCCTGTGTTATGAACGGCGAGGCGGGTCAGAGGTCGGCGGCGGGTGCTGCTGCAGGCGCAATGGCCGGGGCGACAACTTGTGCAACGGGTGTTGCCACGTCTGGATCGGCAGGCGGCACGTCAGACGGCGCACTGCCCTGGGCGCCTGTGGGCGCCAGAAGCTGCCGCCGCAGGGCTTCGATTTCCGGGTTCAGGCCCTGCGCCTGGCTCGCTGCATCGGCACCGGCCTGCAGCTTGGCGAAATACTCCGGGTCCACTTCCGTGATCTTGACGACGCGGTTGAAGGTGGTCTTCGGGTCTTTCTGGCAGAGAATGGTGAAGGTGGGTTCTTCGTAGATGGTCCTGTATTCGTTCAGACGTGCATACAGCACCTCCACGCAGGCAGGGTCTTCCTGCACCTTGTTGACGGCCATGACCAGGAACGGGCGCAGATTGGTGGCGCTGGCGGGTAGCCAGAGGCGCTCCGATGCCACGTCCTGAGCAGCGGCGATGGCAGGCAGGCCGGTGAGCGCCAGCAGGGCGACGGACAGTGCGTGGCGTACAGTCATGGGCAGAGTCCTGGATAGAGGAAGCAGTGTTTTCATGCTGTTTACATCGACCCCGAGGTGAAAGACATGAGGGCATTGTCGGCGTTTCCGCGCAGCTTGGGAAGTGACCGGCCGCAAAGCCACTCAATTCGCGGTTTCTGGCGCAGAGTTTAGTTGTTAGAATCGGCTCCCTTTTCAAACCACTGTTTTTTTCACGCTACACTTTTTTTCAAGCCACTTCGGCGGATGAGCCACGCACTATGAGCACCCACACGCCCCCGACTTCCCAGGTACGCCACGTCCGCCTGCTGGACACCACGCTGCGAGACGGTGAGCAGACGCAGGGTGTCTCTTTCGCCGCCAAGGAAAAGCTGAACATTGCGCGGGCGCTGCTGCAGTCTCTGAAGGTGGATCGCATCGAAGTGGCCTCGGCACGGGTGTCCGACGGCGAGCGTCAGGCCGTGGTGGACATCAACGCCTGGGCCGCGAAGGAAGGCTATCTGGACAAGGTGGAAGTGCTGGGCTTCGTGGATCACCGTCTGAGCGTGGACTGGGTTGTCAGCGCCGGCGGTCGCGTCATCAACCTGCTGGCCAAGGGCAGCGAGAAGCACTGCCGTGAGCAGCTGGGCCGCACCTTGCCCGAGCACATCGAAGACATCCGCCGCACAGTCGCCTATGCCCATGAGCGCGGCCTGCGCGTGAACATGTATCTGGAAGACTGGTCCAACGGCTACAAGGACAGCCCTGCCTATGTGTTCGGCCTGCTGGAAGGCACGCGGGCGCTGGGCATCGTGGACTTCATGCTGCCCGACACGCTGGGTGTGATGAGTCCCGAGGAAGTGTTCGCGGCCATGACCGACATGATCGCCCGCTTTCCCGAGCTTGCCTTCGACTTCCATCCCCACAACGACTACGGGCTGGCGACGGCCAATGTCATGGCGGCGGTGCGTGCGGGCATCAACACCATTCACTGCACCATCAATTGTCTGGGGGAGCGCGCCGGCAATGCCTCGCTGGCGGAAGTGGCCGTGGTGCTCAAGGACAAGATGGGCCTGCAGCTGTCCATCGATGAGACCCGCATCGGCCTGCTCAGCCGCATGGTGGAGAATTTCTCGGGCAAGTGGGTGGCTGCGAATGCGCCCATCGTCGGCGCCGATGTCTTTACCCAGACGGCCGGCATTCATGCCGACGGCGACCAGAAAGGCGGCCTCTACATCACCGCCCTGCGCCCCGAGCGTTTCGCCCGCAAGCGCGTCTATGCCCTGGGCAAGATGAGCGGCAAGGCGTCCCTGGCCAACAATCTGGAAGAGCTGGGCCTGACCCTGAGCGTCGAGGATCAGCGCAAGGTGCTGAAGCGCGTGGTGGAACTGGGCGACTCCAAGCAGGTCATCACGGTGGACGACCTGCCCTTCATCATTGCGGATGTGCTGGAGAGCCGGGAGTACAACTACGTCCGTCTGCTCAACTGCTCCATCAACAGTGGTCTGGATGTGGAGAGCACCGCGAGCATCCGCCTGAGCATCGAGGGCAGGGAATTCAGTGGCTCCGGGGCAGGCAACGGCGGCTTCGCGGCGTTCATGGATGCCATTGGCCGCATCCTCAAGACACGCAAGTTCAAGATGCCTGACCTGATCGACTACGAAGTGCATATCCCCCGTGGCGGCAACACCAGTGCGCTGACCGAGTGCATCATCACCTGGAGTGATGGCGAGCGGGAACTGAAGACGCGGGGAGTGGATTCGAATCAAGTGATGGCGGCGGTGAAGGCGACGTTGCGCATGATCAACATACGGATGCATGCCAGCGCCCCGGTGTAGGAGCGGGCTTGCCCGCGAACGCCTTTTCGCCAGAGGTGGGTGGACGGGCTGAGTCTGTCCGACACGCCACAAGTACGTCCCTGTAGGCTCGGCGCCCGCCATCCCTGGCGGGCGACGGTCGGCCAGACTCAGCCCGTCCACCCACCTTGTCAGCAATGTGCCGCCGGCAGGACGACTTCTTCGGGATTCGGGACGCTGGCTTGCGGGTGGGGGCGGAGTCACCTCCACCCTCATCGCGGCGACAAGACTGGGGGTTTTGCGGAGTTGGGAATGTGGCAGGGATCTGCCGCCCCGCCGGGCCTCGCAGGTTCGCGGGCAGGGCCCGCTCCCACAACTACACCGGCAGTTTGCGCAGCTCTTCCACCACCAGGTCGCCGAACGAACTCGTATCGATCATCTTCACGCCCGCACCCGGCTTCGACAGGTCCGGTGTCGAATAGCCCTGTGCGAACACGCTCTGCATCGCATGCCAGACATTCTTCGCTTCCTTGTCCATGCCGAAACTCATCTCCAGCATCATGGCCACCGAGCCGATCATGGAGTAGGGGTTGGCGATGTTCTTGCCCGCGATGTCCGGGGCAGAGCCGTGGGACGGTTCGTAATAGGCCTTGTTGTCGCCAACGCACGCCGAAGGCATCAGGCCGAGAGAACCGAGAATGCCGCCGCCCTGATCGCTCAGGATGTCGCCGAACATGTTTTCCATGACCATCACGTCGAACTGGCCGGGGTTGAGGCACAGGTAGGTCGCGGCCGCATCCACCAGGATGTGGATCACTTTGACTTCCGGATAGTCCTTTGCCACTTCTTCAACCACTTCATTCCACAGCACGCTCGACTTCAGCACGTTGCTCTTGTGGATGTTGTGCAGCACTTTCTTGCGCTTCATGGCAGTTTCGAAGGCCACGATGGCAATGCGGCGAATCTGCACTTCGTCATATTCCAGGGTCTCGCGCACGTAGCGCACGCCCTCTGGCGTCACACCGCTTTCCTTGGCGCCGAAGTACAGGCCACCCACCAGTTCGCGGATGATCATGATGTCGATGCCGTCGCCGATGATTTCCTTCTTCAGGGGGGAGAAATGCGCCAGGCCCTGGGGCAGAAATACAGGACGGAAGTTGGCGTAGGTGTTGTAACGGCGACGCAGGGGCAGCAGGGCTCCGCGCTCGGGCTGCTTGTCCACCGGAATCTTCTTGGAATCTTCGTGGTTCAGGCCGATAGGGCCTTTGAGAATGGCATCTGCGTCGTCGCAGATCTTCTTGGTCTGCTCGGGGAACGGGTCGCCGCATTCAAAATAGGCGCTGGCTCCGAAAGGGGCGTGGATCAGTTCGAATTCCACGTCATTGCGCTGCTCAACCAGCTTCAGCACCTTCACGGCTTCCACCATGATTTCGGGGCCGATACCATCACCATCGAGTAACGCGATCTTGTACTTGCTCATGAGTTTCCTGCTTGCGACACGGGTTTTGAAGTGGCGCGTAATCTACCATGTGCAGGAGAAAGCGAACAAGGCGCGGGGCGCGCCGGCTGCGGCTCAGAAGAGGACGGCCACCTGGCGGATGAAGATGATAGTCAGGATGAGCACGATGACGTAAGTCAGCGTATCGCTGATCTCCATGCCAAAGAACTTCTTGGGTTTATGGTCTTTATCGTTGGAACTCATGCAATCGGTCTCCGAGCCGTAACGTTGAAACATTGTTACACAGGTTTGGCGGGCCGTGCCAGCCCAATTTTGCTTGGAATTTACCTTGTTTTTGCTTTGAATTCATCTATTTGACAGGGAAAGCTCATCAGCTGTGACAATTTTTGACTGAGACCGGTTACTATTTGACCTTGCCCACCCGCAGTTGCCTCGGCTTTTTTCACATGATTCCAAGTCTCAAGGATTTCTGGTTCCTCCCGCTGGGGGGCTGCGGTGAGATCGGCATGAACCTCAATCTGTATGGCCACGCCGGCCAGTGGCTTATGGTGGATTGCGGGGTGACCTTCGAGAAAACGCCACTCGCCGGCGCTGCGCCGGGCACCATGGGCGGCAATCGCGTGGAGATGGCCGACCCGGTATTCATCGCCAATCGCAGCGAGGCGCTCGTGGCGATCATCGCGACTCATGCCCACGAGGACCACATCGGCGCCATACCCCACCTGTGGGAGCAGTTTCGCTGCCCGATCTATACCACTCCCTTCACCCGCAATGTGCTGCTGCGCAAGCTGCGCGACAAGGGCATTGCCGCGCCGGTGTTGACCGTTCATCCCGGCGAGACCTTGACGCTGGGGCCTTTCGAAGTGACCTGGATGCCGATCACGCACTCCACCCCCGAGACCAATGCGCTGCTGATCTCCACGCCGGTGGGCCGGGTGCTGCACACTGCCGACTGGAAGCTGGATGCGGCCCCAATTACCGGGGACGCGGTGGACCCTGCGCTGTTTCGCGCGCTGGCCAGTCAGCGCGTTGACGCCATCGTCTGCGACTCTACCAATGCCACACAGGCAGGGCATTCCATCTCGGAAGGGGAGTTGTTCGAAGGTCTGCTGGCGGCAGTGCGGGGCAGCGAAGGGCGTGTGGTAGTGAGCTGTTTCGCCAGCAATATCGCGCGGCTGCAGACCATGGGCAATGTGGCGCGGCTGGCCAACCGCTATGTGGGGCTGCTTGGCCGTTCTCTGGACAATATGGCGGGCTGCGCCCGTGCGGCGGGGTATCTGGCCGAGAACTTCGATCCCGTGTACGCGGAACATCTCGGCTATCTGCCGCCCGCCGAGGTGCTGGCCATTGCCACTGGCAGCCAGGGCGAGCGCGGCGCGGCGCTGCATCGCCTGGCGATGGACTCGCACCCGAGCGTAAACCTCTGTGCCGGGGATCATGTCATCTTCAGCGCCAAGACCATTCCGGGCAACGAAGCCGATGTAGGGCGTCTGATCGCGGCGTTCGAGGCCCGACAGATTCGCGTTACCCACCCCGACCATGTGGTTCTGCCCGATACCGGACTTGCCCCCGAACCTTCGCGTCGCGTGCTGCATGCCTCGGGACATCCCTGTGCCGACGAGCTGCGGCAGATGTACGAATGGGTGCGCCCGCGCCTGGCCATCCCGGTGCACGGCGAAGCCCGGCACATGCGCAGCAATGCCGACATCGCCCGCGCCGCCGGTGTGCCGCTGCAGGCGCAGGGGCAGAACGGCGATGTGTTCGATGTGCTGACAGGGAAGGTCACGCGCAATGCCGCCCCCACGGGCCGGCTGTGGTTTGACGAGCGGCGTGGTGTGCTGGAAAAGTGTCTGCCCTGACAGGCATGACCGACACCTGCAGGGTGGCATCGCGCGAGGCCCCGGGAGGTCCTCACCCCGTTCAGCGGCATCAAAGACCCGCACCGAGTGAGCAAAGAGACCTCAGGCTCTTTGCGATGCGAGGGGTGAGCCGCAGAACGGGGTGAGGGCCTTTCGGGGCTGGATCGAAGCCTCTGCGCTGTTCGCGGGCAAGCCCGCTCCCACATGACTATCCCACAGTAATTCGGTGATTGCGCCCGCCCCCCGCACCGTGGAATGATCCTCTTGCCGAGGACTTCCATGACTGCTGCCCAACCCCCCATTTCAGACAACGACCGCCACGCTCTCGAAGGCAATCTGCGGCGCTTCATCCTGTTCCGGCTTTTCTATTCCGCGCGGTTCTATTACCCGGTCTTCACCATTCTGTTTCTGGACTACGGCCTGACACTGGAGCAGTTCGCCCTGCTCAACCTGGCGTGGGCGCTGAGCATCGTGGTGGCGGAAGTGCCCTCGGGCGCACTGGCCGACATCGTGGGGCGCCGGCGTCTGGTGATCTTTGCCGCCATCATGATGGTGGTGGAGATGAGCCTGCTGGCCTTCGTGCCCATGGGAGCGTCGGGCCTGCTGTTCACAGTCTTTCTGATCAACCGGATCAGCTCCGGCTTGTCGGAAGCAGCAGCCAGCGGGGCCGATGAGGCCCTGGCCTACGACTCTCTGAAAGCCCTGGGTCGTGAAGAGCAGTGGTCCCATCTGCTGGAAAAGACGTCACGGGTGGTGTCCATCGGCTTCTTCGTGACGATGATCCTGGGCGCCTTCGTGTACGACCAGACCCTGCTCAATCGCACACTCGCATTCTTCAATTCTGACTGGCAGATCGCCCGTGAAACGGCGATCCGCCTGCCCATCATTCTCACGCTGCTCAGTGCCTTCGTGGTGCTGGCCACCGCGCTGGGGTTTCGCGAACTGCCGGCCGACCCGGTGTCGCCACGGCCGGCGGGCATGGGCGGACTTGGCGCATTGCTGGAGGCGTTTCGGCAGGTGGGACGTGCCGCACAGTGGACGCTGGGGCACCGTTTCGTGCTGTTTGTCATTCTGGCAGCGCTGGCTCTGGACAGCGTTGCCCGCCAGTTCGTGGTGCTCGCCAGCGAGTACTACCGGCTCATCGACATTCCCGTGTCCTGGTTCGGCTTCATCGGCGCGGGCATGTCGCTGTTTGGTATCGTCACGGCGCGTTTCTCCCGCTACCTGGTCAACAGCCATACGCCGGCATTCAACTTCGCAGTGCTGTCGGGCATTCTGCTGTTGTCTCTGCTGGGGCTGACGCTGGCGATTCCGGTTGCAGGTCTGCTGTTCGCCGTCGGCGCCTTCGCCGTGCTGGGCATGGTGCAGTTTCAGACCAGCTTCTATCTGAACCGGGCAGTGGATTCCACGCTGCGTGCAACCGTGCTCAGCTTCAAGGGGCTGGCTCTGAACCTCGGTCTGGGTTTCGCCAGCCTCTTGTACACCGGCCTTGTGGCCTCACTGCGCGCCAGCGACGCCGGCCTTGCTGAGGATGAACTGCAAAAACAGGTGTTTCTCGATGCCTTGTTGGCCTTTCCGCTCTATTACATCGTACTGATGGCATTGATCATCCTGCTGGCGCGCAAAGAGAGTGGAATATGGACACGGTGATACTGGAATGGCTGGAGAACAACCGCGAGTACGCGCTGTGGCTGATGCCGCTGCTGGCCTTTGGTGAGGCCTGCGTAGGGCTGGGGCTGTTTGTGTCCGGTTTCCTGCTGGTGACGGCCGCCACTCTGCTGTACACCGGCGAGTACGCAACGCTGGTACAGATCATTCCCCTGGCCTGGGCGGGCGCGCTGCTGGGGGATCACAGCGGCTTTCTGGTGGGGGCGCAGATCGGCCCGCGCTTCCATCACCTGCGTCTGGCGCAGCGCTACCGCCAGGCACTGCTCAGGAGCGAGGCTCTGGTGCAGCGTCATGGTGGTGCCGCCATCTTCATCGGACGCTTCGTGCCAGCCATTCGCAGTCTTGTGCCGGTGCTGGTGGGCATCAGCGGCTTCGGGCGTTTGCGTTTTCTGCTCCTCGATGCGCTGGCCTGCCTGCTCTGGGCGCTGACGCTCGGCGCCATCGTGGCGGGGCTTGGCGCGTTCTGGTAAGCGGGCGGTTGCCGAGCAGCGCGCCAGCCCCTATCCTGCGCGCTGACTTTTAAATTGTGGAATGAACCCGACGCTATGCAAGCCCCGCAGATTCCCGCCAATGAAGGCCCGCGCCTGCATGCCCTGCGGGTGCGTGGCTTGCTGGACTCCCCCGCTGAAGAGCGTTTCGACAGGCTGACGCGTCTCACGCAGCAGCTGTTTGGGGTGAAGATTGCGCTGGTGTCCCTGATCGACGCCGATCGCCAGTGGTTCAAGTCCCGGCAGGGCCTGGATGTCTGCGAAACCTCCCGGGATATTTCCTTCTGTGGCCACGCCATTCTGGCGTCCGACATCTTCGAAGTGCCGGATGCCACACAGGATGTGCGCTTTGCCGACAACCCCCTGGTCACGGAAGCGCCGCACATTCGTTTTTATGCCGGAGCGCCGCTGAGTTCCTCCGATGGCTTTCGCCTCGGCACGCTGTGCATCATCGACACCGAACCTCGCCAGCTTGCCGCGGCGGACCGGCGCATGCTGCGCGATCTGGCGGATCTGGTGGAAACTGAAATCAATTTTTCGGAGCAACGCAGCCAGAGTGCCCGGTTGCGCAAAGTGCAGGAGCTGCAGGAAGCCATCACCAGAGCGCAGTCCCACTTCATTCGTGAGACGCAACTGCGCCGCGCGTTCGATGGCCTGCTCACCGATGTGCTGGCCCTGACGGACAGCACGTACGGCTTTCTGAGTGAAGTGCTGACGCGCGACGGCAAGTCCTATCTGAAAACCTATGCCATTACCGATATCGCGTGGAACGAGGAAACGCGCCAGTTCTACCAGACCCACGTCGAGGAGGGTATTGAGTTCCACAATCTCAACACCTTGTTCGGGGCAGCGTTGCTCAAGCGGGAACCCGTGATCGCCAATGAGCCCGGGGATGACCCGCGCAGCGGCGGTTTGCCGCCGGGCCATCCTGCTTTGAATGCGTTTCTCGGCCTGCCAATTTTCCAGGAAGGGCGGCTGGTGGCGATGCTCGGAATAGCCAATCGACCGCAGGGCTATGATCAGGCACTGATCGACTTTCTGCAGCCCTTGCTTTTCACCACCGGGCAGATGGTCGAGTCATTGCGCCAGCAGCGCATTCACCGGGAAAGCCAGCAAGAGCTGGCGCGGCTGTCCCGGGTGGTGAGTCAGACCACCAACGGCGTGATCATCACTGATGCCCGGGGTTGCGTGGAGTGGATCAACGACGGATTCACGCGTTTGTCTGGCTACACCCTGGAAGAGCTGCGCGGCAAGAAGCCCGGCGCGGTGCTGCAGGGCGCCGATTCCGATCCGCTCGTCGTTGCCCGCATGAGTGACGCGCTGCAAAGGGCGGAGTCCTTCAACGTGGATATCATCAATTATTCCCGGGATGGCCGGCCCTACTGGGTATCCATCAACTGCAATCCAATGCGGGATGCGGACGGCGCCCTGCAGGGATTCATGGCCGTGCAGTCGGACATCACCCCCTCGAAGCTGGATGCCGAGCGTCTCAGTGCCAGCAAGCGCCGCCTGAAGGCGGTGATCGAGAGCATGGACATCGGCACCTGGGAGTGGAATGTCCAGACTGGCGAGGTCGTCTACAACGAACGCTGGGCGCAGATCATGGGCAGGACGCTGCAAGAGATCAGCCCCACCACCAGCACGACCTGGCTGAAGTACATTCATCCCGATGATGTGCCCGCCTCCAACGCGCTGATGCTGCGCCACTTTGCCGGAGAAACGCCTTTCTTCGATACCAGGCGCCGCATGCTCCACCGGGACGGTCACTGGGTCTGGGTGCACGAGAGAGGCCGTGTGGTCAGTTGGACTGAAGACGGCAAACCCCTGCTGATGTACGGTACTCACACGGATATCACCGAGCAGCACGACGCCGCCATGGCGTTGCTGGCAAGCGAAACCAGACTGCGGGCCCTGTTCGAACTCTCGCCCGTCGGCATCGCTTTGAATGATTACGCCACCGGCGCCTTCCTCGAAGTCAACGCTGCACTGGTGCAGCCCAGTGGCTATACCCGTGCAGAGTTCCTGGCCAAGAATCATCGGGAAATCACGCCTCCCGGCTACGCGGAGGTGGAGGCAGTGCAGCTGCAGCTCCTGCGAGAACATGGTCGCTATGGACCCTACGAGAAGGAATACCTGCGCAAGGATGGCACCCGTTACCCGGTAGTGCTCAGTGGCCTGATGCTGAAGGAAGAGAGTGGCCGGCAGGTAGTCTGGTCGATCATCGAAGACGTCAGCGAACGCAGGCGCGTGGAGCAGATGAAGAGTGAATTCCTCTCCACTGTCAGTCACGAATTGCGCACGCCACTGACCTCGATTGCCGGGGCGCTGGGCCTGCTGGCGGGCGGCGCGTTCGGTCCGTTCCCGCAGAGTGTGCAGCAGATGCTGGAGATTGCATTCAAGAACAGCCAGCACTTGAGTTATCTGATCAACGATCTGCTGGACATGGACAAGCTGTTGGCCGGCAAGATGAATTTCACCTTGCATTCGCAGCCTTTGATGCCACTGATCGAGACGTCCATGCGTGGCATCCAGTCGTTCGCAGACCAGTTCTCGGTAAAGACGGAGATTGTCGAGCGCGAGGATGCTCTGCAAGTCAGTGTGGATGCCGAGCGCCTGCATCAGGTGCTGACGAATCTGCTTTCCAATGCCGCGAAGTTTTCACCGAATTCGGGCACAGTCCGGGTGCGGGTCCGGAAGGTGGGTGACTGGGTGCGGGTGGCCGTGGAGGACGACGGGCAGGGTGTGCCGGAAGCGTTTCGTGAACACCTCTTTCAGAAATTTTCCCAGGCTGACACGTCCGACACGCGGCGCAAGCGCGGCACCGGACTGGGACTGGCGATTGCACGCGAGCTTGTGGAACGCATGCAGGGTCGGATAGGCTTCGAGTCAGTCGTCGGCCAGGGGGCCACGTTCTATTTTGAATTGCCCATCAACAAGGAGAAGAAAGCATGAAGATATTCCGTTCCAGACTCGCCGTGCTCGCACTCGGTGCACTCGTCACACTGCCAATGCTGGCGCAGGCTCAACTGGCTGATCGCAAGATGCTGACCGATGCGGCCGTCAAGAACATCATGGCCGCTGCTGAAGCGGAAGCACTCGCCAACAACTGGAATGTGGTGATTGCGCTCGTGGATGACGGCGGGCATCTGCTCAGCCTGCAGCGACTGAACAATACCCAGTCTGCCAGCATCGACATCGCGATCGGCAAGGCCCGCACTGCTGCTGCGTTCCGCCGCCCTTCACAGGCGCTGGAGACCATGATCCCGAATCGCCCCGCCTTCATGAGCGTGTCGGAACAATATGTGCTGATGGAAGGCGGCGTGCCCATCGTCGTCGATGGTGTGACACTGGGCGCCGTGGGTGTCTCTGGGGTGCAGGCGGTGCAGGACGCCCAGATTGCCGCAGCCGGGGTTGCCGGACTGCAGCAGTAGGCGTTGACCAGTGCCCGCTCAGGTCGCAGTAATGCGCTGGACGGGCACCATGCCAGTGGCAATGCCATAGGAAACGCAGGCGTTGCGATAGTGTTCAGCGGCGCGCTGCCATACGGGCGGCTGCGCTTCGGCCAGCAGAAATTCGCGCAGATGCGGCAGCAGGGCGGCCGCAAATTCCTCTGAGGCCTCCTGTGGCAGCAGCGTCGGCAAGTGGTCGATGGCCTGCAGATACACCGGGTGCACTTCGCTGCCCCAGGCGCGCCGGAACGGTGATTGCAGAGACGTGATCGCGTCATAAACAGCGATCGGATTGTTCGAGTTGTTGGGGTCACAACTCACATCACTGATGATACTGAGCCGGGTGTTGGCCTGCAGCAGTTCCGGAGTGATCATTGGCGAAATCTTTTCCCGCAGATACACACAGTTCACGAACAAGTCGTGCGCGATGATGTCGGCTATTGGTTTGCTTGCTGCGTCGAACTCCGGCTTGTCCCAGGCAGTAATCTCGATGCCGACGTCAAGCTCTGTAAGCAGATCGATTGCGCCACGTCCACAACGTCCCAGAGCGCCCATCACCATGACCTTGTATGACTGCGTGCCAATGGACTTGCGCAGGGCATCGAGCAGAGCCTGGCGGCTGGCAAAGGCGCGCAGCGCGGGGAAATCGCCAGGGCTGCGCAGCGGGCTGGATTGATAGTGCGGCAGACCCAGCAGTCCGACGGCAGCGCCAGCGTATCCCGCCCAGTAGCCGAAGGCGGCGATGCGTCGGCCCTGGTCGTCCGCCAGAAACTCCAGGTCGAGAATGCTGCCGCCGCCAGCGGCGAAGCGTGCCAGCACGTCAGCGGCTCCGCTCTGCCCCTTGAAGGTGTGTGAAAAGAAAATGTGGCGGTGAGCGATGGGTGTGGTGCCGTCTTCCAGTTCTTTCAGGCCGATGATGACGGCATGGGCTGGCGCCTGCGTCCAATGCAGCGCCGTCAGCTCTGCACCGGCCTCGGCATACTGCGCGTCGCCAAAGATGCGGTTGTCGGAACTCTCTACTACAAGGTGTACCCCGGCGTCCGTCAGTTCACGCGCGCCGGCAGGTGTCAAGGGCACGCGGTGCTCGCCAGCCTTGTCTTCCTTTCGCAACCAGAGCAGGGACTGTGTCATAGCACCGCCAGCCTGCTGCGCGACAGCAGAAAATACGCGATGCCTGCCATGCCCGCCATGATCAGCACCGGTATGTAGGGCATGCCAGTGCTGCCCTGAGCTAGCAGCGACGCCAGCATGAAGCCGACGAATGACAGTGTGGCGGTGATCATGGCATACGGGAACTGGGTCTCTACATGGGAGATGTGATTGACCCCGGATGCCATCGACGACAGAACAGTGGTGTCGGAAATGGGTGAGGTGTGATCGCCGAACAAGCCGCCGCTCAGCGCCGCGCCAAGGCAGACGGCGACTGGTGCATCCAGCGCGAAGGCAGTGGTAACCACGATGGGAATGATGACCGCGAAGGTGCCCCACGACGAGCCTGTGGCGAGCGACAGGCCGGCGCCAATCACGAATATGACACTGGCAAGCATCCACGACGGGAAGTTCACGCTGTCCAGCATCAGTGCAATGGCTTCGCCTGTCTTGAGTTGCACCATTACATCGCTGAGCGTCCAGGCAAGAATCAGAATGCACAGAATCGGCATGATTCTGCCCATGCCGCTGACGAAGGATTTTGAGCTGCTGCTGAAATCGAAGACGGCCAGCCGATGCAGAACGAAAATGGTCGTCAGGGTGGCCATGGTGTAAGACAACGCAAGCGCGATGCGGATGGTGGCGCCGTCGAGCATGCCATTGCGGATAACAAAATACGTAAACAAGAGCAGCATTGACGCGAACAGCGTGCCCAGTGCCGCTGCCACCACTTTGGTGCCGTGTTGCTGCAATGCCGGACTCATTGGCTGCAAGGTGCTGCCCGTGTCCTCGTAAGTGTGCGTCCCGGCCAGATACCGTTGTTGCACGTCACGCATCTTGCCGATGTAGACATTGAAGATCGCAATGAACGCCAGACTCACCAGCGTCAGCAGCGGGTAAAGCTGATAGAACCAGACTTCCATGAAAGCAGCGAACCCATCTTTCTCAATGCCCTGTGCTGCATAAGAGTCTTCCATCAGCCCCATCGTGTAGGCGCCCCAGCTGATGATGGGAATGAGCACGCATACGGGAGAGGACGTGGAATCGATGTAGAAAGCCAGCTTCTCGCGGCAGATTTTCAGTTTGTCATACAAGGGGCGATAAACCGGGCCCAGAATCAGCGAGTTGCCCGAGTCGGTGAAGAAAATCACAATCCCTGAGAACAAGGTACTGAGTTTGAGTTTCATTGGCGATGTCACATGGGTGCCCAGCAGGTGCGAAAACGCCCGCATGGTGTTCGAGGCCTCCAGCAGATAGATGAACCCTGAGATAATTGTGATGACGATCACCACTTGCGCATTGGTGCCTTCCAGCTGCTGGAAAATGCCTTCGCTGTACAGCGCGATGGCCGCGTTCAAGGGGTTGTAATTATTCAGGATTAGAAAGCCGAGAAACACGGAACTGAGCAGGGACAGGATTACACGCCGCGTAGTAAACGCCAGGATCAGCGCCAGAAGAGCCGGGGCAATGGCCAGTAGACTTGTCATTATTGTTGGTCCGAAAAGCGTGCGCTGTTTGTAGGGCGCGATTCTCGCCTATCGGGACTTGCTTGCACAAGTCCCGACGGGGCGAAGCTCGACAGCGCAGATTTTCAGAAGGAAGGTCTCAGAACTCCGCCATGAACGAGACTTGCAAAGTGCGCGGAGACAAGGGACGGAAGGACGCAGCACCTTCCGTTGCCGTGTTGGTAAAGGCCAGCGTGTCTTCGTCGAACAGGTTGTCGACGTTCACGCGGGCCTTCAGCTGCTTCAGCGGTCCCAGCTCCATCCCGTCGCCTATATCCACGTAAGCGCTCCACACAGAGTAGGCCTCCACTTCTTCCGTGTTTGTGAAGTTGCTGTAACGCTTGTCCGTGTACTTGCCCGACAGGTTGGCTACCAGCCACGACGTCGGCTCCCAGGTGACGCCTGCAGTGAACATCACTTTCGGACTGTCCGGCACGTCCTTGTCCTTGATCAGCACCGTGCGCGGCGTAGTGGTGTTGCCGGCCGTGAATACCTGGTAGTTGTCATCGAACGTCGTGTTGTTCAGCGTCAGGTTGGAGTTGAAATAGATCTGCCCCCCAGCGCTTCCGGCTTCCATGAGCCCGTCAGTTCGGCACCATAGGAGCTCACGCCTCCCACGTTCTGCGAAAACGTTTCCGTGCCGCCAGGTGCACCGGCCAATGGCACTGTAAAGGCCTGCAGACGGTTGTCGAACTGCGTGACATACAGTGCCACGGCAGCGTAGTACTCCGGCTGATTGGTACGGATGCCGATCTCGTAGTTGTCGGATTCCTCGGCGTCTGGCGCTGGCACTGCCACAGGGCTCGCGATGGCGAACACGTCGTCGGCGCCGCGGGGCAGCGCGAAATTGCGTGACGCTGACGCAAAGACCTGCGTCTGCTCATTCAGCGCATACAGCGCACCGACCATGGGCAGGAAGTGGTCGTCGTAACTGGCCTTCACCGTCTGCGCGCCATAGCCGCGGGTGCCATTGGTCAGCGCATAATCCGCAAAATCGCGGTAGCCCGACAACTGGTAGTCGATGGAGAGCGACTTGATGCCGCCCTCGATGGCCAGCTTGCCGTCCATCATGCGGTAGGTGTCCTTGATGAACAGCTGGGTAGTCTCGCGCACGCTGTCATACTCGCGACGGAAGTAGGCTACTTCGTTCTCCAGCACGCGGCCGGCCGGATTGCCGCCGGTCTTGTTCAGGCGCAACTGCGTGCGGTCGTAGTCATCGTTTTCTACCCAGACACCGGCTTCGAACTGATTGGCGCCGGAGTCCCACACACCCTTGAGCACCAGGCCGGAGCGCTCACCACCCACGTCCGACAGGCCGTACTGCACGCCGCGCGGTGCGGTCACAGCGAGGCCGGCCGTGCGCTGGCGGTTGTAGAATGTCAGGGTGTTGGCATAGCCGTCAGGCGACACGCCATAGCCATCCTTGTCTTCGAAATAGGCTGTGGCAGTCAGGCTCAGGTTTTCATTCACCTGAGTGTCCAGCGTGGAGCCGAGCAGGAAGTCCTTGCGGATGTTCACGCGGTCTTCGTAGTAGTACGTGTAATTGGCGTTCTGAAACGGCACGGCTGCGCCCACACCCAGGTCAGGCACAAAGCCGATGTAGCCCAGGTCGCGGCCGGTCTTGCCGCCCAGGTCCGGCGTGGCGGAGTTGTACTGAGCGATGGTCATGCCAGGCGAGTCGTAGTCGAAGAAATCGTTGTAGACCATGCTGGTGGTCAGCTTCGTGACGTCGCTGAAGTCGATGACGGCCTTGGCTTCCAGGTGCTCGCGGTCAATGTCGCCGGCGCCGCGCCACAGGTCGGAGTCCGTCTTGGAACGGCTGATGTAGCCGGAGAACATGCCGATCTGGCCGCTCTGGATCTTGATGAAACTGCGATCCAGGCTGAACTCGCCCAGCGACTGGGAGAGGGCGACGGCGAACTCGTCAGAAGGGTCGATGGAGTGATACTCGACGATCGGTCCCAGCGAGGCATAGGCGGGCTGCGAGACATCGCCGGCACCGGGGGAGGCCTGGACCCGGCCGAGGTTTTCATTGTCGACATAGCGGAAGATCGGGCTGCCGCCGAACGCATCGCTGCGGCCCATGGGGATGCCGTCGAGCACGAAGCCGATCTGCTGCAGGTTGAAGGCGCGCACCGTCACGGAGTTGCCGAATTCGTAGAGGCCCAGTGCCCCGTCTGTCTGCACGTTGAAGCCGGGCAGGGTCTCAAGCATTTTCAGGCCCGAGATACCGGCCGGAGCCGAGAGCAGTGCTTCGCGAGTCACGCCGACGGAGTTGGATACCGAGTCCTGTCCGATGGCATTGGCGGCGGTGGACACGCGGCGGCCGGAGACCACGATTTCTTCCGGATTGGCGGCCGTCTGCGCCAGGGCGCCGGGGGCGGAAGCGGTGGCGATTAGAAGAACAAGCAGTTTGCGAGTGAATGGCTGTGTCATGAGAGTCCCTTTGGAAGTCGCTTGAGTGGAACATGCGTGGATAGTGGCGAGGATGCTCGCATCATCCATGCCAATCCAAAGAAGCTAGAAAATACAATGACTTGGGATATTTCTCGAAACAGCCAGACTCTTCTTGCACTGTCCGGGCGCGTTGTCAGGAGGCTGGTGTGGTATTTTGGTGCGGTCGGTGGCCAGCTGGCAGTTAATGCCGGAAACGGTTGAATTTGCCCGCTACAAGCCCGTATCCTGCCCGCAAGGTCTGCGACGAGTCGACCCGCCCCGATCAATAACAATCATTAACAGGAGCTACCATGCCCTCATCACGCACTTTGCTGTTCACCTTGATTTCCTCTGCAGCGCTGCTTGGCGCATGCAGCGAAGCCACCACGCCAGCGGCCGCGACGGCCACGCCGGCAACCGTTGCTGCTGCAGCCGCCCCGGCGCCCATGGCCGCCCCTGCCGCTGCAGCGCCAGCGGGAAATGTCATCAGCGGGGAGGGCATGCCCAACCCAAACCCGGTCGTCACTCGGAACTGGGGTGAGTTGCCGGCCGGCCGCACCTGGGGCTCTACCGCAGGCATCGACATCGACCCGATCGACGGTCAGATATGGGCCTACGAGCGTTGCGGCGCTGGCAGCTTCGGCGCTGGTGCGCCGGTCACCTGTGACACCAATCTGGTGGACCCGATCTTCAAGTTCGACCGTAATACTGGCGCTGTGCTGGCCAATTTCGGTGCCGGCGTGATGGTAACGCCACACGGCATTCACGTGGACAGCGAAGGCAATGTCTGGGTAACCGACTTCGCCACCAATGCCGATGAAACCAAAGGCCAGCAGGTGCACAAGTTCAGCCCGAGCGGCGAGCTGCTGCTCAGCCTGGGCACGCCCGGCAAGATCGGCAATGATGAAGCACACTTCAACCAGCCCAACGACGTGATCGTGGGACCGGACGGCAGCATCTATGTGTCTGACGGCCACAACGCGCAGGGCATGATCAGCAACCAGGATATGGCAGAAGGCCGCGCCAACGGCGAAACCTCGCGCATCATGAAGTTCGCGCCGGACGGTACCTTCATCAAGCAGTGGGGCCAGATTGGCGTTCAGCATGGCGAGTTCCGCACGCCGCACGCCATGGAGTTCGATTCCCGTGGCCGGTTGTGGGTCGCTGATCGCGGCAATCACCGCATCGAGATTTTCGATCAGGAAGGCAACTACCTGGAGTCCCGCTACAACTTCAGTCGTATCAGCGGCCTGTTCATTACGCCGGATGACAAGCTGTATGCCATCGACTCCGAGTCCAGCCCCACCAGTCACCCGAACTGGCGCAATGGCGTGCGCATCGGCGATATCGACAATGATGTCGTGACCGGCCTGATTCAGCCCTTCGAACGTGAAGACCGCCTGGAACAGGGCACCGCCGGGGAAGGGGTGGCCGTGGATGCCGATGGCAATGTGTATGCGGCCGAAGGCCCTAACTCGCTGAGCCAGGCGGGCGGAGCGTTCACAAAGTACACCGCGCGCTAAGATTCAGCGCTAATGCAACGAACGCCGCACGGTGCAGACCGTGCGGCGTTTTCGTCAGGAGAATGCCATGAATGTGTTGCGACTCGCCGGGCTGTTTGCTGGTGTGCTGTGTCTGTCGGCTGCTGCCGGCAACGTGCTGGCCCAGGCGGGGGATGCTCATGCCGGCCATGCTGACGCGCAGGCTCACGAGCATGGCGCTGCAGGAGAACTGGCGCGCAACGGTGAGCAACGCTGGGAAACCGACGAGGCGCTACGTCGGGGCATGACCGAGATCCGCGTGGCAAGCGCCATGCTGACGCCGGCCTGGACAGCCCGCCAGTTGTCGGCGGCGCAGTCACAGCAGCTGGCAGAAGCCATCAAGGGCAGTGTTGCCACGATGATCGCCCAGTGTCAGCTGGCACCCGAAGCGGATGCCAATCTGCACCTCATACTCGCAAGGATGCTGGCAGCTGCCAGCACGCTGGAAAGTGAGCCGTTCTCACCTCAGGGCCTGCCTGCCATCGAGGCAGCGCTGAATGATTACGGCCACTTCTTCAACCATCCCGGCTGGCTCGATGGCGCGGCCGAAGACGAACACGCTCACGCTCACTGACGGGCAGCTGCATCCAGCGGCTTGCGGAACTTCACGGTCATGCGGTCACTTTCGCCAATGGCGAGGTACTTCTCCTTGTCGACGTCGCCAAGGCGCAATGTCGGTGGCAGTGTCCACACACCTTCCGGATGGTCCTTGGTATCCAGCGGATTGGCATTGATCTCTGATGTTCCCACCAGTTCGAATCCGGCTTGCGTGGCCAGTTCAATCACGTAGTCCTGTGTCACATACCCTGTCGTTTCCATGACTTCCATGGGGCTGCCGACCGGCGCGCGGTGTTCGACGATGCCCAGAATGCCGCCCGGTTTCAGGGCCGTGTAGAAGGCCGCAAAATGCACCTCCTGGGTGCCGGCCATGATCCAGTTGTGCACGTTGCGGAAACTCATGGCCAGGTCGGCCGAGCCGGGTGGGGCGATGGTAGTTTCGGAAGGGGGGTACATGGTCGTGATGACTGTCTCGCCATAGACATCCGGATTGCCGGCGACCCGTGCTTCGAAGTCACGCAGCATCGGTGGCTGGTAGCTGAGGTGCGAGTTCGGCGAGAAATGGGCGGCGTAGTAAGTGCCATTGCCTTTGAGGAAGGGGGCGAGTATCTCGGAGTACCAGCCCCCGCCGGGCAGAATCTCCACCACCGTCTGTCCGGACGCCAGTCCGAAGAACTGCAGTGTTTCCACGGGGTGCCGCGCGGCATTGCGGGCGATATTGGCGGCACTGCGGTGCTCGGCGGTGATCAGGGCCTGAAGGCGTGCTGTGTCATCGGTCTGTGCATTCACACTGCCTGCCATGCCCAGCAGCATGGCGCAGATTGAGGCCTGCAGCGCTGGGGTCTGGAGGAAAGAGGGTGCGGTTGTTCTTGTTGTACGCATCGGTGTCTCCTGGGAGTTTCGGTTGGGTTATTGGGTGAGGCGGGTTTCGTGTTCGCGAATGCGGGCAGCGGATGCGGAATGGCGCCAGGCTTTTTCCAGAATGTCAGCCAGGGCTTCGCGGTGAATCTGCGCAAGGTCGATCAGGACCATCGGGTAGTTCACATAGTGCTCGGTCAGGTGAAAGACGTGCGGAGCAGCACTCAGCAGCATGTCGCGCTCAAGCATGTCGCAGCGCGTGACCAGCCAGCCTTCAGCTTCCGAACGCAGGCGGGCCAGTACCTTGCCATCCACCTTGAGCGCGGGCGTGCCATAGGAAGTACTCAGCTCGACGCCAGGGTAGCGGGTGGCAAGTTCCACCGCCACCAGGAAGGGTGTCTTGTCTGTTGAAGCGAGCATGGCGGCAGACCTTGTTGTTGAAATGGCAGGGCGCAGTGTAGCCCGGCTGGTACAACAAGCGTAAGCCGCCTTCGTCGATTTAGAGGAATCCGAGACACAACAGCGCGCAGCCGCTGCCCAGCGTGGCGCCGGCAAGAATGTCTGTCGGGTAGTGCACGCCCAGCAGCACCCGGCTGGCACCCACCAGAGTGGCCCAGACATAGCAGAACAGCGCCAGCGCAGGATAGAACTGCAATATCAGCGTCGCGAACATGAAGCCTGCTGCGGTGTGCCCGGACGGAAAACTGAACTGATCCGAAGGCGTGACGGCAGCGCGGAAGGACTGCAAACCTACTGCGGGACGGTCGCGCCGGATGCTGTTCTTGAGCAGCCAGTAGAGGGTCCTCTCCAGCCCGAATCCTACCGCCACCGCCTTGAAGAAATCTTCGCCCCGCGCATCGTCCAGCGCAAAGGCGGCCACTGCGGCCAGCACATAGAGCAGGCCGTCGCCGGAGCGGGAGATCCAGTGCACCGCTCGATAGCGGGGAATCTGCAGGGTCACGTGCAGCCACAGGAAGGTGAAGCGGTCGAAGCGATCAACGTGCCGTATCACAGTGTTCATCGGAACCTCGCACAGGGGAAGAGACCACAGGGGTTGAAGCCAGAGGGGTGAGAACCAGATTGTTGGCCAGCAGGGAATCAAGCGTCATCTTGATTGCACTGCCGCCATATTGCGCAAAACCATTGGCGACCAGCGAGGCGTTGTACTCCTGCAGCGCACGCTTGAACTCAGCGTGGCGCGAGAAGAAGGTCTGCAGCATGTCCACATTCGCGCGGCGGGCATTGAGCCCGCAGCCGGAGCGTTCCAGAAACAGTGCATTCACCTGCTGCTCGAACTGTCCCGTCATGGGCAGTGCCAGACAGGGCTTCTCCAGGCACATGGCCTCACTCATCAACGTGAAGCCTGCGGTGGCGATCACGGAGTGGCAGTTGGCCAGGTCATGGAGAAACGCCTCGCCACTGAAGCTGCGGTAGTGGATGTTTTGATCCTGCGAATTCCCATGGTGGCCGTAGACGTGGAACGTCCTGTCCGGAAATGCCTTGAGCGCCGCAATCAGCGACTCGAACGCACTGGTCACATATACCAGACGAAAGTCATTTTCCTGCGGCTGCAGGTCCAGTACTTCCTGGCGCACAATTGGCGGAAATATCCGTGTGCGCGCATTCGTGCCTTCGCCCAGCACGAGCGACGTAGCGAGTGACACAGTGGGGCGGGGTATCATCAGCGCAATGATCAGCTGCGTCACCCATTTGTCGAACAGCAGAGTCGTCGGCACACTGAATTTCATGTATCGCAGGCGATGCTGATTGTCGAGACTGATCAGTGGGATCTTGCGCCAGTTGGCAAGCCAGGCTGTCGCCGGTTCGAAGTCGGTGATGACGACGTCGGGTTTGAATTCGTTGAAGAGTTGCACCAGCACTCGATTGCGTACGATAGCTCGGCGTGCGCGGCGAAGATTGTGGGTGACCGTTCCAAAGACGCTGACTTTGTTGTCGACGCTGACGATGTGCAGCCCTTCTATTTCAAGGCAGTTGAACTCTTCCTTGAGCGCCGCATAGCTGCGGTCATAGCCGACCACGCGTACTTCATGGCCCTGCTGCAGCAAATGGCGCAGCATTTCCCGTGCCCTGCTCGTGTGTCCGGAGCCTTCTCCTGCTACGCCGTAAACTATTCGGCTCACATGTCACCTCACTACTCATTGGAGACAGATTGCATTCGTATTCGATCTGCGCATGGTAGTCGCTTGTCGTGACAGTTTTATGGCAGCGTTTCCCGAGCAGGCATGGCAGTCTTGCGTTTCTCGGTTACACTTGCGCCTGGTCATCCCGCGCTGCTTGCGCGGGCTCCACAACAACAAGAATCACTGCAAGGATTTGCCCGCGCATGAAACTGCCCCTGATTGATGTCGTCACTTTGGTCATCTACCTGCTGGGCATGCTCTCCATCGGGTTCTACTTCTCCCGCCGCAACACCTCGACCGAGGAATACTTTCTGGGCGGCAGGCAGTTTGCCGGATGGGTAATCGGCTTGAGCCTGGTGGGCACGTCCATCAGCAGTGTTACTTTCATCGCGTATCCGGCCGATGGCTTCAAGACAGCCTGGTTGCGGTACCTGCCCAATCTCATGCTGCCGCTCGCCGCCATCATCGCCGTGACGTTCTTCATTCCAATCTTCCGGCGGTATTCGCTGACCACAGCTTATGAGTACCTGGAAATGCGTTACGGGCCCGGCGTGCGCATCTACGGTGCGGCCACCTTCATTTTCGCGCAGCTGGTGCGCATCAGCACGATTCTGTACCTTTTGTCCTTGTTGATTCAGGAAGTCACGGGACTGGAAAGCAACTGGAGTGTCGTGATTGCAGGCGGTTTTGTAGCCTTCTACACCATCATCGGGGGCATTGATGCCGTCATCTGGACTGACGTGATCCAGACCATTGTGCTGATGCTGGGTGGGGTTGTCATGCTGATAGTAATCGTGCAGGCGTTGCCGGGCGGCCTCGGCCAGGTATTCGACGTGGCCACGGCCCACAACAAGCTCAGCTTTTCCGACTGGAATCAGGGGGTCAGCACCCCGTTGACCTGGGACCTGTCGCTGTTGAACAAGACCGGCACGATGATGCTGATTCTTGGCCTGACCAACTGGCTCACCGAGTACGCCACCAATCAGAATGTGATTCAGCGCTACATTGCTGCCCGCAGCGAGAAAGAGGCGCGCAAAGCGGTGTGGGTGTGTGTGCTGAGCAGTCTGCCCATCTGGGCGTTCTACATGTTTCTTGGCACGGCGCTGTATGTGTTCTATCAGCAGTTTCCGTCGGTGGAAGCGGGGCAGATGCTGGATGGCACCCGCAAGGCTGAAGAGATACTTCCATGGTTCATCTTGAACGAAATGCCAACCGGTCTGAGCGGCATCGTGATTGCAGCGGCACTCGCTGCCGCGATGTCTTCGCTGGACAGCAGCATCAACGCGATCTCCACCGTGGGCATCAATGACATCTACCGTCGCTTCCTGCGCCAGCACGCCAGTGACACGCACTATCTTCGAGTGGCTTTCGTGATATCCACGTTCAGCAGCGTGCTGATGATTGGCGGTGCGCTCTACATTCTGCAGGCCGACACCACCACGCTGCAGGACTATGGAACCATCCTGGTGTCCCTTTTTGGTGGCGGACTGTTCGGCCTCTATCTGATTGCCTTCATCACGGATAAATGCAGAGGCATCATTCCCTGGATTGGCATCGGTGCCACTCTGCTGTTCACGGGGTGGACACTCGCCCTCAGCAATGGCTGGCTGGACGCTGCACCACCCTTCGATCTTTACTACACCACCATTCTTGCCAACGGAGTCATGGTGACGGGAATACTGTTGGCGTGGGGGGTCAGGAAGACTTTGAACCGAAGTTGAACAGCGTACTGTGCGAGTCCTTTTCCATATCGTTATCATTAGTTCTTTCGATTTATAAGAAAAAATTGATCTGTTTACTATATAGACCACTTTCAGTACCAACCCAAGAGGACGATAACAATGGCTCGACGCACACTCCCCATCACCCTTCCACTGCTGGCCGCTCTGACAATTGGTGCTGCCCCCCTGATGCTGGCCAATCCGGCCTATTCTCAGGAAGAGCCTCGCTCCACACAATTCTGGTGGCCCGAGCAATTGAACCTGAGCCCATTGCGCCAACACAGTGTGGAGTCCAACCCGCTGGGTGCAGACTTCGACTATGCGGAAGCCTTCAGTGAACTGGATCTGGCTGCGATCAAAGGCGAAATCACAGCATTGATGACTGAATCTCAAGACTGGTGGCCGTCTGACTACGGACACTATGGTCCGTTTTTCATTCGCATGGCCTGGCACAGCGCCGGTACTTACCGTGTGGCGGATGGCCGTGGCGGTGCCGCGGGCGGTCAGCAGCGTTTCGAGCCATTGAACAGCTGGCCCGACAACGCCAATCTGGACAAGGCGCGTCGCCTGTTGTGGCCGATCAAGCAGAAGTACGGCAACAGCATATCCTGGGCTGACCTGATGGTGCTGACCGGCAACGTTGCGCTTGAATCCATGGGCTTCAAGACTTTCGGTTTTGCTGGCGGCAGAGCCGATGACTGGGAGCCGGACCTCGTGTACTGGGGACCGGAAGCAGAATTCATGGGCGACGAACGCTACAGCGGCGACCGCCAGCTGCAGAGCCCGCTGGCAGCCGTGCAGATGGGCTTGATCTATGTGAATCCGGAAGGCCCGAACGGGGTACCTGATCCCTTGCTGGCGGCAAACGACATTCGCGAGACCTTTGGTCGCATGGCGATGAACGATGAAGAGACAGTCGCTCTGATTGCCGGCGGTCACACCTTCGGCAAAGCCCATGGCGCGGCTGCACCCACAGGCTGTGTCGGCGCAGAGCCGGCGGCAGCGGGTGTGGAAGAACAGGGGCTGGGCTGGACCAATACCTGCGGAGAGGGTAAAGGCGAGGACACGATCACCAGCGGGCTGGAAGGCGCCTGGACGATGAACCCCACGGCGTGGACCATGCAGTACCTGCAGAATCTGTATGCCTACGAATGGGTGCAGACACGCAGTCCTGCCGGTGCGATTCAGTGGGAGCCTTCTGATGCCGCTGCGGCCAATCTCGTGCCGGATGCTCACAACCCTGACGAGCGCCATGCGCCGATCATGTTCACGACAGATCTGTCTCTGCGTTACGACCCGGCGTACGGCGAGATTTCCCGCCGCTTCCTGGACAACCCCGCCGAGTTCGAGCTGGCCTTCGCCAAGGCATGGTACAAACTGACGCACCGGGACATGGGACCACGTTCTCGTTACCTTGGCGATGAAGTGCCGGCTGAAGACCTGATCTGGCAAGACCCGGTGCCTGCCGTGGACCACGCGCAGGTGGATGCTGCGGATGTCGCTGCACTGAAAGCCGAGATTCTGGATTCAGGACTGAGCGTGTCAGAACTGGTGCGTACAGCGTGGGCGTCAGCGGGTTCATTCCGTGGCACCGATCTGCGTGGCGGCGCCAATGGTGCCCGTGTACGTCTGGCCCCGCAGAAGGACTGGCCGGTGAACAATCCTGCAGAGCTGGAGAGCGTGCTGACGCGTCTTGAAGGCATCCAGGAAACGTTCAATGACGAGCAGTCTGGCGACAAGCGCGTGTCCCTTGCAGACATGATCGTGCTGGCAGGCGTTGCAGCAGTCGAGAAGGCAGCCGCGGATGTTGGCTTCGACGTGGAAGTCCCTTTCACGCCAGGCCGTTCCGACGCGACAGAAGAGCAGACCGATGCTGCGTCGTTCGCGGTGCTGGAGCCCACAGCTGACGGCTTCCGCAACTATTACGCTGGCAGCAATGAGCGCTCACCTGCGGAGATGCTGGTGGACCGTGCAAACCTGCTGACGCTGACTGTGCCCGAGATGACGGTACTGGTGGGCGGTCTGCGAGCCCTGAACGCAAACGCTGCCGGTATCGAGCACGGTGTCTTTACTGAGCGTCCCGGCACCTTGAGCAACGACTTCTTCGTGAATCTGCTGGACATGTCCACACAGTGGGCACCGTCTGCTGAAGAGGGCGTGTATGAAGGCCGTGACCGCGCGTCAGGTGAAGTGAAGTGGACGGCCACGCCGGTGGACCTGGCAATCGGCTCCAGCTCGGAGCTGCGCTCCATCGCGGAAGTGTATGCGTCTGCTGATGGCCACGAGAAGTTCGTACAGGACTTCGTTGCAGCCTGGAACAAGGTGATGATGCTGGATCGTTTCGACATCTGATCTGCGCAGCGTGATGCCGGCAAGGCCGGCACTGCAAACGGCGACGTGTGCTGCACGTCGCCGTTTGCATTTACAGCCGGAAGGAGTCGGGCACCACGTTCAAATCAACGCTGAATACAACCGGCACCAGGTAGTACACCAGCAGCACGATGAGGAGCGTGGACACCAGGTTGATGATGAAACCCACCAACACCATTTCCCGGATGGTCAGTTTCTCGGTAGCGAAGATGATGGCATTCGGAGGGGTGCCCGCCGGCAGCATGAAGGCGCAGTTGGCTGCAAGCGCACAGGCGATCATCAGCGCAAAGGGGTGTATGTTCAGTGTCAGCGCCAGGGCCGCGGCTACAGGCAGAATCATCGTGGCGGTGGCCGTGTTTGAGGTGACCTCACTCAGAAACATCACCAACAGCGTTGCGCAGGCGATGATGATCAGCACATGGACGTTGTCCAGGACGGTCAGCTGCGAGCCCATCCAGCTGGACAGTCCTGTATCGCGAAAGCCCACCGCAATGGCCAGTCCGCCGCCGAACAGCAACAGGATGCCCCAGGGTATGTCCCGGGAATCCTTCCAGTCCAGAATGCGCCCTTGCCCGCCAGTGCCCACCGGCACCATGAACAGCACCATGGCTGCCAGCACGGCAATCATGCCGTCGCGCAGCTCCGGGAACAGGCCTGTCCACAGAAAGCCCCGGGTGATCCAGAGGAAAGCGGCGCCGGCAAACACAATGGCGACAACGCTTTCCTCGTAGGAGATGCGCCCGAGCTTCGCACGTTCGTTGGCGATCAGCGCCCGGCCTCCGGGTATGCCGTGAATGCGCATGGGAAACGCGACGCGTCCCAGATACAGCCAGGTGGCCGTCAGCAGGGTGATTACCAACGGGACGCCTACCATCATCCAGGAGGCGAAACTGATCTCGACATCGAACAGCTCTCGCATCTGGGCGGCAAGGATGGTGATGGGCGGCGTACCGATCAACGTGCCCACACCGCCGATCGTCCCCGCGTAACCGACGCCAAAGATCAGTGCCTTCTCGAAGATGGGAATGTCACCTTCTTCCGGAGTGTCCTTGAGCGCCGCCGCCACCTGCGCGGTAATGGCCAGAGCCATGGGGATCATCATCATGACGGCAGCCGTGTTCGAAACCCACATCGACAGAAAGGCCGTGGCAATCATGAAGCCCAGCAGAATTCGCTGCGTGCTGGTGCCCACGAACGCGATGATGCCCAGTGCGATGCGACGATGCAGATTCCATTTCTCGACGGCCGAGGCAATGAAGAATCCACCCAGAAACAGGAAGATGATGTCGTCGCCATAGGCTGCGGTAACAGCGGCATTGCTCAGAGCGCCGGTCGCTGGAAGCAGGACGATCGGCAGCAGGGACGTGACGGGAATGGGAATGGATTCAGTGATCCACCAGGTCGCGACCCACAGCGTTGTCGCCAGCACGGCTCGGGCTTCGAAGCTCAGGCCATCCGGCTCGAAGAACAGCAAGGTGAGAGTGAACAAGGCGGGGCCGAGGTAAAGGCCGACCCGCTGAGCCTGGGTGTATGCGCGCCTGACAGCTTTGTCTTCCATGGTCGTCATCGTTATCGTCTGGTTCTTGTGAAGGGTGCCGTGGAATGATGCCTCGAATGTTTTTGAAAGGACACCCGAAAGCGAATTGACTGGCTCCCGGCGACTCGCGCGACATTCGCGCGACTGCGGGAGTCACACGCGTGGTGCCGGGCATGCAGGGGCTGATCTGTTCGGCCTGAGGCTCAGGTGTCTGAGCGGACACCCAGCAGAGCACACAGTGCCACAATGGCGGACTGCATACCGCTCTCTATGAGCGGCTCCAGGGCGTCCGGTTCAATCAGGGTTGTCCACTGCAGTTCGCAGCCATTGCCGACCGCCATCACTTTCAATGTCGCCTTGTGCACGGCGACATTGGCATTGTTGATGAGTCCGTATTCCAGCGACATCGACTCGGCATCGCGATGCAGGATGCGTTCCTGCACGGTGCCAACCCCGGTCATCTGCATTGTGCGGACATCGCCGTCGAGCTGGCAGGAGGTGATGACGGGCACCCAGTCGATCCGGGCCACATTTCCGACGATGTCCCACACCGCTTCGGCGGGGACAGCGAGGTGAAGGCGCTTGACGACGCTACGCATGGAGAAGAACCGAGCAGCTTACTGCTGGTCGGGGAAGCGTTCGGCCATGTCGCAATCCGCTTCCTTGAAGTACAGGTCGCCGATGTGCTGGCCATTTGCGAAATCGTATTTGTAGTGAATGGTGTCCACGACCTGCATCAGCGGCGCCAGAGTGGGCCCGAAGCACCAGGACGCGATGAGGCTTGGCAGCACGGTATCCAGCTGCGCCTGGGTGATGGCGTTGCCGTCGACGACCTGGTTGCCGTACACCAGATCGATCACACTGTTGCCCTTGTCCTCGCAGGTGGTGCTGACCCAGGTCGTAATGCCGTCAAGCTGCATGGGCAGGTTTGCATTCATCTCGGCAATGTTCTCGTTGCATTGTGCCATGGTGATGTCGGCCGCGAGCGCAGTCTGGGCGGTGGCGGAAGTCAGTAGAGTCAGTATGAGCAACAGCATTCGCATTCCTGGTGTCCTTTTGGGAGGGTAAGTGCCGTGATTTTACCCATACACACGGGAGAAGGTCATCTGCTTTGAGGTAATATGCCGTCAGTTGCCCCCACTCCTGTCGAGACTCTCTCTTCCATGAACCTGAACGACGTGCTCCGCCGCATTCGCTATACCTTCGATTTCAACGACTCGCAGATGATCGAGGTGTTCGCCGGCGCCGACCATCCGGTGTCCCGCGAGCAAGTCTGTGCCTGGCTCAAGCAGGAGGCGGACGAGGGTTTCCAGCCGATCGACGATCGCGACATGGCCTTGTTCCTCAACGGGCTGATCAACGCCCGCCGCGGGCGCCGTGACGGACCTGCGCCAGTGCCCGAAGCGCGCCTGACCAACAACATGGTGCTGATGAAGCTGCGTATCGCGCTGAACCTGCAGTCCGACGATGTGCGCGCCGTGCTGGCGGAGACCGGCCTGAACTTCAGCAATCACGAGCTGACCGCCCTGTTCCGCCGGCCCGACCACAAGCATTACCGCCATTGCGAAGATCAGCTGCTGCGCAATTTCCTCAAGGGATTGCAGGCGCGGCTGCGGGTGACTTCTGCCCCTGAGGCGGAACCGGATCCAGAGCCGCAAACGCCGGCGCCCAGGCCCACCCACAATGTGTGGGGGCGATGAAAGTGCGATCCCGAAATATGTCCCTGAAGGAAGGAGATCACCATGCGTGATGTGACCATCAATGTAGAGCCGGTAGAGCTGTACAAGATTCTGAAATTCGAAGGGCTTGCAGGCAGCGGAGCCGAGGCCAAAGCCGTCATCGCTGAAGGACAGGTAACGCTCAATGGCGTGGTGGAGACTCAGAAGCGCAAGAAGATTGTGGGTGGCGACATCATTGCGTTTGGGGCGGAGACGCTGCATATCGTGTATGTCGATAAAATTGTGGGAGCGGGCTAGCCCGCGAACCTGTCGCTGTTCGGGGCGGGAAATCCTACGGTTATTCGGGGGATAGCCCGCTCCTGCAGAATGGACGCTCCCACGCCCGTCGGTTGGCACTGGCGCGAATATTGCCTCTGGTTTTGAATCATATTTCACAGGCCGACCATTCCCGCGAGGATCTCTTGATGTCAATCAATGCTATGTGGCGCGTCTGCGCTAGCCTGCAGGCGAACGTGGCTGCACTTGCTGTCGTTGTGATTCTGCTTGCTCCGGCCTCATTGCTCGCGCAGAGCGATGTCCCGCAGCGCGAAATTCCCATCGTGATGACCGAGGGAACGAACATGGCGGTGGCTGCATCACCTGATGGCAGCACGCTGGCAATGGCGCTGCAGGGGGTGCTTTGGACGCTGCCGGTGACTGGTGGCGACGCGCAGCGTCTCACCGACTGGCACATGGAAATTACAGCACCTTCCTGGTCACCCGACGGAACACAGATCGCGTTCCAGAATTACGAAGGCCATTACTATCAGGTGTGGATTGCCAACAGCGACGGCAGCGATGCCCGGGCTGTCACAAGCGGCCCCTGGGATCACCGCGAGCCCATGTGGTTCGGCGAGCGCATCGCGTTTTCCTCAGACCGCAGCGGCGAGGGCACCTACGACATCTGGACGGTGACGCTGGCCAGCGGTGACTATCAACGCTGGACGCAATCTCCCGACGATGTGCATTCCCCCGCCGGTTCGCCGGATGGCACGCAGATCGCCTATGTCGATGGCAATGTGGTGCGCAGTGTCGATGCGGCAGGGCAGACGCAGACGCTGGGGCGTGTCTCCGAAGCCGAAGGCGAGGTGTTTGCGCCGGCCTGGCTGCCCGATGGCACGGGCCTGATGTACCAGAATCATGAGCGGCAGCTGGTCGTTCAGGAACAAGTTGTCACTCAGAACGAGGACATTTTCCCGTTCCCGGTGAGCTGGCTGCCCGATGGTCGCTATGTCTATACCGCGGACGGCCAGATCAAGGTCCGCACCATCGCGTCGCCCGACGCGCAGATTGTGCCCTTTCGTGCAGCATTCACTTTGCAGCGTCCTGTCATCGAGGCGGTGGATCGTCACTTCGATGACAGCGCGCCGCAGCCAGTGCGAGGCCTCTATTCGCCGGCTCTGTCGCGCGACGGCACTCAGGTGGCCTTCACCGCTCTGAACGATCTCTGGGTGATGCGTATTGGCGAGACCCCCGTGCAGCTGACCGCCGATGCGGCCATCGAAGGCACCGTGTTCTGGGGTACCCAGGACACACGGATCTACTTCACATCTGATCGTCATGCCGATGGCCGGCCTGACCTTTATGCCACCGACCCGGCTACGGGCGAGATAGAGCGCATCACGCAAACCCTCGAAGCCCGCATGATCTCTCCGGCCATGGCGCCGGATGGTACACGCATCGCCTTCATCGACGGGCGCGATCAGTCTCTGTGGGTGCATGAGATCGCCAGCGGCCAGGCCCGTCATGTGCTGGATCAGAATTATGGCAACAGCATCGGCCGGCCCACCTGGGCGCCCGACAGCCGCACCGTGGCCTTCGCGGGCATGCAGCGCGCCAACACCCGGTACCGCGAAGGTCGCAATCTGATTCAGGTGGTGGATGTGGAGACAGGGGAATGGGTGTTTCATGAACCAGCGCCCCTGCCTGACCAGTTGTCCGACCGCTTCGAAGCCGGCCCGGTGTGGTCGCCCGATGGCCGCTGGATGGCCTTCATCATGCGCTCGGTGCTGCATGTTCTGCCAGTGGCTGCCGATGGTACGCCCACTGGTCCGGCCCGCGCCTTGAGCGCCGATGCCGCCGACATGCCGGAGTGGAGCGCCGATTCCCGGCGCATTCTGTATCTGGCCAGCGGCGAACTGCGCACCGTGAGTGTCGAGGGCGGCGACACCGTGACAATTCCCGTGGCGCTGCAATGGCAGCGTCCCGCGGCCACCGGCCTGACCCATGTGCTGGCGGGCGGGCTGTGGGATGGTGTCGAACCGGTGCTGCAGCAGAACCGGCTGCTGGTGCTGCAGGGCAGCCGCATCGTGGAGATACGTGAGGCCGGCCTGAATCCGGCCGCGGACGCCGCGGCGGCAGGCGCGCGTTTCATCGACGCATCCGCCTTGACGGTCATGCCCGGCATGTGGGACGCCCACGTGCATCCCCGCGTGCTGGACCTGACGGCCCAGTGGTATGCGGTGCAGTCCGCCTTCGGGCTGACCTCGGTGCTCTCCAACGGGGGCTCCACGTATCACACCATGCTGATTCACGAAGCCATTGAGTCGGGCAAATTGCTGGGGCCGCGCATGCTGACCTCGACACTGTTCGACGGGCAACGCCCGTTCTACGGTCATCACCGTTCCGTGCATGACGAGCAGGCGCTGGCCGTGGAGCTGGACAAGGCCCGCGCGCTGGAGATGGACTTCCTGAAAGTCTATGTGCGTGCGCCGGTGAGCTATTTCCACATCACGGCGCAGGCTGCCCAGGCGATGGGCGTGCCCAGTGGCTCCCACTTCCTGTCGCCCGGCGTGCAGGCAGGCCTGAGCGCGGCCACGCATCTGTCGGCCAGCCAGCGCATGGGCTACAGCTGGGCGGAAACGGCGTCAGGGCGAAGCTATCAGGATGTGATGACGCTGTTTTCCACGGGGGATTTCGACCTGTCGAGTCATCATTCACCGCGCAACAACGTGCTGGGCAATGATCCGGGTCTGCTGGAAGACCCGCGCTTCTTGCGCCTGATGCCCGAGAACTACACGGCGCAGATCATCAACGAACTCTCGTCGCCACCCACGGCGGCGCAGGTGCAGACCATGGCCGGCATTGTGGCCACACCTGCAGACATCGCACAGGGCGGGGGGCTGGTCACCATCGGCTCGGACACACCGCTCGGCTGGCCTGCACTGGCGATGCACGCGCAGCTGCGGGCCTATGCGCCAGCCGTGGGCAATCACGTGGCGTTGCAGGCCGTGACGATCAATGCGGCGCGGTATGCGTTTGCGGACAGGGACCTCGGCTCGCTTGAAGTGGGCAAGATTGCTGACCTGATCATGGTGCGCGGCAATCCGCTGGAGGATGTGCGGCACGCGGCGGCGGTGGAGATGGTGATGAAGAACGGCGTGCTCACACGCGTGGCGGAC